>Ga0302187_10001124_pt1 | contig 23169 bp, 14 predicted proteins | sample II_Bog_E1_3_FD_202120 | JGI IMG/M metagenome (GOLD analysis project Ga0302187, IMG submission 202120) | Peat permafrost microbial communities from Stordalen Mire near Abisko, Sweden - II_Bog_E1_3 | ecosystem: Environmental > Terrestrial > Soil > Wetlands > Peat | place: Sweden: Abisko...
CTGGCCGATATCGCCAAGGACACCGGGCTTGGCGCGGTACTGCCCCGGGCCATCGCCGCCACCAGCCCCGGCAAGATGCTGGGCCGCGCGCGCACGCTGCAACTGGTCGCCATTCCGGCGCAGGAGCGCACGACCGAGCGCTGGCGCGGGATCTACGATGCGCTCGACAGCTATCGCTTTGTGCGGCCCGGGTGCGTGATTGCGGTGGCCAACGAGGTACCCGCTCATGCCTATTTCGGCGATCTTAACGCCACGCTGGCGATCCGGTCGGGTGCGGTCGGCGCGGTGATCGACGGGGTCACGCGCGACAGCCGCGATGTCGCGCTGCTTGGCCTGCCGGTCTATGCGCGGGGCAGCTATTGCGATGATATCAAGTACGAAGGCACGGTTGGTGCGATGAACCGCCCGATCCGCATCGGCGACGTGCCGATCTGCCATGACGACATGATCTTCGGCGACGAAAACGGCGTGGTGGTCATCCCTGAAAAGCACTGGCCGCATGTCGAACAGGCGGCATGGGACGTGCTGTCGAATGAGGCGCGCATCCGCATCATGGCCGCGCGCGGCCAGGATGTGCAGACCATCCTGGCCGAATGCGGCGCATTTTGAGGCGGCGTGGCAGCAATCTGCGGCGAACCCGGCCACACCGTCAACACGCGATGGCGGGCGCCGACAAATTTGCGCGTTTGCGACAATTCCGGTGAAGCGATCCAGGTTAGGTTGTGATTCGGACTATCTGAAAAGCGTTCCGTTGATTCGGTTTCTTTGCCTGTTGCAGAACAGCGCAATGGATTGTCGCGCGGGCGTCTGCGTTGCCTCAAGGTGCTGATCAGATTGCTGTCTTGCGCACGAAACTCGTGCTAGTGTTGGAACGACCGTTGTCGATTTACAAGGTGACAGAGGCATGATCGGGCGTGATACTCTGCGTAATTCACTTCCTGTCGATCGCCCCGCCACCCAACCGTATCGGTTGGTCGCGTCAGCCTTGTGCAGTTTGCTGATCGTCGGGTGCACCGCAAAACCAGCGGCACCGGCGCCGCGTGTGCCGCATGTTTCGGTGGGCAAACCGCTGCGCCGCGACGTGGTCGATTGGGACACCTATATCGGACGGTTCGAGGCACCCCAGTCGGTCGATCTGCGCGCCCGGGTAACCGGTGTGGTCACCCGGATCCTGGTCAAGGACGGGCAGGACGTCAAGGCGGGGCAGCCGCTGTTCGAGATCGATCCGCGCCCGTACCGTGCGGTCCTGTTGCAGGCAGAGGCCCAGATTGCCGCTGCGAATGCCACGCTGGCCAACGCGGCATCGGTGGAAAAACGCTCGGCCGAACTGGTCAAGGCGCAAGCGGTATCGCGCGAAGAGCTTGAAAACGACCAGGCGCAAGTCCGCACGGCAAAGGCCAATCTGCAATCGGCCGAAGCGGCCGCCTACAATGCCCGGCTGAACCTGGGCTTCACGATGGTGCGGGCGCCGGTCAGCGGACGGATTTCATCGCGGCGGGTGTCGCTGGGCGATCAGGTTACCAATGGTGACACGCTGTTGACCACCGTCGTGTCGCTCGATCCGATCTGGTTCACGTTCGACGGTGCGGAAAGCTTCTACCTCAAATATATGCGCCAGGCGCTGACCGGCGCGCGCAAATCCTCGCGGGTTGCCCCCAATCCGGTCGATATCCAGCTATCCGACGAAAAGAACTATCCCCATCGCGGAGAGATGGCGTTTGTCGACAATGCCATCGACACCGGATCAGGCACCATCCGCGCGCATGCGGTGCTGCCCAATCCCGATCATTTTCTGACCCCCGGCATGTTCGGGCGGGCCCGTCTGCTCGGTTCGGGCTCGTATCACGCGCTGCTTATTCCCGACGAGGCGATCGTTACCGACCAGTCGCGCAAGCTGGTGTTTGTGCTCGGCCGCGATGGCACCGTGACGCAACGGGTCATCGAAACCGGGCCCCAGATCATGGGCTTGCGCGCGGTTCGCGATGGGCTCGGGCCAAACGACATGGTCGTGCTGGACGGGTTGGCACAGTTGCAGCCGGGCGCGAAAGTCGACGCCCGGCAAGTGGCCATCAAACCCCGCTCCGCCGACACCGAACCGGGCACAGAACGCCTGACGGTGCCGCAACCGAATGCCGCGACGCTTGCCGGCTCGGCCAAATAGGGGGCCGCGCGGTGCGTTTTCCCCATTTCTTCATCGAACGCCCGATCTTTGCGGCCGTCGTTTCGATCCTTATCGTCATCGTCGGGGCGATCTCGTTTCCAAGCCTGCCGGTGGGGCAGTATCCCGAGATCGCGCCACCCACCGTAACCGTCAGCGCAAGCTATCCCGGAGCCACCGCCGAAACGATGGCGGCGACGGTTGCAACGCCACTTGAAGAACAGATCAACGGCGTCGAGAACATGCTCTACATGTCCTCGTCCTCGGTTGGTGACGGAACGCTGACGATCACCGTCACGTTCAAGCTGGGCACCGACATCAACGCCGCGCAAGTGCTGGTGCAGAACCGCGTGTCCGAGGCGGAGCCGCGCCTGCCCGATCAGACCAGGGCGATCGGTGTGACCGTGCGCAAGGCGTCACCCAACATCCTGATGGCGCTGTCATTCTATTCGCCCGATCACTCGCTGGATCAGCAATATATCTCCAACTACGTGACGCTCCAGGTGACCGACCGTATCAAGCGTATTGCCGGCGTCGGCGATACGCGGGTAATCGGCGGGCGCGACTACGCGATGCGGATATGGATCGATCCCGATCTGGCCGCCTCGCGCAATCTGACCGACCAGGAGGTTATCCAGGCGATCCAGGGCCAGAACGCGCAAGTGGCCGCCGGAACGATCGGATCGCCGCCGTTCGGCACAAAGCCCAATGCCTTTCAGCTTGGCATCCAGACGCTCGGGCGGCTGACTTCGCCCGAACAGTTTGGCGACATCATTCTCAAGCGGCGCGATGACGGGGGGCTGACGCGTCTGCACGACATCGCGCGGATCGAGCTTGGCGGGCAGGACTACACCACCAATGCCTATGTAGCGGGCAAGGATTCGACCGTGCTGGCGGTCAACCAGTTGCCGGGTTCGAACGCGCTGGCCACTGCAGACGCCATTCACCGCGAAATGGCCGAGCTGGCGAAGAGCTTTCCGCCGGGAATGGCCTACGAAATCCCCTATCACCCGACCGACTATATCTCGGAATCGATCCACGAGGTGCGCCAGACACTGTTCGAGGCGCTGGTGCTGGTGGCATTGGTCGTGCTCATCTTTCTGCAAAGCTGGCGTGCCGCAATCATCCCGCTCATCGCGATCCCCATCTCGTTGACCGGTTCGTTCGCCTTCATGGCGGCGTTCGGTTTCTCGTTGAACAATCTGTCGTTGTTCGGGCTGGTGCTGGCGATCGGCGTGGTGGTCGACGATGCGATCGTGGTGATCGAGAATATCGAACGGCTGATGGAAGAGGAAGGACTGTCCCCGCGCGAGGCGGCGCATAAATCGATGGACGAAGTGTCCGGCGCGCTGATCGCGATCGCGCTTGTGCTGTGCGGGGTGTTCATCCCGACCGCGTTCATTCCCGGCATATCGGGGCAGTTCTACAAGCAGTTCGCGCTGACCATCGTTGCCGCGACTGCGCTGTCGGCGTTTGTGTCGCTGACCCTTTCACCCGCGCTCGCAGCCTTGCTGCTGAAACCGCGCCAGCGTGACCAGGCGCCGAAACCGGGCGTGCGCGGATGGCCGGGGCGGTTTGCCAACGGGTTCAACAACGGCTTTGACCGTCTGTCCGATCGCTATGGCAAGCTGACCGTCAGGCTGGTGCGCGCGCTTGGGCTGATCGCGATCGCCTATGCCGGGCTGATCCTGATTGCGGGCTGGCGCTTCACGGAAACGCCGACCGGATTCATTCCGCCGCAGGATCAGGGCTATCTGATTTCGGCAGTGCAGATGCCGCCCGGCACGTCGCTGGAACGCACGTCGGAATTCATGAAAAAGGCAATTGCGCTGGCCGGTGGGTTGAAGGGGACCGATACCAGCGTGGCCTTTGCCGGTTTTGATGGCGCCACGTTTACCACCGCGCCCAACACCGGCGTGATTTTCGTGGCGATGAAGCCGCGCAAGGATCGTGACGACATCACCGCGGACGAGTTCGCCAACCAGTTGCGCAAAGTCTATGGCACGCTGACCGAGGGCCGCATCCTGGTCATTCCTCCCCCGCCGGTGCAGGGGATCGGCACGGGCGGCGGGTTCAAGATGGAGATCGAGGATCGCAGCGGTCTGGGCTTTGTCGCGCTGGAAAAGGCGGCCAATGCGATGGCCCACGCCGCGAACGGGTCGCCCGGCATCCAGTCGACATTCACGACGTTCAGCAACCAGACCCCGCGTCTGACGGCGGATATCGACCGTGAACGGGCCGAACAGGCCGGCGTGGCCGTGCCGAACGTGTTCTCGACACTGGGCACGTATCTGGGGTCGGCCTACATCAACGACTTCAATTATCTGGGCCGCACCTGGCGGGTCACGGCGCAAGCCGACGCGCGGTTCCGCCAATCGACATCCGATATCGAACGGTTGCGCACCCGGTCTGCCAGCGGCGCGATGGTGCCGCTGGGCGCGGTGCTGACGGTCAAGAACGATGCCGGGCCATACCGCGTGGTGCGCTACAACCTCTATCCCTCGGCCGAGTTGCAGGGCGACAGCGCGCGCGGTTTTTCGACCGGCCAGTCGCTGGCCACGATGGCCGGTCTGGCGCAGAAGATCCTGCCCAAGGGCATGACGTACGAATGGACCGATCTGGCCTTTCAGCAGCAGCAGGCGGGCAACACCGGCATCTACATTTTCGCGCTGGCGGTGCTGTTTGTGTTCCTGTTGCTGGCCGCGCAGTATGAATCGATCGTGCTGCCGCTGGCGGTGATCCTGATCGTGCCGATGTGTCTGCTGGCGGCGATCCTGGGCACCAACCTGATGGGCATGGACAACAACGTGCTGACCCAGATCGGGCTGGTCGTGCTGGTCGGGCTGGCCGCCAAGAATGCCATCCTGATCGTCGAATTTGCGCGGCAGGGTGAAGAGCACGGGCTGAGCCATCGCGATGCTGCGGCGCGCGCCGCGCATCAACGCCTGCGGCCGATCCTGATGACCTCGATCGCGTTCATTCTGGGTGTGCTGCCGCTCGTCCTGTCAAAAGGCCCCGGCTACGAAATGCGGCAGGCGCTGGGGGTTGCGGTCTTTTTCGGGATGATCGGGGTGACGTTCTTCGGGTTGCTGTTCACCCCGAGCTTCTACGTCATCTCCAAGATGTTTGGCGAACGGGCGGCCACATGGGCCGCCGGATTGCGCCACAAACCAGAGCCCGACCCGTCCGGCGAGGAGACCGCAGGATGACCCGGCTGGCAAACGGCATGGGCGCGGCCCTGCTGGCAACATGCGGCCTGGCGGGATGCGTCACCGGCCCGAACTATCACCCGCCACGCATGGCCGCCGAGGCACAGGCGCCGTTTCGCGAGGCGGCGACCCCTGCCACGCTGTCGGGCCAGCCATTGCCGGCGAACTGGTGGGTGATGTTCGACGATGCCGCGCTCAACGCGCTGGTGCGCGATGCACTGGCCTATAACACCGACATCAGGCAGGCCGCCGCCAACTTGCGCAAGGCGCGCGGCGCGCTGTCAGAGGCGCGGGCAGGGCGATTGCCGACGACCACGCTGTCGGCAGGATACGATCGCGAACGCGTCGGCGCCTACAGCGTCGGCGAAGTCGGCAGCGGCGTAAGTGCCAGCGGGGCCGTGCCCAGTCACGAAGATTTCAACTATTACCAGGCCGGTTTTGACGCGAGTTACGAGGTCGATCTGTTCGGCCGCGTATCGCGCTCGATCGAGGCGGCGCGCGGCGATGCCCAGGCCTCGCAGGCGGCGCTCGACGCGGTGCGGATTTCGATCATCGCCCAGGTCACGCAAAGCTATGCCGACGCCTGCGGCAACGCCGCACAGGCCGAAGTGGCACGCGAAACCGCCAGCCTGGAAAGCGACACCTTGCGCCTGACACAACGGCTGCTCGACGCCGGTCGCGGAACACGGCGCGATGTCGATCAGGCGCAAGTGCTGGTCGAACAGGCCAATGCCCAGGTTCCCGATCTCGAAGCGGAACGCCGCGCGCAGCTCTATGCGCTGACGGCGCTGACCGGGCGCCCCCCGGCGCAAGTCGATGCGGCCGCGGCGCAATGCCATGCGGTGCCGCGCGTGATGACGCCCATCCCGGTCGGCGACGGTGCCGCGCTGCTCGCGCGCAGGCCCGATGTGCGCCAGGCCGAGCGCACGCTGGCGGCCGACACCGCGCGGATCGGGATCGCGACCGCGGCGCTCTATCCATCGGTTACGCTGGCGGGTTCGGCCAGCCTTGGCGCGCCGCAGATCAGCAACCTGGGCAAGCCTGCCGCGTTCAACTATGCGCTCGGGCCGCTGATTTCATGGACATTTCCCAACTTTGCGGCGACACGCGCGCGCATCCGGCAATCAAAGAGCCAGGCAGAGGCCTCGCTGGCGGCATTCCAGGGCACGATCCTGACCGCGCTGAAGGAAACCGAACAGGCGCTGGCGCGGTCCGCAGCGGCGCAACGCCAGAACCTGTCGCTCAAACGCGCGGCCGATGCGGCCGACGATGCCGCCCGGCTTTCACGGCTGCGCTTCGATCAGGGGCGGGACAATTTCCTCAACCTGCTGGTCGCCGAACAGAACCGTGCCGCCGCGCGACAGGCGCTGGCGCAATCGGATACCAAAGTCGCCGATGCCCAGATTTCGCTGTTCAAGGCGCTGGGCGGCGGCTGGGAAACCCCGCCGCCGATTGCGGCGGGCCCGCCATCGGCACCCTGACCTCGCAATCTTGCGATCCGGTTCCACGCCTCCAATCAGCACGGTCACCCGGCCGGCTGGTTCGGCCTCATCGCCAGCGCGGCCATGCCGGTGGCCTGATCGGTCATGAACAGATAGGCATCGGTGCCAGGCTGACGATCCTTGTTGATCGATTTGGCCGGAACCGCTCCGCTCGTCTTGTCCTGATGCATGACAATCCAGTTGCGCGCGGATTTCAGCGGCGCTGCGGTCACCGCCATGCCCTCCTCACGCAACACCAGCGCGATCAGCGCCGTGGCATAGCCGTCGCTTTGCGCGGGCAGGGCGGACTTGTCGACGCGTTGCCAGTTTGACAGGCTGGCCAGCGTCCATCCGCCATCCGGCTGTTGGCAGGCGACCAGGTCTGCTATGATCTTCTGGCGCTGTGCCTCGTCCAGTACGCCGTGCAACTGGCTGTCGGCCCAGACCAGCAGGGTGCGGGTGTAAAGCGAACCGGTCAAACCTGTTTTCAGGTAATTCCGCAGCGCGTCGATGTGCGGGGCAACCGCGGGATCGGTGGAATAGCCGCCCGGTGCGCGCGCCACGGCCAACGCCGCCAGGGTTGCCCCCCAATACGTCGCGGTAGGCGATTCAAACGGTTCGAGGTGAAAATCCAGCCAGGTAAAGCCGCCCTTCTGGTCGCCCGCCTGCATTTGCAGGGCCCACATATTGGCGAAGGCCTGGCGCGTGTCGGGCCCCAGATGGCCGCGCTCGTTGTCGCGCGTTGCCAGGATGAGCGCGTTGAGCACCGATTCCACGCCGCGCGATTCCGCCGATTTGGGCACGCCGCGGGTCTGGTCGGGATAAAACGGTTCAACCTCGCTCCACAGGTACACCCGCTTCACGACATCATCGAACATCGCCATTTCATCAACGCTCTGATGGGTCAGGCCAAGTTGGCCCCGCAAGGCCGGCATGGCCAGCGTATGCGGCAGCGATGTGTGGCACGATACGCAGCGCGTACCATGATCGCGTTCGTCCTTCGACCATTGCCGCCACCAGGCCATGCGGGTGTCGAGATAGTGCGCCGCCGCCGCCGCATCCCAACCGGGCGCGCGGCTGGGCACCGCCTGACTTTGCGAGACAAGGCCGACGGTCAGGGCCAGGGTCGAAATCAGCAGAGGCAAGCGCATCGTGTCATTCCCTCAATGTTGGCGTAAACGTCGGCACAGCCTTGCGCGGTGCGATCGTGTGGCAATCCACCGGTTCACAGCGGCCACCATGTCAACGTGTGCTGGTCGTGGGCCGTGGTCCACAGCCCGTGGCGGGTATAGCGCAAGGCGCCGCTGCCCGATTTTGGTCCGACGCGCGCGGTGATCGTCAGGGTGTCCGGATCGATCGCGACATAGACCTGGTCGTCCGTCGTTCTCAGCCAGACTTTGCCGCCGCCTGCGTCGATGTCACCCCATTTCAAGCTGTCGCCGACTTTGACCCGGCCAGTCACTTCACCGCTGTCGGCGTCGATCCGGGCGAGGGTGCCATCGCCCTGTTCCTGAACCCACACAGCCCCTGCGCCCGCCACCAGAAAACCGGGTGCACGGCCCAGTGGCGTGGTCTTTGTCACGGTGTTGGTGGCGGGATCGATCCGCTGAACCGATTGGTGCGGCCCGCTGACGGCCCACAGCGAACCCAGCCCGAAGGCCAGATATGACGTTGCAGGATCGACCGCAATCGATGCGATCACGCGGTTGGAGGCGGGATCGACACGCGCAATCAGGCCTTTGGCATCACTGGCCACCCAGATCGAACCTGCACCCGCCACGACATTCAATTCGCCCCCGGGATCGGCAATCCCGGTTGCGATCGATGCGACCACTTTGGGGTTGCGCAGATCGATGCGGTTCAACGTGCCTTGCCTGCAATCGGCAACCCACAATGCGCCGGCGGCGATGGCCATCGCGCCGCAGGGCTTGTCCATCGCGACCGCGGTGATTTTGCCGTGCCGCGACCAGCGCTCGACGCGGCCCTTGTTGGTCACCCATACGGTCTTGCCGTCAACCGCCAGAAAATCGGCAAAGCCGGGCACGGTGATCACGTCCGCAGGCCGGGCGTGGGTCGCCGCCGGGATCATCGCCGCCAACGCGCAGAGTGCCACACCGATGGTGCGAAACGCCATCATGAGGCATGCCCGATCGTCCAGACGTACGCGGCCAGCGCCTTGACATCGTCGGGCGACAGCGCGACGCCGCCCATCGCAGGCATCGCGCCGCTGGCCTTTTTGGGCTGGCTGACTCCGTTGACAATCGTCTGCGCCAGGCCGTCGACCGACCCGTCGCTCCACAGCCAGGTCGGGCCGGTAAGCGACGCACCGGCCATGCTGCCGCGTCCGTCGGACCCGTGGCAGCCCACGCACGTGCCGCCTTTGGCTTCCCCCATGTAAATGGCACGGCCCAACGCAACCTGTTGTGCGGTCACACCGGGCGGCAGGGCGCCGTGCGGCACGGCATCGGCCGATGCGGGGGCGATCTCTGCCTTGGCGGCGGCGACCAATGGGGCCGTGGCCGGGCCGTGATAAGTGATCCGCCAAATTCGCCCGCGCACATCATCGGCAATATAGAGCGCGCCGTCGGGGCCGACCGCAAGACCGGCGGGACGATGCAGCGCCCTGCCAGGTTCCTTGAATGCCCCGGCAAACCCGTCTGCAAAACGAATCCACGGGCCGTTTGCCCTGCCATCGCGCAAGGGCTGAAAGGCGACCAGATAGCCATCCTGCGGCGCCGGTGCCCGGTTCCATGAGCCATGGAAGGCGATGAACGCCCCTTGGGCGTAGGCGATCGGGAAGCTTGTGCCGGTATAGATCGTGGTATCGTTCGGTGCCCAATGCGCGGGGAACGCAGCGACCGGGGGCGTTGCATCGGCGCAGATCCCCTGGGTCTTGCCCCCATCGCCACCATATTCGGGCGCCAGCACATGCCGCCCCTGGATGCCATCGTAATAGCACATGGGCCACCCGTAATCGGCGCCCTTCGAGGGTGAAAACAGGATCTCGGCGGGCCGTTCGACTCCCTGATCGACCGAATAGAGTGCGGGCCAGTTCTGGCTCAACTGGTCGCGGCCGTGCTGAACGGCGAACACGCGACCGGTGCTATCGAAACTGATGCCACCTGTATTGCGGATGCCCTTGGCCCAGCGCTCGGCGGGCGAAAAGACCTGGCCCGTGCGGTCTGCGCGGTAGGCCCAGATACCGCCGCGTGTCTGCGCTTCGATGCAGGGGACTGCCCCTTTGGCGCCGGGTTTGCGATTGGGGCTTTCGCAGGTGTTGGTGGCCGATCCCGAATTGAGCAGCAGCGTGCCGTCTGCCTCGATCGCAAAGGGATGCATGGGGTGGTCGCCCGTCAGCGGCATTCCGGACAGGATGGTGGTGGGCGTTCCCACCTGGGCAAGCTGGCCCGGTGCAAGCGGATAGCGCATGATCCGGTCGGTCTCTTCGACGTAAAGTCCGCCATGCCATAGCGCGATCCCCGTGCCGCCATGCCCGCCTTTGGCCTCGCTTGGCCCAAACCGCTCGGTGCTGTCGGCGACACCGTCGCCATCGCGATCCTTCAGCGCGACGATGAACCCGCCGCCCGGGGCAGGCGGCGCATTGCGGAAATAGCGCCCCGACCAGGTGTTGACATAGACCGTGCCATCGGGCGCGACCGCCATATGCCGGGTATGGCCGAGATTGTCGGCAAACACGGTTGCGCAAAATCCGGGCGGCAGCGTCAGGCCGCCATTGTCGGCGGGGCAGGCATCGCCACTTTGCGCTGCGTTGGCCGGTTTCAGCACAAGACTGACGGCAAGGACGAAAGGTATCGCAAAAATCGCGGCGCGCAGGGGTGTTGTCACGCAAAGCCTCTTGATCATCGTGGTCTGAGCGCGACCGGCGTCAGACGGAACGGCAGGTCTGCCGTGGAATCGGCAGGACGGAAAATGGCCGACAGTTGCCCTTGCACATACCATCCCGACCCCAGCGCAGTCCCGACGCCGGTGGGTTGATTGATGCCCGTGGCCAATGTGGTGATTTCGGCCCGATCACCGACAACTGTAAAACGCGAGATCGTGCCTTTGCCTTCGGCCAGCAGGAAATCCGCACCGCCCAGCGGGCGCATGCCATCGGGGCTGGCCAGCGGACGCGAGAGTGCCAGCGGGGTGACTTTGCCCGCCTTGCCATCCGGTCCGATCGTGACGCGATAGAGCGCACCCGAACGGACATTGTTGACATAGAGCGCGCCATCGGCCCCCACCGCGATGCCATCCAGCCCGCCGACTTTGCCCGGCGGGTTGAACGTGGTGTCTTCCAGCCAGACCTCCAGCGCGGTTGCCCCCGGTCGCCAGCGCAAAATGCGCGGCTGGCCGGTGTCTGTGACATAGAGCGATCCGTCACGACCCACCGCCATATCGTTGCACACCGGCTTTTCGCCCGGCAGCCGCAGACTGACGCGACCATTGCCCGTGGCCAGATCAAAACCCTTGAGCCAATGGCCGGGGTCGGCGCCGGCCACGCTCAACGTGCTGCCCGGAAAGTCGTTGGTACATGTCCACACGATATGATGGCGCAAGTCGGCCAGCACGCCAAACAAGGCGCCGCTGCCATAGGCGCCAGGCGCGATCCAGCGCGTGACGGTGCGGGTTCGCAGATCGACTTTCAGCACCCCGCCAAACATCGATCCGACATAGGCCATGCCATCGGGCGTGATCGAAACGCTTTCCGGGTGAAGGTGATCGCCGGGCAGGCTGATGGCCTCTGGCGCGGGGGCCGCGCCTGACAGTGCGACCAGCGAGAGCATGGCAAGGCAAAAGCGGTTCATCAGCTGTGCACCCCAGCCATAACACGGTCGGCACAGAGTTGCCGACGACCCGGTGAGGGCCTGTTCCGCCAAAGTTTGTCCGAGATATCTGGACAGTCGTCAAGAGTTGTCGCAGCCCTTTGTAAGCCCTCCGCGCATGCGATCGGCGATCCCGTCAGGACCGTGATTGCGGGTGGTTCCCGGCCGACGAGGCCAAAAAGGGTTGATCGCAATCGGCCGTGGCACTCGACAAGGCCCGCCATCTGACGCAGTTTTTTGTGCATTGCGCGCATCATGCTGCCGCGATCGGCGCAAGCCAGAGGAGTGTCAGCGATGGCGGGTTCCGACGTGTCAGGCGATGCTACAGTCTCGCTCGATGCGGGATTGGCGCACGCCACTGCGATGCTGCGGCACGATCCGCGTCGCGCGCTGGCGCTGGCGCGCGACATTCGGCGTGCAGCACCCGGCCATCCCCGGGCGATGCTGATCGAAGGACAGGCCTTGCAGATGATCGGCGATCTGCCGTCTGCGCGCACCGTGCTGTCCCAACTGGCCCGCCAGCAGCCCCGTTCGGCAATGGTTGCGTTCGAACTGGCGCTGACCCATGGCGGACTGGGCGAACACGATCTCGCCGTGGATGCGCTGGAACACGCGGTTTCACTCAAGGCGGATTTCCTGCCGGCATGGCAGGCGCTGTCGGCCGCGCTCCGCGCCGCCGGGCGTGAACCGGATGCACGACGCGCGGACTTGAGCGGGGTGGCGGCAGCGGGCCGCGATCCCGTGCTGGTCAAGGCCGCGATGGCGATGCACGACGGGGATCTTGCCCAGGCCGAAGCCATGCTCGAAGAACGGGTCCGGCTGTTGCCCGGCGATGCGGCGGCGTGGCGGTTGCGCGGTGAAGTGGCATGGCGGCAAGGCGATCGGGACCAGGCGATCGCCTTGCTTGCGCGCACGCTGGCCATCGCGCCGGGGTTCAGTGCGGCGCGCGAGTTGCTGGTGCGGCTTTTGCAGATGGGGCCGGAAGCGACCGAGGCACTGGCGCACGCCACCGAACTGCTGGATCAGGAACCGGACAATGTCGGCCACGCGCTGCTCAAGGCGTCGCTGCTGGTGCGGCTGGGCGAACAGGAGGACGCGGCCCGGATCTATCGCGATCTGATTGCGCGCGGGGCAGGCAGCCCGCGCATCTGGCTCAACCTGGGCCATGTCGACAAGACACTCGGCAATCAGGCGGACGCGATCGCGGCCTATCGCAGCGCGCTGGCAGACGATCCCGCGCTGGGCGAGGCGTGGTGGAGCCTGGCCAATCTCAAGACCGTGCATCTGGATGCGGCCGATATCGCCGCGATGGAAAGGGTGCAGCACGACCAAGAGGACGACGAACAGGCCAGCCAACTGCATTTTGCGCTCGGCAAGGCCTATGAAGATGCCGGCGATCCCGCGACCGGCTTTGCCCACTATGCACACGGCAACGCCTTGCGCCGCAAGGGGCTGGATTACGACGAAGCGCGCATCATCGGCGGCGCCACGGAACACGCGCAGCTGTTCACTGCGCCGTTCCTGTCCAGCGGGGCAGGGCACGGGTGCCAGGCGAACGATGCGATCTTTATCGTCGGCCTGCCGCGCGCCGGATCGACGCTGGTCGAACAGATCCTGTCGAGCCATTCGCAGATCGAGGGCACGATGGAACTGCCCGACCTGATGATGATCGGCGACCGGCTCCATTCGCGGGTGGAAGAGGGCGAATTTGCCAGCTTTGCGGAGGCGGTGCGCAGTCTGGCGCCGTCCGATCTGGTCCGGCTGGGCGAGGAATATCTTGATCGAACGCGCCCCCATCGCAAACTGGGGCGTGCGCGGTTTATCGACAAGATGCCCAACAACTGGATGTATACCGGTCTGATCCGGCTGATCCTGCCCAATGCCGCGATCATCGATGCGCGCCGCCATCCGATGGGCTGCTGCTTTTCGGGGTGGAAGCAGTATTTTGCGCGCGGCCAGTTGTTTACGTATGATCTGGCGGAAATCGGCCGGTATTATCGGGCCTATGTTGCGCAGATGGCGGCGTTCGATCGCGCAATGCCGGGCGCGGTGCATCGTGTGATCTACGAAGCGATGGTGGCCGATACTGAAGGCGAAGTGCGCCGTCTGCTCGATCACGTCGGCGTGCCGTTCGAAGAGGATTGCCTGGCATTTTATCGCAACCGCCGCGCAGTGCGCACAGCGAGTTCCGAACAAGTTCGCCAGCCGATCTTTACCGATGGGGTCGATCACTGGCGCCAGTTCGAACAATTCCTCGAACCATTGCGTGTTGCGCTCGGCCCGGTCGAGGCGGCCTATCCCGACGTACCGGCCGATCTGGCCTGACCGGCGCGGACCCCATTGCCCAAGCGATGGGCCGGAACATCGCACCAAGAGACACCTTGCGATTTTCCAAAGCGGCCAGGCCCTGATTTCGCCTTTGTCAAACAAAGCGAAGAAAAGGGTGTTGACTCGTTGCCGCGTCGCAGCATTATCAACCTTGGACGGTCGTCATGTTTCTTCGTTGCCGGGGGTCGTCCGGGGAAATTCTAAAACAATCTAATTGAGCGCTGGCACGCTCGACGGCGGTTCACGTGAAGTGATTCCGGCGCGAAGCATCATTTGCTCTCGATTTTGCCAGCGCCCCCAATAGCGGTCTCCACTCATGCTGCATTGCAGCATGGGGGTCAATGGCGCGCGCGTATTCGCGATACATTCTGATCGATTTGAACAAGGGGCACACGAGACATGAAACGACCAAAGCATCGCAGATTGAAACTGTCGACTGCGTTGAGTGCGACGACGATCCTGGCCGGTATTGCATGTCCGATGCTGGCAATGGCGCAGGATGCTGTCTCGACAACCGCGCCGGCACCGCCGCCGACGGGCGATGGCGGTACTGGCCTGGACACGATCGTGGTGACGGCAACCCGCGAAAAGACCAGCGTCCAGAAAGTGCCGATTTCGATGCAGGCTTTTTCCGCGACCGCGCTTGAAGATCGCCAAGTGCAAGGTCTGTCGGACCTTGCCACCTTGTTGCCATCGGTTTCCTTTGCAGGGATCGGCCCGGGTCGCAACACACCCTATTTTCGCGGTATCGTGCCGGCGGGCGGCAACTATGCCTCGGTCGGCTATTACCTCGACGATATTCCGATCACCGGCACCGGCGTACCGGAGATCCACACGTATGATATCGAGCGGATCGAGGCGTTGTCCGGTCCGCAAGGGACACTTTACGGTGCAGGCTCGCTGGCTGGCACGATCCGTTTCATCACCGACAAGCCCAAGATTGGCAAATGGGAATACGGTATGGAAGTGGAGGCCAACAAGTATGGCGGCCATGGCGCGGGGGGCAATTTCGAAGGCTATATCAATGTCCCGGTCAGCGAAAATGTCGCCATGCGGGTGATGGCTTATTATCGCCATGACGGTGGGTACATCAACAACACGCCCAACAACGGGCAATTTGCCGATTTCGGCGGTTCGCCATCAGTCTTGAATCTGGGCGACAACAATCCGGCCACAAGTTACACCCTGAACAATTCGAATATCGCCAAGAACAATTATAATCCGATCTATGAATATGGCGGTCGTTTTCAGATGTTGTGGGAACCCGGGCCGGGCTGGGAAGTCATGCCTGAAATCACTGCCCAGCGGCAGACGGCATATGGCTATTTCGGCTATGACCCCAATGTCGGCCAGCTCGACGTGCATGACTATTCACCCACGCGGAACGATGATCGCTGGTTTCAGGCCGAATTATCGATCCATGGTCATATCGGCGACTGGGACGTGTTTTCGGCGACCGGCTATTTCAAACGCCAGATCTATCTGAACAACGATTATACCTATTATTCGGTAACCTATGACAAGGAAGGCACGACCAGCCTCAGCAACGAAAATTACAATGAAAATTATTTGCAATTTTTCAGCAAGAACGGCTGTACGGGTTCAGGCGCAACACTCAAGTGCACGCAATTGATCAATCCGACCCAGGCCTATTTCGCCAACAACAGCCAGGAAAAGTTTACCCAGGAAGTTCGCATCAAGACCCCGGCGCAGTGGCCGTTCGATGTCACGCTGGGAGCATTCTACCAGAACCAGTTCGACGAAAATAACAGCAATTATTACATTTCGGGCCTCGGCAATATCGAAGGCTATACGGAATCCGGTGGCGGCCTGAACCCGGCGGGATTCGGCATTCCGGTACAGGACGGCGGCACGATGGTGCTGGGATCGCCTGCGGTCAAAGGCGATACGTTCTATCTTGTCGAAAACAACCAGTATTACCACGACGAAGCGATCTTCGGCGAAGGGCACTATGCCGTCACCCCGAATTTGAAGTTCACCGGCGGTCTCCGCTATTTCTGGACCGCCTATGATACGCTCGGGCTGGCAGGCGTGATGGGGTCGGCGCAGAGCACGTCTTCATCGCTGTTTGTGCCGACCGGTACGTATGGCTGCCCGACACCGTTGCCGACCAACACGCGGTTGACCTGCCTGAACAGCAACCCCGCCGCAGCCGATGAAGTAGGGCGGTATCGGGAAAGCGGCGAAACGCACAAGGCCGCGCTCGACTGGCAGTTCGAATCCGACAAGATGGTCTATTTCAACTATTCGACCGGATTCCGCCCGGGCGGGTTCAACCGTCCCTTGCGCATTCGCGGCTATGGCCTGGCCACGGTCGAGCCGTTCAAGTCCGAAAAGTTGAGCAACTTTGAACTGGGTATCAAGACCACCTGGAACAACATCTTCCGGCTTAACGTTTCTGCCTATTACGAGACCTGGAACAATATCCAGTACAGCGTAGTCGTGGCCGGAACCCAGGGTGCCGGCATTACCGGCAATGCCGGGACCGCGCACGTCAAGGGGGTGGAATATGATGCCAACCTCAAACTCGGCAAATTCACCATTTCGACCAACGGGGCCTACAACGACGCACGGCTGGCGTCGGATTTCTGCAATTTCGTTTTCAATCAGTCCAACGGTTCGATTGGCCAGTTGTCGTCATGTTCCGCCGGCACGTATAACAGTGGAACCCCGACGGTGGCAGCGACCGGCGGCACTCGCCTGCCGCGCCAGCCGATGTTCAAAGGCACGACGTCGGTACGCTATGACACCGAAGTCGGGGACTACAAGGCGTACATCCAGGGCGCCATGCTTTATCAGACCGGTGCAACGCAGAACCTGAACACCTATCTCGATTCGCTGTTGGGCGACACGCCGGGCTTTGCCAGCGTCGACTTCTCTGTCGGTGCAAACAAAGGGCCCTATCATGTCGAACTGTTCATCCAGAACGCGTTCAACGAATTGGGGCAGCTTACCAAGAACACGTTCTGTTCGATCCAGGAGTGCAGCAATTCTGCGCGCACGTTCACGATCAAACCGCAGTTCTTTGGCATCAAATTTGCCTACAACTACAAATAGTCCTTTTTTCCAGTTCCCTGCCTGCCCCCCGTGTCCACCGCACGGGGGGTCTTTTGTGGGGTTCAGGTCAGTCGCCCGGTGGCGAACAGTCCGCTGACTTGCGCCGTGGCAAAGCTGACGCCGTGCAGATTGCGCCGGGCGGGCACACCGGGGATCGGGCGCGGATAGCCGGTGGCGTAATGCACGCCATCGGCCAAATGCACCGTGCCGCGCGGCAGGTCCCAGTCCAGGCCGACCGCGACCACACCAGGGCATTGTCCCGGCCAGCACGGCGCGCCATCGGGCCCCGTGGCCGGCGCAACGATGTGTGCCGCCCCGGCGGCGGCGACCGCGCGCGCAAACATGTCGGCATGGGCGGCATTTGTCGTGCCAAGGCTGCAATTGATCACCCGCGCGCCGGAATGGGCGGCCCACACGATGGCGGTTGTCAGCGCCAGCGCGCTGGCGCGCAGGCCATCGCGGAACACGCGGATCGGAACAATGTCGGCGTCGGGCGCCAGTTCCTGGATTGCGGCGGTAACCGCGGTGCCGTGTCCCAGCCGGTCCAGCGTTGCCTCATCGCCGGCAACCACGCTGCCATCGGCGGCGATCATCACCCCGGGCAACAGGCGCGCGGTCACGACATGCGGATGCCCGGGGAACACGCCGCTGTCGATCACCGCAATGCGCACGCGATCAGCCACGGGTGACGACCGTGGCCTGCCCGCCGTCGAGCGTGATCACCATGTCGGCCAGCGCGGCCAGCGCGGGCTTGTGCGTGATGATCACGATCGTGGCATCGGGCAAAACGCTGCGCAGCCCCTGCGCGACGTGGCGTTCGGTTTCGGCATCGAGCGCCGCGCTCGGTTCGTCGAGCACCAGCACCGCCGGGCGCCGCAACATCGCGCGGGCCAGCGCGATACGCTGTCGCTCGCCCGCCGACAGCGCCAGGCCGCGTTCGCCCACCGGCGTGTCGAGCCCCTGGGGCAGGCGCGCCAGCAGGTCGCCGAGCCCGGCGGCCCTGGCTGCGGCGTCGATGGCGGTGCGTTCGGCGTCGGCCACGGCAAAGGCGATGTTTTCGGCCATCGTCGCGTTGAACAGGAACGGCGTCTGATCGATCAGCACCACCGCCCGGCGCAGATCGGCCAGCGCCAGATCGCGCGCATCGATCCCGCCGATCAGCACCTGGCCCGCATCGGGATCGCGAAACCGTACGATCAGATCGGCCAGGGTCGATTTTCCCGCACCGCTGACCCCCAGGATCGCCGCCATCGCGCCAGCCGGGATGTGGCAATCGACCCCGGTCAGCACGGCATCCCGGTCATGCCGGAAATGCACGCCTGCAAAGGCGATCGACAGCGGCCCCTGCGGTGCTGGCCGCGGATGGTCCGGCTCTGCCACATCGGGTGGCGTGTCAAACAGTTCGAAGATGCGCCCCAGCGCGACGCGCGTGGAGGCGAGGCCCGACGACAGCCCCAGCAGCGATTGCACCGGCGTGAACAGGCGCCCCTGATAGGCCATGAACGCCACCAGCGTGCCGATCGTCATCGTGCCCGACAGGATGCGCCACCCGCCATAGAGCGTGACCGCGGCACTCGAACAGGCCAGCACCGCCCCCGGCACGGCACCGGCCAGAAACGACGCCATCTGCATCTGCAACATCGTCGCAACGAAGGCCCGGTTGCGTGTGGCAAACCGCGCCGCTTCGTGCGCTTCGCCGCCCAGCGCGGTCACCACGCGCATGCCCATCACCGTATCGACCAGAAAACTGCCAAGATCCGCACCGCGTTCGCGCATCGTCCTGGTGATCGTCACCAGCCGCCGTTGCAGCAGGACGAACAACCCCGTCGCGACCGGCACAAGCACCGTGCCGAGTACAAACAGCCGCCAGTCGAGCCAGACCATCATCGCCAGCGAACCGATCAGGAACAGCACATTGCCCAGCACCGCCAGCAAAGTGTCGCCCGCCGCGCGCTGGACATCGCTGACATCGCTGTTGATCCGGCTCATCAGATCGCCCAGCCGGAACCGCGCATAAAAGCGCGGGCTCAGTTTTTGCAGATGGGCCAGCAACGCCACGCGGATATCGAACAGCATCGCCGCCGACAGCGCCACATAGCGGTACGAGGCCATGATATTGAGCACTGCGCCCACCACCGTCACCAGCACGGTCAACCCGGCGATGCGTACCAGCAACGCGAAATTGTGGTGCATCAACGCGCCGTCGATCAACAGTTTCGACAACCACGGTTGCACCATTCCGACGGCGGTGGCGGTCAAACTGATCATCAGCACGCCGACAAACCGCAGGCGATAGGGCATCAGCCACGGAATCAGACGGCGGTATGTGCCCCAGTTTGCGACAGGAGATTGGAGGGGCGGGTTCAGGCAGCAACCTCGCGTGCGACCAGGCGGTCGCCCATCAGCACGAACTGCGCCTCGCCCGCCTGCGCCAATTGCCGGGTGCACCAGGCGTGACCTTCGGCCAGCGCGCCTGCCTCGGCGCGCCACCACGCGCTGTTGCCCCCGCGCGCATAGAACGGCCAGGATACGGTCAGGTGGCGGCGCATCGTGGCGATCATCATGGCGCGATAATGCGCAAGCACTGCCGCATCGTCCAGCCCCGCGTCGTGCCCCGAAATTGCCGCAGCCGCCGCAGCGGCCAGAATGCCGCCGCGCACCGCCGTCGCGGTGCCATCGCCGCAAATCGGATCGAGCGCCAGCGCCGCGCTGCCCAGCATGAGCGATCCATGCCCGGCGGGATTGTCGAGCAGTTTCGGCGCGGTCTCGAAGCAGGACGAGACCGCGCCGATTGCAGCGACTGCCGGTGCCACCAACCGGCTGTCGCGCAAGGCCAATTCTGCGTCGTTGCCAACCACCAGCAACCAGCCGGTGGTGTCGCCGGTCGGTATCAGGAACAGCCAGCCCTGCGCCAGCGCCTCTACCAGGGCAGCCGCGCGATCGGCCCGGGGCGTCAATTCCACCGGCAGCGCCATGGCCTCGCGTGCGCCAAAATGAATCACGCGGGCATCGGCGGGCGGCGTGGTGGTCAGCGCAAGGGCAGGGGAGGTGTGGTCCGCGTCCTCATCGCTATCCGGCCAGGGCAGTGCCTGCGCCAGCCGGTTCCCGGCGATCACCCACCCGCGATGCGCAAACACGCGGGGCGTGTCGGTGCCCCACAACACCACCCGCCGTTCGATCGGGTGTGCGCCGTCCGGCAAGGCAAACCCTGTAAAGACATCGCCCAACAGGGCCAGCGCGGCCTCTCCCAGCAGCACCACCGGTGCTTGTCGCGCCGCCGGTGCGGCCCCGACCGCCACCGGGATACCGCGCGCGGCCAGGCATTGCGCGGCACTGGCGGCGGCAATCCCCTGGCCAGACACACGCAGCACCATCGTCACTGCAACGCGATCATCCCGGCCATGGTGGCGTCCGCCGCCATATCCCAGGTCTTTTCCCATTTCAGGCTGGCCGCATCATAGACCTCGATGTCGTAGCTGGCGCCATAGATATAAAGCTTTGCCCCGTCCTGCGACATGCCGAGCGTAAAGCGCGATCGGCAATGAAATTCCTGTTTGTCCGTCAGTTTCAGGTCGGTCAGATCGAATTTCCAGAACTCGCAGCGCTTGTTGCCGGTCATCCCGGTGGTCGCGACGGTATAGGCGGTTTTGCCGTCAGGGGTGACTTCAAGGCCCGAGATCTGGTTGGTGATCGGCCCGATCGGGGTGAAGGCAAACTTGCGCGCGGTCAGGTCGAACCGGCCGATGCCGAAGATCTTGTTGTGCACATAAGGATCGTCGGCGGTAAACATCGACACCAGTTGGTTGGGCGTGGTCAATTGCAACCCTTCGATCCCGCCGCCGAATGCCACGTTTTCATAGCCGGTGGCATCGGCCTTTTCGACATCGATGCGATCGACCACTTTCAGGCTGGCGGCGTCGACCAGCAGCACTTTGTTCTTGAACAGATAGAGCGTCTTGCCATCGGGCGAAATCATCATCGGCGCGCGATATCCGCCGGCCAGGGCATCATCCTGCGGTTCCAGATCGGCGGTCCGCACGACTTTCTTCGCCACCAGGTCGATCACCGCAAATTGTTGTTTCGACACCACATAGCGATCGACCTGCTTGTCGATGCGCATCAGCACGGTGTAGAAATAGCGTCCGGTCGGATCGGGCACACCGCCGTTGAAGCGATACTTTTCGGTCGGCGTGTTGAGCGCGAATTGCGTCAGGATCTTGTGGGTTGCGGCATCGAGCACGATCACCCCGCTGGTGGTGATGGTCGTGGCATAGATCTTTGACCGATCGGCGCTCAGCCGCAACGACACCGGCAATCCGGTTTCCAGCGCGATCTTGTCCTTTACCGCGCCGGTCTGGTCATCGATGGTGAACAGCTTGTCGGGATACGTGCCCAACATCAACGACCCGGCGTGGGCGGGCACAGCCGCCGCCACTGCGATCAGCGTACAAATCAGTTTAAGCGGCAACATGGGCATATCCCCCCGATAATCGATGTGGCGGCAACAAGTCAGGGAAACACGATGTCCAGATTGCGCCAATCCTTGGTCGCGGCGGCGCAATTGCTGGCCCAGTCGGGCGAATAGTTGACATGATCTGCCACCTGTACCGGCCAGAAACACGTGACATAGCAATCGTACAGATCGCGCTCGACCGGTTGACACAGCCCGGCGGTGCCGCCCGTGGCATCGACTTCCCAACCCGGCGAAAACGACAGCGAACAGCCCAGCGGCACGTGTGGTCGCGGCGCCTGCTGCAACGCCACGACATCCTCTTCCTGCGCGGCCAGATCGGCCGAAATGCGCCGGGCCTTGGCGTTCAATGGGGTGAGGTGCTTCATGACAAGCCCTTTCGGTCGGCAAAACGTTCGAGGAACTGCGGGTTGCGCACTGCCAGCGTGCCATAAATGGCCAGCACGCGATCGGTCCATTCGCGGATCCAGTCGCAATAGTGCAAGTTGGCGTGGCCGGTGTCGCCATAGCGCACAAACGCCTCGTGATGGCAGCCCCCGGCGCACAGCGGCCGCGCCCAGCACGACGTGCATTCGTACTTTGCCCCGACGTGCCCGCGCGCCAGGAAATCGGCGCGCTTGTCCTGATCGACGCCGCTGCCGACGTGGCCCAGCACATGCTCGTCGGCATCGGTAAAGCGGTGGCACGGCGACAGATCACCCGATGGGCTGACCCCGAGCAGGCCGAGCCCCGCGCCGCACGGATGCGATTTGTTGGTGCCGACGACCAGCTCGCTCAAGGTTTCCGACACATTCGAAAACCCGTGCATCTGCCCGCGCAACGCATGGTCCAGCCATTCGTCAGCCAGCGCATGAAACCCGTTCAGCACGCCGCGCATGCCATCGCCGTTCAGCCCGAAATCGTGCCCGTCTTCGGTGGTGGTAACCGGCGCAAAACCGATTTCGTGAAAGCCGATGTCGTGCTTGAGATGGTGATAGATCGCCACCACATCGGTCACCCCGGCGCTCAATGTCACACGCGCGGTGATCGCGCGCGTCTTGTGCCGCGCGATCAGGGCCTTCAGCCGGGGCAGAATGACCGCGTAGCTGCCTTTGCCGCTTTTGTAGACACGGCGGGCATCCTGCATTTCCTCGGGGCCATCGATCGACACCGTCACGCCCACCGCATGGTCGGCCAGAAAATCGATGATCGGATCGGTCAGCAGCGTCGCATTGGTGGTCAGGCTGTAGGTCACGCGCCGCCCGCTTTCGGCCGCTTTGGCATCGGCATACGCGACCACATCGCGTAGCAATTTGAAATTCATCAGCGTTTCGCCGCCAAAGAACGTCACATGCACCGCATCGCGGCCTTTGGCGCTGTCGAGCAGGAAATCGACAGCCGCGCGCGCCGTTTCGGGCGTCATGTATTTGGGCTTGCCGGTCTGCGTCGAAATCTTGTCGGCGCCGAATTCATAGCAATATGTGCACGCCAGATTGCACTGGTTGGTGACGTTGAGCACCAGCGCCTGCAACGGAAAATCGGCGGGTGGGCTGTCGACCAGCGCGACCGGCGACACGACATGATCGGCCTCGATCAAGCCGACCAGGCGCAATTCGCGCAGCAGTCCCTCGGCATCGGC
>Ga0302187_10001125_pt1 | contig 23162 bp, 38 predicted proteins | sample II_Bog_E1_3_FD_202120 | JGI IMG/M metagenome (GOLD analysis project Ga0302187, IMG submission 202120) | Peat permafrost microbial communities from Stordalen Mire near Abisko, Sweden - II_Bog_E1_3 | ecosystem: Environmental > Terrestrial > Soil > Wetlands > Peat | place: Sweden: Abisko...
GTCATATGCACTCGCCAGAGGATCTGGGTCCCAGTAGAGCTTTTTTCGAGCCGCTCGAAGCCAATCACCTTTCTACACACCCAGCCATTTTTCGCCTGTCTACTTTTTTTCGGCCCCTCGCCGAGAGACTCTTTTCGCCTGTCTACCCGGAAACCGACCCTCCGGCGGTGACGAAAAAAAAACTTAGAAAATTCCGCCACACATGAACGACGCACTCGATTGCCTCTTCGGCATGATGGGGATGATCGTGATCGCCGATCAGATGGCCGACACCCACACGCTCGCCTACACCGCCCTCTTTGTCACCACGATCTGGTTCTTCGTCCTCCTGCCGTGCTTCCTGCTCTCGGTGGTGGCGCTCGGCCCTGAACACGTTTCGGTCATCGGGGGCCGCGGCGCGCCGCGAAGACAAGTGGCTAAGCCCGCGTAGCGCGCCTGTTAACACAATGCTCACCATCCCCCTCCACCTTGCCTCCTTCCTGAGCTGGTCGCAGCTGTGGACGCTGGGCGGCGTGCTCGCCAGCGCCCTCGCGACCCGCTTCGCGCAGAACATGGCGCGCGGCTACTCGGCCGTCAGCCTGACCAAGGCCGCCGACGCCGACTCGTGGTGGAAGTGCCAGACGGGGTCGCTGTCGCCCATGTCCACCGGCTACAGCGCCTTCTGCAAGGCGAGCGCGGTGGGCAGCAGCCGCCCCTTTCTCGTGCAGCTCACGGTGCACGCGTGGAAGGAGCTGCCGTGGTGCGGCCCCTTCACATGTGACGTCGAGAGCGGGGCCGCCGACATCATCGCCTCGCTCGCCGCGGCCTGCGTCATGGTGGTGGCGCTGATGCTGCTGCTGCGCGAGCTCGCGGCCTGCCGCACGAGGAAGAAGCGCCGCCCGCTCGCCGGGAAGAAGTTGTAGTAAATCACTCATGGATAAACAACCAGAGCCGACGAAACCCAAGCCGCCGAGGTTGATCCGGGTCCTCGACGGCGACGTCGTCCGCGTCCTCAATGTCACCGAGTGCCTCAAGGGGTGGAGCAAGTGGGGGAAGAATTAATCAAGAATTTGCCGTATTCACTCATGGCTCAACTCCTCAGCCTCTGGCCGCTCGCACTCCCCGCCGCTTTTGTCGCCTACAAAGTCGTTGAGCACCGCAAGTTCGTGCAGGGCATGTACGCCCACCCCACCGTCGAGGAGGTCGGCAAGGACTTCGTGCGATTCAGCCTGAAGCCCATCCACCCAGACTTCCGCAGCTTCCACGGGCCGCCTACCGTCTGGACGTCGCTGCAGAATGACGTGCTCGTGGTGCGCGGCATCGGCAAGCACAACGAGTGCCTCGAGATCAATCAACATTTTTTCTACGCGGATGACCTGTTGAAGGGCGACTGGTACAAGGGGTGCCACACGCGCGAGGAGCAGCAGTTTGTGCCCGGGCCGCGAGATTAGCGTGTTTACACCTCGAAGCGGCTAAACCCCGACAGCGTCGAGTTGGCCAGCGCCTTGGGCTTGGGGTAGCCGCCCGAAGAAGCAAAGACGCGGCCGCTGCGGCCGACGTAGGGCAGCCGGCCGAAGATGCCGATGGCGATGGGGTCCGTCGACGCGAGCGGCTTGCCGAGCCGGTGGTAGGCCACCGCGATGCCGTGCGCCGTCGCGTAGCGCAGCAGGTGCTCGGCCTGCTTCTCCTTCTCCTTGGCGACGAGCTTGGCCGTCTCGGTGATCCGGTCGCGCTCGGCGTCGGTGGTGGCCTCCTGCGTCAGCTTGGCGAAGGCGGCCGCCTCGTCGCTGTCGCCCTTGAAGGGGAGCAGCGTGAACTGCAGCTTGAGCGCGCTGATCACCGCGCGCAGGTTCGACGCCAGGATCTTGTCGTTGGTGGACCCCATGGCCAGCGCCTGGAACGCGGCCTCCTCGGCGGCGATCTGCTCGAGCAGCGCGACCTGCGCCGCACTGAGGTCGTACTCCCCCGAGGGCAGCAGGCCGTTGAGAGCCGGGAACGCGCGCATGGCCACGTGGCGGAGGCCCTCGGCGACGGCTGACACGGGGGGCAAGTACGGCCGGATCCAGTTGATCATGCTGTCGAGGCGGCTGGGCCCTGCTGCCACAGCTGGTACATCATCCGCCTTTTCCTCCTCCTCTTCTTCTTCTTCCTCCTCGCTGCTCGTGGGGGGGTCAAGGAGCCTCTTGTTCCACACCGCCTCTGCGTTCGCCTCCAGCAGCAGGCGCATCGCCTCGATCGCCTCCGCCTTGGCCACGTCGGCCGCTGTCGGCGGGGGAGGCGGCAGGGGCGCCATCGTCAGCATCAGCGTGGCTATCAGATCCCGCCTCTCGCGCTCCTTGGTCTCGCGCGCCTCCCTCTCCTGGGCCTCCCTCTCCCGCGCGGCTGCCTCCTGAATCTGCTGGGCGGCCCGCTCACGCCCCTCCGCGATGACAATCTCCCGCTGCCGCCGCGCCTCTTCGTCTTCTGGCGGCTCCACCTCTTGGGGTGGCTCCACCTCTTGTTGCTCTGCTTGCATCAAATCCGATTGCTCCCTGGCGCGCTCTGCTTGCACCGCCGCCCGGCTGCGCGCCGCCTCTTCAATCGCCTCCCCTTCCAGCGACCTCGCGCGGCTGGCGCTCTGTGCATTGAGCGCCTCCTCTTCCAGCAAGACTGCGAGCCTGGCGCGTCTGGCTTTTTGCTCCGCCTCAACTTGCATCAATTTCTGCTGCCGCGCCTCTTCCAGCTTCGCGACGATGCTGCGCACGTCCGCCTTGCGCTTCTCCTCTTGCTGTGCCGCGAGGCGGAGCGGTTCCTGCTTGCGCTCCTCTGCTTGCACAGCTGCCTGCTTGCGCGCCGCCTCTTCCAGCAACGCCGCTTGCATGGCGCGTTGGGCGTTTATCGCCTCCTCTTCTAGCAGCAATGCATGTTCGGCGCGTCTGACCTTTTGCGCCGCCTCCTCGTCGAGCGAAAACTGCTTGGCGCGCTTGTAGGTCTCTGCGATCTCCGCGCCCACCCCGATGAGCGCCTTCCGCGCCAGCAGGGGAGGCGTGTCGGGCGTCACGTACCAGTCGAGCGAGTCCACGTTCTCCATGTCAGCCAGCTCGACTGCGTTGACGCTGGTGACCAGGGCGGCCGTGCGGTCCTTCACGCGCGCGATTAGCTCATCGAGTTGCTGCTGCACCCGCTCGGCCGAATAACCGTCTACTTGCATCTCCGGCTCCTCGAGCTCGCGCCACACTGCGGGGGGTTCCACCGGCAGCAGGGCTGCGATGGCCAGCGGCGGCGGGATCACCGGTGGCATGGGTAGCACGGCTGGCGGCGGCTCGAGCGCCAGAGGTGGAAGCACCCAGCGCTCGACGACCAGCTGCTCGATCTCGATTGGCTTGGGCGGTTCGACGGGCTTGGGTGGTGGCTCGATTGGCTTGGGCTGCTCGACGGGCTTAGGCTGCTCGATTGGCTTGGGTGGTGGCTCAATCGGTGGCTCGACGGGTGGTTCCAGCTTGATGGTCATCACGGTGAGCGGCTCAACGGGGCCGTGCAGATCGATAGGGGGCAGGCCCGTTGGCGGTTGCCACAGATCGATAGATTCGCGCTTGAGCGCCGGCTCGAGCTGGGCGCGCTTGGCCGGCTCGAGCTGAGCACGTTTGGGCGCCTGCCGAGCGGCGGGCTGCGGTTTGATGGGCGGTGGCAGCATGGCCGTGATGCGCCTAGGCTCGGGCGTCGGGGGCGCGGCCGGCTCGACGTGCTCCCTGGGCCGCAGCGCCTCGACGAGCTTGATGAGCACTGCCAGGGCGCTGTCCTTGAGCGTCGGGATGTCGATCAGGTTCACGGCGGCGTTAATCTCGTCGAGGTGCGCCGTGATCTCGGGCAGCCGGCCCTCCGCCGCGCGACCGAAGAGGTGGAGGGTCGTCCACCCGACGAAGCACGTGTCCTTGAACATGAAGCCCCCGAACTCGCCGGCCCAGCACTCGCTCGAGAGCACGTACAGCAGGCTGCAGCGCGTGGCGTCGTGGTGCATGAAGCTCTCGGGGTTCACGTCGCTGCGGGCGTAGAGGCCGGTGCACAGGTCGTACCACACGCGGAACATGGCCAGGAACCAGCTGTACTGGTGGGCGTTTTCGTCCAGCAGCCGCATGCCGATGGCGTAGGTCTCTCTTGGCGGCGCGGCCGCGTTGAAGCCCACGGGGGCGGTGTAGGCCGGCAGCGGCGGCGCCTGCGCGAAGAGCGCGTTGGGCTGCAGGACCTTCTCGGCCGGGTCCTTGTCGAGCTCGGCCAGCAGCATCGCCTTGAGGTTGTCCGGGATGCCGACGTGGTCCATCTGCTCCAGCTCGACGAGGTGGTGGCGCGCCCAGCCGACAAAGTCCAGCAGCTTGCGCCCGTTGTAGAAGCCGATGAGCACGAGCAGGTACGCGGCGTAGTTGATTTTCATAAACTGGGGCACGTCCGGGTCCTGCATGCGCTCGATGACGACCCTAAAGTAGCAGAAGCGCGCGTAGGCGTCCGAGTTGGGCGCGTAGCCGTTGTTGAACATGGTGGTGCCGGCCTCGTAGCGGTCCTCCGTGGTGCGGCTCGCGTCGAGGAACTTGCTGAGCTCGTCGCGCATCGCCCGCTCGTGCTCGTCCACCGGCGGCTTGGGCTGTCTCGGCGCGCGCTTCTTCGGCGGGGCCTTGGGCGGCAGCGGCGTCCGCGTGTATCCATTCCGGCGGTACTTTCTGTACTCTTCCAGCCGGGCCTCCCACGCTTCCGGCGTGTAATTGCCGCGACGCGGACCGTTGTCTGGCGGTGCCGCAGCTCGCTTTGACTTGGCTAGCTCCTCGTTGAGCGCGCGCCAGCGCCGGTCCTGGTCGGGCGGCGGCAGCGGCTTGGAGGGGTTGGCGGGGTTGCGCTCCACGTATCGCAGGGCCTCGTCGGGGGCCCCGGTGGACGCAGTGTACTCGCTGAAGCTGTCCTCCGGCGCGAGCCAGCTGTCGTCCAGGTCGTAGTCGTCTTGCTCGGAGCGCTCCTCCTCCCCGATGTCTTCTCCTTCATCTTCCAGTTCGCTCATGTTGACTTGGGCGGCTGCGCTCTTTATATAATGCGCGCGCGTGCTTAGGCACCCCCCGCTACTGGCCCAGGTCGGTCAGCCCCGCCTTCTCCTCGTCCACCTGCTGCTCGTAGGCGTCGGGCGTGGCGCTGTAGTCCTCGAGCGCGATCTGCAGCACGGTGGCGCCCATGATGAGCACGACGCCCACGATGAAGAAGAAGATGCGGAGCCCGGTGAAGTTGTGCAGCTCGGCGAAGAAGACCGCGCCGCCCATGATGTCCAGGATGATGTAGGTGGCGACCCAGACAGGCACCACGGTGAGCGCGCGCGTGTCCGCGAGCCCCATGGTCAGCACGCCGATGCTCGCCAGCGCCAGCACCACGATGAGCAGCACGAGCATGATGACCTGCGGGTGCAGGACGATGGCGCGCGTGGCCAGCGAGGCGTTGGCCAGCAGGCAGGCGGACAGCACGGGGAAGCCCACCACCTAATGGGGTCAGTTTCGGTTGACGAGTCGGCGTGCCTGCGTCATGTTCCGCTTGAAGCGCTTAAACTTGGCCCTGAAGAGCACGCCGCCCAGGATGAGCACGCCGGTGCCGCTGGCGATGGCCCAGATGATGATGCCAGGAAGATCGAGCACCGAGTGGTCGTTGCTGGGGCAGACGGACGCCGCCGTGGCCGCGATGAAGCAACCCCACGCAATGTACATGCCGTGCATGCCGCTCTCGATGTCGACGATCTCGCTGTTGACGTTGCGCGCGATGTAAAAGTTGAGCGGGATCATGATGGCCAGCAGCGGCGCCGTGTAGAGCTGCGGCGTCAGCACTGCCAGAGGGGCGACGAACCTCGGGCGCGTACTTGCTGGCCAGGAAGAGCAGGCTGACGCCGATGGCCATCCAGACGACGCCGAAGATGAACGTCATGATCTTGCTCGACTTGGTATGCCAGCTGCGGCGCGTGAGTCTTGGCAGCGGCGGTGGTGATTTTCAGCAACGCACGCGTGGCGGTAAAAGTTGATGCCGAGCACGATGAAGCAGCAGGCCCAGGCGGCCGTGAAGAGCGACACGAACGTGTCCTCCGAGCCGCTGTTGCACGGGTCGATGATGGTCATGGGGTGGGGCAGCGATCCCACGGGCGCCAGGGTTGACAGGGTGGGCCACGCTGTGGGCTCGGTGGTGGGCGACATCGTGTCGGCTAGTGTTGGGGACTGTGTGACTGCCCATGTGGGCATCAGCGTGGGCAGCGCGGTGGGCAGCGCGGTGGGCAGCATGGTGGGCCACCCAGTGGGCGACTGCGTGGTGACGGGCGCCAGCGTGGCGACGAGCGTCGGTGGCTCTGTCTCGTTGCTCATTGTGTGATACCTAACCTCTCGTGCACGCCCTGGTGAGCACGGGAGCTGAGCTCCTCCGCTAACCCGCCCGCAGTTGCTTTGGAGGCAGGCTGGCTCACGCGCGGCTAGGTCGGCCTGCGTGGCCAGGGCGGCGACATCCTCATCTGCGAAGAGTCGGGCTTCATGCGCGACAACACCAGTGCGTCCAGCCAGTTAACCCCAGCTGACCCGCCAGTGTACGAGGCGGTCATGCCCCAGGCGGTGCGCCGGAAGATCGCGTGGCTCAACATCAGCACGCCGTCCGACAAGGAAGATTGCCTCTTCAACTTGCTGATGAAGAATGGCATCATCCGCTCGCTGACCATCGATCAGGTGCGTCGCGTCTGGCGAAAAATTAACCCAAGGTCAGGCGTGCAAGCACTGCATCAAGAATGGCGACGCCGAGAACTGCAAGCATCTCATCGGCAACGTCCCGCCCTGGCACGACGAGGAGAACATTGACTTCCTCAAGACGCTCTATGTGCGCCGGCGCATCCAGTTCCAGCGCGAGATGATGGCGCACACGTCCTCGTCGCGGCCAGAATGCTTCAACGAGAAGCAGGTGCACGCCGTCTTCACCCGGCCGCCGGTGCCCCTGGGCGGCAACAACCGCCCGCACGTCTTTGTCTCCATCGACCCGGCGGCGGGGTCCATGTCGAGCGAGGGCCGCGGCTCGGACACTGCCGTTGGTTTTTGCTCTAATTTGCTGACGCCGGCAGGTCGTCTCCATCACGCGCCCGGAGTGCACCATCGTGGGCGCCGAGGCCATCGACGTTACCGGCAAGGCCTTCACGTGGGAGGACGTCATCGTCAAGCACATTGAGCTGCTGCTCCGCGTGCCCGAGCTCGTCAACGCCTACGTCGTGGTCATCATCGAGGGCAACCACGGCGGCGTGATGCTCGGCGGCCTCATGAACAAGATCGACGCGCGCTTCCCGGGGCGCATCATCTTCATGCACGACAAGCCCAACCGCATCGGCGTCTGGACCTCGCACGAGTCGAAGCGCGAGATGATGACGACGCTGCAGCGCCTCTTCCACCAGGACAGCATCCAGTTCGCCGACTGCTTCGTGACGCAGCACGAGAAGCCCAACGAGCTGAAGAAGGAATGGATGGACCAGCTGACCGTGTTCCGGGAGAACGTGGAGGAGTACAAGTAGGCCGCTCGCCGCGCCATAGCTCACGCGCCCAGGGGCCCGATGCAGAAGAAACGCAAGGTCGAGTGGACCGGCAAGCTCACGGAAGGCATGAGAGATGATCTCGTTTGTGCATTCATGCAGGGCGCCTACTGGCGAGAGGAATTCTTCGCGGACAAGGCGCAGTATGGGCGGTGGCACAGATAGATAACGAACTTGACACTGTTATTCCCGCACGAGCCACTCATCCACGCGGCCGTCGAAGAGGATGAAGCGCCTCTCGCTGGCGTCAAAGTCGGCCATGGGCGTGAGCGTGTCCTCCATCACGGAAAAGAGGATGGCGAGCGCGCAGGCCTGGTTGTTGTCCACCAGCGAGTTGATTCCGTGGTACTCCTGGTGCACCGACGTGTCCCTCGGCGGCGGGGCCTTGAAGCAGAGTTGCTGCTGCGCCGATATGGTGCGCGCGATGCGGTTGCGCTGGTTCCACAACATGTCCAGGTCGAGCAGCGAGGCCAGGCCGTCGGCATGCAGCTGTGGCAGCATGAGCGAGGCCGCGTGGGTCACTAGCGAGGGCCACCTGCTTGGCGTGAGTCGGCCGGAGAGATCTCGCGGTACCAGTCGAGCGCGGTGGCGATGACGGCGAGGCCCCTCACTGCACCAAAGAGCGGCGAGTCCGGCGCCGGGGGAGGGGGCAGGCCGCGCCACGCCAGCACCGTCTTGGCGATGACGAACTTCTCCATGTCGCCGCCGCGGATGAAGCGCGCCGCCAGCCTCGGCGCCATCGGGTGCAGCTCGCGCGGGCCGTGCAGCGAGAGCGCGCAGTAGTAGACGGTCCACGTGAGCGCCGGCGCGTCGATGTCGCACCCCCGCAGGAGTTCGCCCACGTGGTCGGGATACTTGTCCGGCTTGACCGTGACGACGCGCAGCGAGTCGTGCACGTCCATCTGGTTGAAGGCCCACGCAAAGGTGCGCAGGGCTCGGGGGGCGGTGCATCGGGTGCACACACCTCCTATCGTGCTCGAGAAGCCCGTTATCTCGCTCGAATGAAACCCTGGGAAGTGGATGCGGCTATGTGCGCCGACGAGTGGCTTGCGTTCCATTGTCTCGGCGCGGTGCAGACAGAGCACACGCAGATCAGTGTGAGCAGCACGTGTGTGCAGCTGTATCCGGGTGAGTGGCACATGTGCTCTTTTTTAACCCGCCAGGCGTCAGCGTGCCGCTGCGGGACCTCAACTGCTACCCGGCGCTGGGCGCCTTTGTGCTGAAAATCGTCAAGAACGGGCGGGCGTGGCGCACAATCACACTCACTGCCGACTCGGTCGAGCTCAGCGGCTTTGTCTTTGACGCCCCCACACCATGCTTCGCCGCTTCGGTTCGCCTGGCGAAAGTCTGCGCCACGCCATCCTGATGCGCGAGCTGCACGCCGAGCTCATGTACGACAGCGACGATCACCTGATGCTGGAGCTGGAGGAGATGATTGAGGACACGATGCGTCTGACGCGGTTTCGGCCCATCGAGCTGGAGGACAAGCCACGCAGCCGCTGCAGCCGCTTCCGCTCCTTCCTCTGGTGGGCCCTCCACTGGTTCGTCTTTCTGTGGTGGGAGAGCGTCGTCTTCCGGCTGAACCAGTTCGGCCTGCTGCACTGGTGAGCTCTCTTCTAGCCCGGCTGACACATCAGGCGCCGCGGCGACTACGAGCTCGCCATCCTCGCCGCCATGAGCAAAAATCTCAGCGGTGCCGGCTGGGCGCTCGACGCGGTGAGCTACTTCATCAGGCTGCCGGGCTGGGTGCGCTTCGTCTACTACGCGTCGGCCGTCACGCTGGCGCCCATCAAGCTCGGCGTGACCCGCGACGCCTTCGTGCTGCTGCTGGTCGTCGCCACGGACCGCATGCCGCTGCTGGCGCCGGTGCCGCGCGTCGTCAACTCGCTGCTGGCGCTGTCGCTCATCATTTTGACGCCGCAAGCGTGCAACACGCTCACCGTGCTGACCATGCCGATCCAGTGGGCGCTCGGCACCATCGCGGCGTGCGGCTGGGGCTTCCACCTCTTGCGTGCGTGGCGCTGCGGCAGAGGACTGACGCGCGCAGGCCTGGTTCCGGCGGCGGAGATCGGGCGGTGGCGCGCACTCGCTGTCATGGTTGCCTCACTCACACTCACACTACTCAACCTCCTCGTCCATGCACTCAACCCAGCCGGTTTCCCAGGGAAAAGCCTACTTAGAGGGCGTGCGTCGCCGTAAACACCCCGAGGAGCGCATCCTACCCCTGTCGGCGATCTTGCACAACATCAAGCGCGAGACGCTGAAGCTGCTGAAGCTGCAGAAGAACAAGGGCAACAAGGTCCGCCACTCGAAGCGCGCGGTGCACCTGATCGCCGACATCATCGAGGCCTACGCCGAGAAGGACATCCGCGCCGCGCTCGAGGCCGCCGGCGACATCGTCGAGAAGGACGGCGAGCGCACCAAGGTCGTCAGCACCATCGTCAAGGCCAAGTACATTCCCGTCGAGCTCTGGCTGTAGAGCGCGGTCAAGCGGTGCGCGCGGCGAGAAGAGCGGTGTTAACGATCCTCGATCACCCGCTTCCCCTTCACCGCTTCCGCCAGCGGCTTGCTGTGCGGCGCCCTCTGCCGCGGGAAGAGCGCGCTCATCGTCTTGAACTGCTTGATGATGGCGGCGTCGGGGTCGGCGGCCTTGACCGTGATCTGCATCGCGCGGATCGGATCGGCGTCCCAGCCCCTCATAGGCGGGTGGCGCGGGTCGATGTCGATGTCGTACTGCAGCATGCGCAGCGTGCCCTCGAGCGGTCCGTCGGGGTTCGCGCTCAGCTCCGGCGTCGGCACGAACATGATCACCATGCCGAACTCGGTCATGCGCGAAAACAGGATGGACATGAGGCGCGGGCGCTCCTCCATCATGTCCTCGATCTTCATGAGCGCACGCAGCGCGTTCTTCATGTTCTCGCCGGCTGCGGCGACCACCGTGCCCAGCGGCAGCTCGCGCTGGACGTGGGCATGGTCGTCGCTTGCCTCGCCGCGGCAGTATTCCTTGCCGGTGACGTCGGCGCTCATCGGACCGCGGAGGTGGGCAGTGGTGTCGTCGAAGAAGCCAGAGGCGCACATGGCGGTTGCTTCCTTCTGCTGCGCGATGGACTCGTCTGTGGCGTGCCAGACGTTTGCCTCGTCGCGCTCATCTTCCATGTCGCCGCGCTTGACGTCGGGGCCGGCGAACTCGAGCAGGCCGAAGAGATGGCGCGACTGCTGCACCAACGCGGCCTCGCTCAGCTGGATCATGCCGGAGAAGGGCGCGCCGAGCGCCATGCGGTCCAGCTCGGTCACGATGAGGGCTTCAGGTGTCTCGACAGCCATTGCGTCGGGGGTGTTGGCGGGCGTCTTGAACATGGTGTGTGATCACACGCATGTTCAAGACCCCCCAGAACATCCTCCTCTACATCATCATCAACATCATCAGCCTGCCCCTTTATCCCCTCGTCTGGTGGTACCAGTGCTTTCAAGAAGGTAAGCCGTGCGGCATGATCGTGATGCTCCTGATTTTTTTGGGAACCTACGCCGCGTGGCGGCACAGCGGCGCGAGGATAGTGTTCGGCGATTAAGCACATGCGCGATCACACACCACCATGCACATGACCGTGTACGCGGGCCTGCGCCCTGACAAGTTTGACGACTACGCGACGCCGCCGGACACGTGCGTTGCCGAGAAAGAGGGCTAACTCGGTGCAGGTGGAACCTGGTGGCGCACCTGCTCCCACGGGGCTCGGTCATCTGGGAGGCGGCCTACCTGGAGAACTCGCCCGGGCCGGAGGGGCTGTACGCGCTGGGACTGGACGTCATCTACGACCAGCTGGACTTTATGACCGAGCAGCCCGGGCGCCCCTTCGACTACATCGTGACTAACCCGCCCTTCAGCAACAAGCTGGCCTGGTTCGAGCGCGCGGTGTCGCTGGGCAAGCCCTTCATCTTTTTAATGCCGAGCAGCGCGATGGGCGCGCAGGGCTGGATCAAGCGCTTCGCCGACGACCCAAAGATGCAGGTGCTGATGCCGCGGCACCGCCTCTCCTTCTTCCGCTTCGAGAACGGCGTGATGGCGCCGCCGTCCGAGTGGACCAAGAGCCCCTTCGACACGTCCTTCTTCTGCTACGGCTTCAACCTCAAGAGCAAGATTGACTTCTGCCCCAACATTGACGTGCAGCAGACGTGCGGCTTCAAGCGGCAGCGCACGCGGCAGGAGCAGGGCGAGGCCATGATGAGGAAGCTTAAGACAGGGTGATCATATATGCACACTCATGCCCGACCTCCCGCCCGACCTCCCGCTCGACCTCCCGCTCGACCTGTGGTGCCTCGTATGCCGCTGCCTCACCCTACGCGACCTCGCCGCGCTGGCGCTGACCAGCCGGACGCACCGTGACGTCGTCGAGGCCGTGATGCGCAAGCGGGGCACGACGCTGGGCCGCTGGGCCTTCGAGTCGCCGCTGGCGATGGCCGACTACGAGGAAACGCGGCACGCCTATGTGTACGCGTCGATGCCGTGGCCCGAGTTCGACACCTCTAGGGGCAAGAAGCGCTACTTATTCGGCGTCGCATGTACCTGCCGGTGGAGTTTCGGCTCGTACACCATCACCGAGAGCAAGCTGGCGCGCGTGAAGCATCGCGTTAGTTGGATAGGCAACGCGTATACCGTTGCCTACGTCGTCACGGTGGTCAACCCGGAGGACGCGCTGCAGATCAGCATCCGCACGGACGGTGGTAAGTCCGAGTACTGGCTGCGCTCGCTCGACATGCAGAGCTCGGCGTTGAACGTGAGGAGCCAGGCCGAGCCCTCGCTGCTCGCGGCGCGCGCGCTGATCGAGCTGCTGCCGTCGCAGGTTCTCACGATCGCGAAGAGGGCGCTGAACTCGCGGAAGGGGCCGAAGAAGCACTTTTTTTAAAACATGGAATTCCACGCGCTAATGACGATGTCTCCGCCCGGCGGAATGTGCTCGAGCGCGCGGCCGTCGATGCCGACGTTGGCCTTTGGGTGCGGCTTGTCCACGCGCGGCTTGGGCGGGACCACCTTGACCGGCTCATAGGCCCCCGCCAGCCACGCCGCCGTCGACTCGGCGAGCGAGCGGCGCTCCACCATCTGGCCTATCTCTAGGGCCTCCTCCTCGGCCTGCGCCATGCCGGCCGAGACGCCGTGATCAATGTAGAGCACCGTCATGTCCGCTGCGTAGCGCCAGGCCGACGCCATCGCGATGCCCTTGTCGCGCGTCACCCAGTGGCCTGTCTGGCGTGAGTCTGACATCGCCAAAACGAACTGGGGTCAGTCTCGCCCATGTGCTCTTGCGCCCAGAAGCCGTGCATGCTCTGCGTGTAGAGCAGGTGGGGCAAGAAGGGGGCCTCGCCGCGACGCACGCAGTCCATCATGCATTGGCGCGCGAAGAGGAGGTTGTCATCGATGCTGCGGGTGGCGTCGGCCGAGTAAGGCGACTCGACGATGACGAGCATGTGTGGTTACAGCCCGTACTCCTTCTCCCAGACGCGCTGCTCCCGCCGCAGCAGGCAGACGCTGTCGCGCACGACTTTGACGCTGACCGTCAAGTCCCTAGGCGCCATGCCCCACTCCGTCGCGACGAACGTGATGCCGTCGAACGCGCTGGACCCGGGGAATGACTGCAGCACGATGCAGTACCTGGCATACTCCCATGTATACTCGTCAGCGACCCTGCACGTGACGTAGTCGCCGCACTCGCCGACGTTGGCCCTAAAGGGCGGGTCCAGCGCCACCGTCACGCTGTGCCCCGACGTCAGCATCGAGACGTTGTTGACGACGTAGACCGTCACAGAGGCGAAGGCGGCGAGGGGGAGGAGGAGGAGGAGCAGCAGCATATATGCGAGTGTGCGTTACTCGACGATCGGCTCATAGCACATCGACACGACCACCTCGACGCCCTTGGCCCCCTCCTTGCTGGCGAACTCGACCCGCGCCCGGGGGAATGGCCACTCCCGCGTCCCGTCGCGGTTCCACGGCTGGCAGTCCACGATGGTCACGTTGGGGTGAGGGTCAGCGGCTGCTCGTAGACGACCGTGACCGAGAAGTTGGTCGTGACGGACGCTGCCGAGTTGAGCCATGTGTACCACCCGACGGTGTTGTACGGCGACGTCGTCTTTCCCGTGGCGCCGTTGTACACGAAGCAGCCCCATGCGTTTATGTCGTTCGACGCCACGTAGAAGGCGCTCACGAAGCAGCCGACGTTGCCGCCCGTGCTGATGGGCGTGATGGCCTGGACGTGGTTCGCCGTCGCCGTCGTCGGCCCGAGCGTCACGCCGTTGAACTGGTACGAGGCCGTCGTCACCGAGCCGCCGTTGACGCCGGTGCCGCAGACGAACCACGTGAGCTCGGCCGTGCCAGTCACATTGGAGTTGCCCGCGAGCCACAGCCTGGTGATGGGCGACGCCGAGGTGACAGCCGCGTTCGTCGGGCCGCAGCTCCAGAAGTTGGCGCCCGAGTTCGTGCCCACGTTTCCGTTAGAAATGAAGCACACCGGCACGCCGGAGCTGAAATATACGGGCGGTATCGTGATGGTCGGGGTTGACGTGGTCGGCGAGACCGACGCTGAGAAGTTACCGGACGCGCACTGCAGCGGCTCCGACGTGACAAGGCACACCACCGCGCACAAGGCTAGGAGCGGGAGCATGATGTGTGTGACATCATCCGATCGCCGTCGTGGGGCTCTGCGTCGCGGCGCCGCCGTCGTTGATGCACAGCATGATGTTGATGGTCAAGCTGCCCCCGCCGCCGGGGCCCGCGCGGATGCGCACCGTGTCGATCTTCGTGGGCCCGCTGCTGCTCGTGCCGCTGTAATAGGGGTTGCAGCCGTATGTGTAGCCGCCGCTCACCGTGGCGAAGTTGCCGTTGCTCGCGAAGCAGGTCGCGATCTGCGAACCGGAGTATGTGACGGTGGCGCCGAGCGACACGCTGTAGAAGAAGTCGGACGAGGGGCTGAGCGTCTGCGTGGCGACAAATGTTTGACACTGGATGGGGTAGTTGGTGGGGCTCGTCGTGGGCGAGCGCGACGGCTTGCTGCTCGTCGGCGAGGCGGAGGGCTTGCTGCTCGTCGGCGAGGCGGAGGGTTTGCTGCTCGTCGGCGAGGCGGAGGGTTTGCTGCTCGTCGGCGAGGCGGAGGGCTTGCTGCTTGTCGGGCTCGCCGTCGGCGACCGATCGCTGATGCACACGCACATGTAGTTGATGGCGTTCGTGCATGCCGCGGTGCCGGCCGCGATCCACGTCGAGGCCGTCGTGACCGCCTTGGACAGGGTTTCGCCGTTGCCGGCAGCGGAGGCCCAGTTGCCGCAGTTGCCGTTGGCGCTGACCGACGCCCCGCCGGCCGTGCAGCCCGACCACACGCTGCCCGTCAGCCCCGTCATGGCGGACGTCAGCGTCGACTGCAGCGGCAGATTCATAAAGGCGGACCAGTTGGCCGCGATGAGCGTGCCAAAGTAGTTGCCCACGACGGGGATGCTGGGGTTGAAGTTGAGCAGCGTGGGCAGGTTGGCGACTGCTGCGGTCGCGTAGCAGAGGAGGGGCGCGCTGCGCGAGGTGACGCACACGTTGCTGCAGATGCTGCCGCCGATGAGGTTGGCCGCGACGACGCCGGTGCCGCTGGGGTACGCGGGGAAGAGCTGGATGTACTGGGCGAATGTGGTCGTCGGCGACTTGGAGGGCTTGGAGGACGAGGGGCTCTGGGTGGGCGAGCGCGACGGCTTGCTGCTCGTGGGGCTGTGCGACGGCAGCGCGGTGATGACCTTCTGGCCGATGCAGGCGCATGTGAGCAGGCTGGCCGTGTTGCAGGTGTACTGCTGCGAGCTGATGTAGATCCAGTTGGGCGCGGCGGCTGCCATGTTCATCCATTGCGAGTACACGGTGGGCGACGCGGTCGTGAAGTCGTTGCAGTTGTTCGAGTAGCCTGCACCGTTGGAGCCGCAGCCGCAGTAGGCGCGGTTGCTCGAGTCGCCCGGCACGCCCGCGATGTAGAGCGCCCAAATGGGCCCGCTGGTCATCAGCGCGTTCCAGTTGGGGGCGATGATCGTGCCGGAGGGGCCCTCGATCTGCACGCCCGGCGCGAAGTTGAACGTCTGCGGCGCGGCGCTCAGCGTGTACACCGAGGTGCAGATCATGGGGATGACCACGCGGCACCCGAGCGTGGCGTCCTCGGCCGCAGCAGAGCACAGAGCCTGCGCCCCTGTGAAGTTGCCCATGCTGCCCGTCGTCGGCGCGGTCGTGCTGTAGAGGACGACGATCTCGCCATACGTTGGCGCGTTGGACGGCTGGTTGGTGGGCGAGTGGGTGGTCGGCGGCGTGGGCGACTTAGAAGGGCTGCGCGACGGCGAGCGCGACGGGCGGCTGGATGTGGGCGAGGCAGATGGGTGGCGCGTGGGGGAAGCAGACGGCTTTCTCGTGGGGGAAGCCGAGGGCTTTCTCGTGGGGGACTTGGACGGCCGTCTCGATGGCGAGGCAGACGGGTGCCGCGTTGGCGACGCCGATGGCTTTCTCGTGGGGGACGCAGAAGGCTTTCGGGTCGGCGAAGCAGAAGGCTTTCGGGTCGGCGACGCAGACGGTTTTCTAGATGGCGATGCAGACGGCTTGCTGCTGGTTGGAGAAGCAGACGGCTTTCTCGTGGGGGAAGCGGAAGGCTTTCTGGTGGGCGATCTCGACGGCGTGCTGCTTGTTGGCGAGACTGACGGCCTTCTAGTCGGAGAAGCGGAAGGCTTTCTGGTGGGCGATCCCGACGGCGCGGAGCTCGTCGGCGAGGTCGAGGGCCTCCTCGTGGGTGACTTCGACGGCCTCCTCGTGGGCGATCTCGAGGGCGTGCTGCTGGTCGGCGAGGTCGAGGGCTTCCTCGTTGGAGAAGCGGACGGGAGGCGAGTCGGCGACGCAGAGGGGCTGCTCGTGGTGGGGGAGGAGGTGGGCGAGTGGCTCGGCCGACTGGTGAAGGGGGACGCAGTTGGCATGCTCGTTGTCGGCGACAGAGAGGGTGCACTGCTGGTCGGCGACAGCGAGGGTGCAGAGGTGGTCGGCGACAGCGAGGGCGAGGCCGACGGCGTGCTCGATGTCGGCGAGTCGGTCGGGGAGGCGGAGGGCAGGCTCGTGGACGGCGAGGCGGTGGGCGAGGCGGAGGGCGCGTCGCTCGCTGGCGACACAGTGGGCATCGCCGTGGGCGATTTCGTTGGAACAGCGCTCGGAGACTCCGTGTTGAGGTTGCGCGCGCAGACGCAGAAGATGGCCACGGGGTTGAGGCAGGGGTAGAGGCGGCGGTTGCGCTCGTCTCCCATGACGGCGCCGTCAATCTCCACCGAGGAGTCGCTCTGCTCGCCGCCCCAGACGTCGAGCGCCATCTCGCTCACAGCGGAGTCGCCCTGCGATCCTAAGTGGTCCAGCCGGCGGCCCGAGGGGTGGTGCCAGCGCTGCGGCGTGAAGGTGGTGTTCCACTCGTTGAAGATGACGTAGTTGGGCGGGGTGGTGGGCGCGGGCGTGCAGAGGCTGTAGGCGTAGGCGGCCGCGTTGGTGTCGCAGAAGGCGGACCAGTTGGCCGCGAGCGGCACGCCCTGGGGGTTGACGACGGGCGCTCCCGGGTCGGGCACCAGGTCCAGCAGCGAGCCGCTGCCCGTGTAGATGACGGGCGAGACGGACTCGCAGGGGTTGGGCGCCTCGGCGAAGCAGTCGAAGATGGAGCCGTTTCCGCTGCTCTGGATGGCGACCGCGAACAAGACCGCAAGGTAGCCTGACATCACACCTGGCTGCTCCTTTGCGTCGGTGTGTGATGACTCTAGCCGCCCTCGACGCCCGCTTCCTCTTCATGCGCGCCGCCTTCAACATCGAGCCCTACATTTACTACTACTACGAGAGTGGGGAAATACGGACCGGCATGGGCGAGGCGCGCGCGATCATGGCCGAGATCCTCATAGGCATGTCGCCCGCCGCGCTCTCGCAGCTCTTTGAGATGCGCGAGAACATGCTGTACGAGGTCGCGCGCGAGTACCCCTACGGCAACACGGCCGTGGACCTCGGGTGGCGGCGGCACGTGCCGGTCATGACCTCCTTCTTCTTAGACGAGGGTGTCCCCAGGAGCCGCCGCCAGCTCAAGCGGCCCGTGCTGACGAGTTTGAGAGGGCCGTTTTAATCACAATGAAGCGACCACGGGACGACGACATGGACGCCTTCATCCAAGATCATGTCTGCGCGATCTGCGGCGACATCGGCACCAACTCTCTCTGCAATCACTGCTCCCTCGCCGCGTGCAAGCGGTGCCGCGCCAACTGCTGCGTCAAGATCCCCTGCTCGGCCTGCCGCAAGAGCAAGAACTGGGCACTGCGCTGCGATCGCTGCGGCAAGAATGTCTGCGCCGCCTGCGCGCCCTCCTCCGGCGCCTTTGTGCACAGTGGGCTGTGTCGCCGCTGCTGCTCCGAGCAGCTCGCGCCCTGCTTCAGCGCGCTCAGCCTGGTGGCCGTGGATCTCACTGTGTCGGTGCGGCGGAAGATCGAGGGTGTAACCACTTAATCAGTATTTCTTGCGGCGACGCTTGGGGGGCTTCCGCGGCGGCTTGGCGACGGCCAGCGGGATCCGCGCGCGCCTGAACATGATCTCGCGCATCTGGGCGTCGTCGACCGCGGTGGAGAAGCTGAGCGGGGGCCCGCGCACCGGGGCCGGCGGGGATGGGACGAACAGCGCCTTCTGCGGCGAGGCGGCGGGCTTGGGGGAGACGATCTCGTGGCCGCGGGCGGGAGAGAGGGGAGGGGTTTCCATGGTGGGAGTGCCTACGTCGTAGCCTCCACTTCCCCCCACCTTGCTCCAGAACAATCCACTTCCCCACCCGACTTCCCCCCGCCTTGCTCCAGAAGGAGTCACTTCCCCCCACCACTTCCCCGCGCACACCTTGCCTACGTCGCAGTCTTTGCAGCACTCACGCCATGGCCTCCCCATTGTCTCCCGCCGTCCTCTACCGCCACGAACTCATGCGACTCGTCATGGTGGTGAAGAAGGAATATTTTGCCAAGTATCCGCCGCTCCGGGCGTATGATCACTGGGTCGCTCGCGTCGCCACCATGGCGTGCCAGGAAGAGGGTCGTCCAGACGCCAAGTTTTATCTTCACGGCATCCACGACCTCATCACGGAAGAAGCCAAAGAGTATAAGCTGCAGCACCCAGAGGAGTAATCAACGTGAGCACACACCGCACACTCATGCAGTCGCACGATCCCTTCTCCACCGAGCCCATCCACATCTCCATCATCATCACCGGGCTCTGCTTTACGGTCAACCTCGGCTACTTCGTCTTCTTCATGAACTGGTATGGGGAGGTCCCGTGCTACACGTCCGTCGCGCTCATGACCCTCGTGAGCAACACCATCGGGTGCCTGGCGTTCTTCACGTATCTGGACGTGGCGGCCAGGCGCATCGACGAGCTCAAGCGGCGGTAGTAATTTTGCCTCACACACTCCCATGATGACGCTGGAGCAGATCAACGCCATCATCTTGTATGCCAGCGCCGTCCAGACTTGGCTGAGCAGGCCCGCCTCGGTCATGTGGGACCAGACGTACGAGCAAAACCTGGCGCGCCTCCACTCTATGGCGTCATCTCGAGGCGCCGGGTACCTCACGCTGACCTACTCGAACGCCCTCAAGCTGGCCGACCCCGCCAAGCTGGTCGAGTACTCGCCGCCCGTGGTGGAGACCAAAGCCGTGGGTGCAGAGAGCCATGTAACATGAACACACACCATCACCAACGATGTCCGCTGCTCTCGCTGCCGTGCTTGGGACTGCGATTTTCGCTGGGGTCTGCTTGACGATTTACTACACGGGCGCGCTGGTGCCATCATGCGGCACGGTAGGCGGGCGCGTCTGCAACGACCGGGGCAAGTGCGTCTCGGGCGAGTGCGTTTGCATGGACGCCTGGTCCGGCAACGACTGCGGCAACACGCAGTGCCCCATCTTTAACCCCACCACGGGGTCGACGTGCGGCGGGCGGGGCTTCTGCTCCATCTGGCTCGCCGGCGTCCCCCTGCCGTGCAACAACACGCAGGGCGGCGACTGGGCCTCGGCGGCGTGCCGGCAGGCGATGAAGGAGAACACCAACCCCTTCGCGGTGCCGACGTGCACGTGCGACCCGCCCTTCGTCAGCGCCAACGGCGGCTTCTGCAACGCCAACATCTGCCCCACCAGCACCGAGAACGAGGTCTGCAGCGGCTACGGGCTGCCGACGGTCAACTACACGGACAACAACACCATCACCGGCTTGGGGTGAGCGCGCTCTCGATGCAGGCTGACGCAGCAGCTGCCAATGCACCCAGACGGTCAACCTGCTCGACTACGTGGACATGTTCAACGCGGAGGGCCGCGCGGCAATAGGCACCTCGTACGTGCAACTCTTCTCAGAGACGTACTGCGGCAACGTCTCGTTCCAGCACCCCAACGCCTTCGTCATCACGCAGGAGCGGCGCGCGACCTGCTTCTGCTCGGACGGCCGGGGCGGCAAGGACTGCGAGCTCGGCAAGTGCCCCTCCGTCAATGGTGTGTTCTCTCCGATCAATAGACTGATGCACAGGCGTCGTGTGCAGCGGGCGCGGGTTCGCCGGCGCGGGCCAGGGGCTCATGGTCACCACCAACCCCCCGAGCGCGCAGGCCTGCGTCCCCCAGTGCGTCGCGGGGCTCTTCCCCTGCCCCGACGGCGTCTGCCGCCTCACCTGCAACAACGACCTCGTCTGCTCGGCCTCGCAGGTGAGTCTCGCTCGGCCTGAAATTAACGCCATCAGCCATGGCGCTGCGCCGACAGCTCCTGCCAGCCCACGCCGCCGACGTGCGCCAGCGGGGCCTCCAACGGCCAGCTCGACGACCTCGGCCTCGCGCGCAACCGGTACCTCTATCCCTCCCCCGCGACTGTAGTTTTGGACACGCCGCTCGTCTTCTTCCAGCTGACGGGCCCCGGCGCCATGACGCTGCCCAACGGCACGCTCATCCTCTCGCCCGCCACCGGCGTCATCAGCAGGCTGTACACGGATCTGAACGACTGGGCGCCCGCCAACCAGACGGTCACGTGGGTCACCGCGCCCGACCAATACGGCGACGTCGAGCTCATGCCGCTGCCCGACCCCGTGCCCGCCGGGTCCTTCCGGCTCTCGAGCCCCGTCGGCGTCGTCGTCATGGACTTTATCAAGACCGTGGTGTACCTGCAGCCCTTCACCAACGCCTCGGGCCCGGCGCAGGTCATCGTGCAGCTGCCGCGCGGCTACTACCAGCCCTACACGCAGCAGTACGTCACGCTGCAGGTCTGCCTCGCCGGCCTCCCGCAGTGCCTGTGGACCTGGAACGGCGTCTCCATCTCGCAGAACGGCATCACGCTGTGCAGCAGCAACTGCTGGCAGCTCGCGCCCATCAACGTCGTCATCCAGCACTTCATCGGCCGGCAGCGCACCTTCATCAACAACTACCGCACCGGCATCTGGAACCTCCAGTACCCGCAGCTGCAGGAGCTCTACCCCGTCGTGCTCAGCGGCAACCTCACCCGCGTCGAGCTCATCACCACTGGTGCGTTGTTGCATCAACCCATCTAACACCAGCAGGAAACCTCACCATGCCATGCGCCTGCCCCAGGTATGCCTCGAGACCAGCATCAACTGACGCATCAGCCAATACGGCTTCGGCGTGGCCAACGCGAGCACGTACGACGCGCAGTACGCCACGACCAACTACTCGGTGCCGAGCGAGTGGGCCGTCGTCGTGTACCGCGGCGCGGGCGAGCGGGACATCCTCCGCTCGCAGATTCTCGCCGTCACGTCATACGGCGCCACCGTGGCCGCGCCCGGCTACCCCAGCCTCTTCATCCCCACGCCCGACGTGCACTTCATCACCGATGCACAGTTCATGACGGGGCTGCCCCAGGCCGACGCGCGCGTCTTCCCCATCCGCTGCCCCGACGGGTCGCCGTCTGGCATCACCTTTGCGCAGTTCACGCAGGTGCTCACCTGCTCCTGCACCGGGGCGCAGCAGACCTACGCCTGCTCGTGCGCGGGCGAGCCCTGCTTCTGCTCCGACGGCGCCTGCAGCTGCCCCACGCTCTCCAACCCCGACTTTGAGGCCGAGCTGGGGCTGGAAATCGCGACGCTCGTCAGCACGTGCACCTGCGCCTACTTTGCCAAGGAGCCCGTGCAGGTCAGCTCCTTCACGGCGTCGAGCGGCATCGCCGGCACCAACTGGACGGCGACGGCCAAGGGCGCCAGCTACCTGCAGGCCAACCTCCCAAGGGACACGCGCATCACCGCCGTCTACATCGGCATCATGTCCGCCGGCATCCCCGTCCCCTCGGGCGGCTCCATCGCGGTGCGCCTGGTCCTCGAGGGCTTTGACGGCACCGCCTGGACGCGGCTGCTCACCGTCTCCTCGGGCGTGGTCAACGAGCTCGGCCGGATAGCCGCCAACGTCTCCGCCGCGCCCTACTACGCCGTGCGCCTCTCGAGCCCCTACGCGATGAAGATTGTCAACTTTACCCTCTACACGGACCAGGTCTGCGGCTGCGACGCCACCGTCGTGGGGCCCACCAAGCAGCAGCAGATCAACCCAGGGGCCTGCGTCTGCTCCAACTCGTAAGCCACGCCTCCCCGCCAACTTATGCTCAACAGATGCCCCGGACCCGCTAATGGCCTATGCACGGACCTGCTCTTCGAGGCATATCTGCAGGGCCTGCCGCTCACGTACACGCTGGTCAACGGCTCGCCCATCTCGCTCCCCAGCTACTACACGTTGCTGTACCCGGGCTTCACGGCGCAGTGGGCCAGCGTCGGCCCCAACTTTGTGCTCTGGAACGACAGCCTCGTCCTGCCGCCCTTCAACTGCACCGACGACGGCGTCTTCTGTGTCCCGTTCGAGTCGCAGAACCTCACCGCCCCGCCGCTCGTCAACACCAACTATACCATCAACAACGTCACGGGCGTGCTCCAGCCCTTCACCTATCAGTGGCTCTACGGCATCGAGAACCTCGTGTGCGCCTCAGGGACTGACTGCACCGACTGCGGCTGCTCGGCGCGCGTCTCGCCTCTCCCGGCTCCCGGCGTCGACTGCTCCATGAACAACACGCTCGACATCTTCGCCAACGCGACGCTGCACGCCATCAGCCTGAACCTCACCACGGTGAACATCACGCTCGACTGCCCCTACCATTGCCCCTTTGTCCAGTGTGCAGACGGCAGCTGCGCCGACACGCAGGCTGGGTGCATGGTGACCTACAACTGTCCCGGCGACGGCTGCCTGCGGGCCTCCAACGGCGAGTACTACTGCGCCTGCCAGCTCTACGCGAGCGGGATCGCATGCGAGATCACGCGCTGCGACCCCAAGTCCACCAACCCCTACGCGGCGTGCTTGTGCGGGGCGCCGGGGCCGCTGCGAATCCAGCCGCCCGCGCTCAACCTCGAGTACGAGCTCACGCCGGGGCAGATCAATCAGGTGAGAGTTTTCTGCTTTTTTCATGCCGTTTTCCCTAGTCCCCTCTTTTCCCTCTTTCCCTCTTTCCCTAGTCCCCTCTTTCCCCTCTTTCCCCTCTCCTCACCCCCGACTCACCCCTCCCCCAGCTCAACTACCAGTACTCCCCCCAGAATGGCAGCAACGACATTCAGTATAAGGTGAGCCTCTCCAT
>Ga0302187_10001153_pt1 | contig 22832 bp, 17 predicted proteins | sample II_Bog_E1_3_FD_202120 | JGI IMG/M metagenome (GOLD analysis project Ga0302187, IMG submission 202120) | Peat permafrost microbial communities from Stordalen Mire near Abisko, Sweden - II_Bog_E1_3 | ecosystem: Environmental > Terrestrial > Soil > Wetlands > Peat | place: Sweden: Abisko...
GTTAGCTAATGCCCTGGAACAGGTGCGTGCCAGCGGGAAGTTCCGCATTGCTGTGATGGTGCATGAAACCATCGCAACGGGAATGCCGTGGAGTTCGGCTTTCTGGTATTCCCATCGGCAGAAGGTTGCAGTTCTCAAGGTCTGCGAGCAGGCCGATTTGCTGCTGACCAACACCGAGCACCATGCGAACTGGCTGAGGAAGAATCTGGCAGAGCACACTGCGGTTCCACTTCATGTGCTGCCTGTGATTTCGAATATTGGCGAGGCGGAAACTCTGGTTCCGTTTGAGCAGCGCAAACCTGCCTTGTGTGTGTTTGGTCTCCCGCCGATCCGGGAGCGTGCTTACGCGCAACTGCGATCACTTCCGAAACTACTGGAACGTCTTGGCGTGACGGAGATTGTGGATATTGGCAGAGCCTGCGAATGCCCTGTCGAGGTAGGAGGGGTTGCTACTCGGAAGCTGGGTGTTCTGGAAAATGCGGAACTGGCGAAAGTAATTTCAGAGAGCAAGTTTGGTTTCGTGCAGCACGAATCGATTGGTTTGGCAAAGTCGGGTGTTTTCGCGGCGTTTTGCGCTTACGGTGCAATTCCGGTTATCCAGCATTCGTTCTCCGGCACAAAGGATGGCCTGCGGGACGGCGTGGAGCTGATCAGTCCCAAGACGGCCGGGCTGGCGCAGGAGTCGGGTCTGGAAAAATGCTCAGCGGCCGCCTGGGCCTGGTATCGAAAGCACAGGTTGCAGGTTCACGCACCTATCTATGCGCTCTGGCTGGACACGGTGGTCGGCGCATACTCGGAAGGCTAATGCAGCGTGGTTTTGCTGCATTACGGGCACACATAACCTGAAGGCAAGGATAAAGAACTATCGATGAAAACAGACACGCATCAACCAGCCGTTCTCATCTCCCACCCAACCGGGAATCAGAACGTTCGCAATGCACTGCGAGGCATTGAGGAGCATGGAATGCTGGCTGAATTCTGGACCACGGTAGCCTGGAACCGGCAATCGCCGTGGAAGCGGATTCTTCCCTCCCGGCTAACGGCTCAACTGGAACGGCGATCCTTTGAGAATGTACCGGCGCAGAAGATTCAAAGCAGACCATGGCGGGAGCTGGTACGGCTGGTCGCGAAGCCAGCGGGGTTGAGCCAGTTGCTTTGTTCCGGCGAGCGGCCGTTTTCCGTGATCGGAGTTTACCGCGCATTCGATGCCGCAGTGGCGCGCCGACTGAGCAAGTTGAAAGTAGATGCTGTCTACGCCTACGAAGGTGGCGCGCTCGAGACATTCCGGGCGGCCAAAAAGTTGGGCATTCGCACCATCTACGAGCTGCCCAGCAGTTACTGGTACTGGAATCTCAAGCTGCTCAACGAAGAAGCCAAGCGGAGCCCTGACTACGCCAATCTACTCAAGACTCTCCGCGATTCCGAAGGCCATTTGAAGTGGAAGGACGAAGAGTTAGAGCTTGCCGATCATGTAATTGTGCCCAGCGCGCATGTGAAGAGAACTTTGACCGGGGTGGTGTCGGACGAGCGTATTACGGTCATCAATTACGGAGCGCCACCGGTACACGAGCGCACCACGGGCTTCAGCGCGCCGGGCCAGCCGTTGCGGGTGATCTTTGTTGGAGCCCTGCATCAGCGCAAGGGTATCGGCTATCTGATCGATGCAATCGAGTCACTGGACTTTCCGGTGGATGTGACGCTGGTTGGTATGCGCGACGCGGCCAACGTCCGAGTGGACGAAGCCTGCAAGCGCTGGCACTGGTATGAATCTCTGCCCCACGCCAAGGTCCTTGAGCTGATGGCGAATGCGGATGTGCTGGTTCATCCATCGCTGTCGGAAGGCTGCGCGCTGGTGGTTCTGGAAGCACTGGCTGCGGGCCTGCCTGTGATTGTGACGCCGAACTCCGGATCGCTGGAGTTTGTGAAAGATGGCCAGCAGGGATTCGTGATTCCAGTGTGCGACGCGCCGGCGCTTGCCGAACGGTTGCGTACGCTCGACAGGGACAGATCGCAGCTGGCCAGCATGTCAGCCGAGGCGCAGCAAACGGCGCGGGGCAAGTCGTGGGAGCAATACAGGACTGAGCTGGCCGCGGCAGTGAGGGCAATTACATGCCGGTAGAGTACAAGAAAAATCTACTCAGCACCTGGAAGAACCTTTCGACGATGAAGAAGCTCATCTGGGCTTACTTCATCCTGCTGTTCATCGAGGGCGCGCTTCGCAAGTGGATTTTGCATCCGCTGGCGGCGCCGCTGCTGCTGGTCCGGGATCCAATCTCGTTCTGGATCATCTGGGAGGGCTATCGAACGCGCCGCTGGCCCCAGGAATGGACCGTACCGGTGGCTATGTTGACGGTGGTTCTGGTGTCGCTGTCGGTTTTTCAGATGGTGGTGTCGCAGACACCGTGGTTCGTTGTGATCTATGGGCTGCGCTCGTATTTAATGCCCTTTCCTGTGGCGTTCATCATCGGCGCATCCCTGGATCGGGATGACGTTCTCAAATTTGGCAAATGGATGCTGCTATTTGTGATTCCAACCGTGATTCTGGAGGTGTTTCAGTACCGTGCGTCCCCAGATTCCTGGTTGAATGCCGGCGCAGCTTCCGGGATAAGCGGTAAAGGCGGGCAGATCATTTATGTTGGCGACCATGTGCGAGCTGCGGGCACGTTCAGCTATGTGGCCGGCCCGATGTTCTTCCTTCCTCTTGCCGCAGCTTTCATCTTTTACGGTTTTGTGAACGAGGAGTTTTCCAAAAACCGTAAATGGTTGCTTTGGTTATCCGCGGCAGCCATCGTGCTGGCGATTCCGGTAACCGGAAGCCGCACCATGATCTTCATGCTTGCCGCAACGCTGCTCTGTGTTGGCGTGTCGAGCATGCTGGGGGTCGCACAGTTTTCGCGCACCCTCAAAATCATTCTTCCACTGATTCTGGTGGCTGTCCTGGTCTCGTTTCTCCCGGTATTCTCCGAATCGAGCAAGACCTTGAACGACCGCTTCGAGGGAGCGAACGGCGCGGAGGGAAGTAGCGAGGGATCGATCATCTCACGAACACTCTCGCCGGTTGTCGATGCGCTCTCCAACGTGACGGAAGAGAGCGGCTGGAGCGGGCAAGGAATTGGAATTGGGGCCAATGCCATTGCGATGCTGATCCTTGGAAAGATGTATTTTATGGCCCCGGAATACGAATTCCCGCGCGTTCTCTTCGAGATGGGACCGCTGGTTGGATCCGCATACATGCTTTTCTGCTATGTGCTGGCGCTTGCCTTGCTCGTGAAAGGTCTGCAACGAGCCAGGGAGCTGGACCCTCTGGTCTGGCTGATGGTCCCGGTGACCTTCAGTTGCCTGACGCAGGGCGTTCTGGAGCAGCCAACCGAACAAGGTTTTTTGGTGCTTTCCATCGGACTGTCTCTGGCGGCATTGAAGAAAGTGGTGGTGGTGGATAGCGAAGTGCGCGAACCGCTTGTCCGGGTGCGCAGGCTGCCCGGCCGCATACGCACCTTGCCGCGCTATTGATCCGGCCCTCAAATAGTGTCACGCTCTCCCACCCATTCCGCACAAAACGCGGAATGGATGGGGCGCCCAATATCAGTATGTGGGGTAGCTGCCTTAGTACAGTAGACCCTACAGGTAGTGCTTACAAAAAGACCATCTTCGCAAGGTTCCATGGCGCCCAAGTCGGCCACATATTTCGGTACGGTCCCGGCCCTACGACCGGTTTTTCGGCGCGTCACTGAGGCTTCTGAGCGCAAAAAACAGTGGTAGAGGCCGGACCTGCGAGGACGAAATGCGGGCGGACCGATCAAAGAGTTAACGGTCCGGTCTACACCACAACCCATGGTGGTCACTGTACTAAGGCAGCTACCCCACATCAGTATTTATGGGCCGGATCAATAGGACGCTGGCGGGAAACCAGGCAAGAGCCAAGTGGCCCGCGGCCACAGTGGAGGTTGGACCTGAACAGCACGAACACCCAAACCAACTTGCCGGCAGCCCATCCGGCTCCCCTGGCCGGAAAGCTCAGCCTTGCGCTGCCAAAAGGCAACGCGAGCGTGCATCTGGACTTGCTGCGCGGTCTGGCGGCTTTCGGCGTGCTGCTGAACCACTGGCGCGATGCATTTTTTGTGGATTATCGGGATGTAGCGCATCCCAACCCTCTGCTTTCGATCCTCTACTTCATTACGGGCCTTGGCCATCAATGGGTCATTGTCTTCTTTGTGATGAGCGGATTTCTGGTGGGCGGCAGCGTTCTGCGGGCATTTGATGCAGGCCGGTGGTCATGGCGCAGCTACCTGCTGACGCGGATGACGCGGCTGTACGTTGTGCTGCTGCCGGCGCTGGTGCTGGGCGGTGTTCTGGACTGGGCCGGGATGCACTTGCAAAACACCGGCAGTGTCTACAGCGGCCAGTCGGGGATGCACAGCCTGACCGTGGATGTGCAGGACACACTGACTCCGCGAGCACTGCTTGCAAACACAGCCTTCCTGCAGACGATCACCTTGCCGGGCGCAAGCGGTAAGGTTCCAACCTTCGGCTCGAACGGTCCGCTGTGGAGCTTGAGTTATGAGTTCTGGTATTACCTGGCGTTTCCGCCTCTGGTGCTGCTGCTGGGGCGCAGCCGGTCCATCGGAATACGGATTCTGTGCGTGGCCGTACTGGTTGGCTGGGGCTGGTTTGTGGGCAGTGAAATTGCATTGCTGGGCATCTCATGGCTTATGGGAGTGCTGATCGGGCAGCTCCCCGCTGTTTCCATCAACAGAAACGCGGCCAAGGCTCTGGCGCTGGCCGCGGCACTGGGATTGTGGGTTGCGGCCATGATGTACGACAAGAGCCGGCCGGGCATTGCCTCTGACCTTCTGCTGGCTGTTCCCGTGACGCTGTTGATCTGGGTGATTCTGCATTGCTCGTCAGGCCGCCTTCCACGGTGGTATGCACACGCGGCGCAGCGTGCGGCCAGAAGTTCCTATACGACGTACCTGGTGCACTATCCCTTGCTGGTGTTCTTCAAAGCGGCCTTGCATCTGCCGCGCGCTTCCATTGGAGAGCTTTCGGTGCTAACCGGCGTTGCGGTGCTGCTGGCCGTCGTCCTCTATGCGCAGGTTGTTTACGAACTGTTTGAGAAGAACACCGACCGGCTGAGGAACTGGATCAAGCCGCTGGTGCTGGGAAGATCGGCTGGCTGAGTGGAGCTGGAGCCGGACCAGAGCAACAGGAATGCAGGCATTATTCACAACCACGGCAACGAGCGCCGCTCAAGAGAAGAGGAAGATTTCGATGAAGATACTTATTCTGAGCATTAATTACTGGCCGGAGGTGACCGGGATCGGTGCGTTTACGACGTACCGTGCCGAACACCTGGCGGCCGCGGGGCACGATGTGCAGGTCTGCACCACTTTTCCCTATTATCCAGAGTGGAAGGTAGGCAGCGAATATGCCGGCAAGGTACTGCAGAACGAGGAGCGCAACGGAGTGCGGATTGCGCGCAGCTGGGCGTATGTTCCGCAGGTAGTTTCGTCGATCAAGCGGATTCTGCATGAGGGCAGCTTCGTGTTGAGCTCGCTGCTGCGGGCTTTTGCATGCCGCCGGCCGGATGTATTGTTTGTGATTTCGCCGCCGCTTGGTTTGACGGCGAGCGCCATTGTGCTGAGCCGTCTCTGGCGCATCCCTTTCGTCTTCGACGTCGAGGATCTGCAGCCGGATTCGGCGGCCGAGCACGGAATGCTGCCGGGCTGGGCGCTGAAGTTTCTTTACGGGGTAGAGGCGGCGGCGTATCGTCATGCGGCCTTGGTGACCACACTGACCAGCGGTATGCGCAAGCAGATTCTGGCCAAGGGCGTGCCCGCGGAAAAGGTTGCGCTGATTGAGCCGCGCATGGATGACAGTCTGACGGAGATTGCCGCGGAGGAAGGCCACGCGTTTCGCGCCCGGTTTGGCATCGGGGCTGAGTTTCTGGTGGTGCACAGCGGAAACATTGGTGTGAAGCAGGGTCTGGACGTGATTGTGGATGCGGCGGAACAGAACCGCGAAGATGCTTCGACGTTGTTTCTGGTGGTGGGCGATGGAGCGGACCGGCAGCGGGTTCAGCAGCGCGCCGAGGCATTGAAGCTGGAGAACCTGCGTTTTCTGCCACTGTTGGATGAGACGGATTTTCGTGGGCTGCTGCGGGCTGCGGGTGTGTGCCTAGTCATGCAGCGAAAATCGGCATCCGACATCGCCTTTCCGTCAAAGGCCGTTACCTATCTGGCGGCAGGCTGTCCGGTGATTGCAGCCGCCAACGCCGTAAGCGAGATTGCTCAAACAATTTGCGAGTCAGAAGCAGGCGCTGTGGTGGAAGCGGAGAACCCTGCCGCATTGCGGGCTGCGATTCTGGAACTGAAGGCATCCAACCAGGAACAAAAAAGGCGGAATGCCCAGAAGTATGCCGATCGGCGCTGGTCTTCGGTGCGGGTGCTGGGGAATCTTGAACAGCGGTTGAAGTCGGTTACCAGGCCGGTGGCCGGCAGCGTGGCTAGAGAAGAGATACTGTGATGCGAATGAGAAAAAATCTGCATTTTCCGGTTGCGGCTTGTCTGTTGTCATTGGCTGCCATAGCTGCCAGTGCGCAGCAGGACGCGGGCGCGTTTCATGCGGGAGGCTCCACCAGTTGGAGTGCGGGGACCAGCGCGACCACGGCAGCGCGCGGAGACTTTTCGACGCCGGACGCATCGTGGGGCAGAGGAATGAATACTGCCAGCACGGCGGGGTGGGGCAGGGGCTTTGCGTCGGCGGCCAATGCTCCCGTTGCAGCCGCAAATCCGAGCGCAGCCAGTTCTTTTAGATCGACCACTCCAATGGCCACGCATCGGTTTTTTGGGGTGGCAACACCTCACACCTCCGCCCCGCCGCAACAGCAGGCATCGACACCTGTATCGACACCTGTGCGGAGCAGCCCATCCGGGCTCCGGGCTGCGCAATCGCACTCGGGCGTAACATCCAAGATTGGGTTTCAAGCACCCCTGGGTGGGATGAGGCCGGGCACGGGACTGAAGTCGTCCCATTCTCCCAAATCGGCCACTCCGGGCAGAGTACTTGTGAAGCCTTCCTTCTGAGCAGAAGTTGAAAAAGATCGATATTCCCATTTCATTTCCTGTCAAAGAATCAAGTCTCACATCCAATCCGCGGCGTGCGGTACTGCCGCGGTGCCGCGCCCTGCAGGGAGCCCTATGAAAGTGCTGCTCGTCGGCAATTACGAACACGATGGCTCGATGAGCATGAAGGTGTGGGCCAATGCTCTGAGCCGGGAGCTTGTTCTGAGGGGCATTGAAGTGGAGCGCATCGCGCCCAGGCCTCTGCTGGGGCGGCTGAAACCTTCAGCGCAAGGGGTGGGCAAGTGGCTGGGTTATCTCGACCGCTACATCCTGTTTCCGGCGGTGCTTTGGCGTGCAGCGCGCAAGGCGGACGTGGTTCACATCTGCGACCACAGCTACGCCATGTACACGGCCTTCACCGGGAAGACCCCGACAGTGGTCACATGCCACGATTTGCTGGCGGTGCGTGGGGCCATGGGGGAGCAGACCGATTGCCCTGCGTCGAGCTTTGGCAAGCTCCTGCAGCGGGCCATCGTGAGAGGGCTGGAGGGCGCAGACAAGGTGGCCTGCGTCTCGGCGTATACCTATCGCGATGCGCAACGGCTTCTGCACCGAACCAATCATCTTGAAGTTGTTTTGAATGGCCTGAATTATCCGTTTCAACCGCTCGATGCGGAGGAGATCGATCGCCGCCTGAGTGGGTTTGAAGGACTGCAACAGCCTTTTGTGCTTCACATCGGTTCGAATCTTGCGCGCAAGAATCGGGAGAGCGTGCTGCGTGTGGTGGCGCAACTGTCGGGGCGGAAAAATCTGCGGGTTGTTTTTGCCGGTGTACCGCTGAATGCCGAGTTACTGGCGCTAGCTGCGCAGTTGGGTATTGAGGACAGGGTTGTGCAGGTGGCGCGGCCCGACGTGCAGGTGCTGGAAGCGCTCTACAACCGCGCGGCGTTGCTGATGTTCCCTTCGCGTTTTGAGGGTTTCGGCTGGCCTCCCATTGAGGCGCAGGCCTGTGGCTGCCCGGTGGTGGCCAGTAACATTCCTCCGGCGGTTGAGGTGCTGGCTGGGACGGCAGCCAGCTTCCGCCCCGACGATGTGCCGGCGATGGCCGGTGAGGCAGCCCGCCTGCTGGACGATGCCGCGTATCGTGCCGAGCGCCGGGTGCAGGGCTTTGAGAATGTGCAAATGCGCTTTACGCTGCCGCGCATGATCGAGGCGTACATCGCTCTTTATGGGGAGATGAGATGACAAAACTAAAGCTGATCGGATTTGCGATTGCCTGGCCGCTGCCGTGGAGGCTGCGCCGCGTTGTATTGCAGTTGCTCTGCGGCTACAGGATCGCGCGTACGGCTGCAATCTCGCGCTGGTCACTGGTGCTGCCGGTTCGGCTGGAGATGGGCGAAGGCTCGAACATTGGTCCCTTCACGGTATGCAAGAGCATGAGCCTGCTAAGGCTGGAAGAGAAAGCGCGCATCGGAGCCTTCAACTGGATCACGGCATTTCCCGCCGGTACAGGCAGCCGCCACTTCGACCTGGACACCGATCGCAAGCCGCAATTGATTGTCGAACGTCACGCGGCCATCACCAGCCGTCATCTGATCGATTGCACGGACGAGGTGCGCATCGGCGCGTTTACGACCTTTGCCGGCTACCGCTCGCAGATTCTCACCCACAGCATCGATCTGAAGCAGTCGCGGCAGCGTTGCAAACCGGTACGCATCGGCGAGTACTGCTTCGTGGGCACCGGGTGCATTTTGCTCGGCGGCAGCTCACTGCCTGACCGGTCTGTATTGGGGGCGCATTCATTGCTGGCGTCGGCGCCTGAGGCTACCGGCTACTTGTATGGTGGAGTTCCGGCCAAGCCCATCAAGGCCATCGATGCGGAAGATCTGTATTTTTCGCGAGCAACGGGCTTCGTAGTCTAGTGCAGTGTAGGAAATTGTGTAGACGCGAATGTTATTGGTATCCCACCCATTTCGCGATAAAGCCTGCGCAATGGATGGGGCACGGAAGTCTACAGCAAAAGTGAAAGATGAATATCAAGTTATGGCTCACGCACAAATAATATGCACACATCTGGTTCTGTTGGGCAGGAGGGAGCACTCCTACTCGATAACTCCATTGTGCAGTTTATTAATGCGCGTACCCTTAGCTCCGGCACCGCTGTCCAAGGGACGGATGGGCAAGGTTTTGTAACAGGGCACGACTTTAGTCGGGCCGATTGCAGTGAAATGAGAGAGGGGCTTCAGCCCCCGCTGTCTTTTCATTCAGAAACATGCGTCTGTTCAGGGGAGAAACAGGCCGCGGAAAGAGGCGATGCGCGGCTTTTATGGCAAGGAAATGGCGTGCAGGGACTGAAGCCCGACCCTTCATTTTTGTTGCTGTTGTGGCCCGGCTGAAGCCGTGCCCTGTTACAAAGCAAGAAGTCCAACCGGCACGTTGAAAGCGGTGCCGGAGCTAACTTGATATTCATCAAGTGAAAATGCCCTGGCAAACCAGCTTATTGATCCTGCCCATAAATACAGATATTGGAGGCCCCATCCATTCCGCGTTTTGTGCGGAATGGGTGGGAGAGCGTGACACTATTTGAGGGCCGGATACATAGGCAATCCGTTGCAAATCAAGTTGCATCTTCTACGCGCGCCTGTAAGGCAGCGCGCGCAAACCACCGCCGCCATGGTAGGCGGCTACCCTAACCGACAGGAATCGAACAAATATGGCAGAGATCGTTCTTGAAGCAGGCCGCTCGGAGAAGAACTACTGGAAAGACCTATGGCGTTTTCGGGAGTTGTTCTATTTTCTGGCGTGGCGCGACATTCTCGTGCGTTACAAGCAGACGGTGGTGGGCGTGGCATGGGCAGGGATCAGGCCGCTGTTGACGATGATGATCTTCACCGTGGTGTTTGGGCGCGTGGCCAAGCTTCCGGCTGAAGGCACGGCGCCCTACGCCCTGCTGGTGTTGGCCGGCATGCTGCCATGGCAGTTCATCTCTTCGTCGCTGAGCGCATCGAGCGAGAGCCTGGTGGGGAATTCGAATCTTGTTTCGAAGATCTATTTTCCGCGCTTGATAGTTCCGATCAGCTCGGTGATGACCAGCTTTGTGGACTTCCTGATCACGGTAGCCCTGATGGCGGGCGTGATGGTCTGGTTTCGGTTTACCCCGGACTGGCACCTGGTCGCGCTTCCTCTCTTCTCGGCGCTGGCGTTTGTGTGTGCCATTGGTGCCGGGTTCTGGCTGTCGGCGCTGACGGTTGAATACCGTGATATTCGCCACGTTGTTCCGTTCATCGTGCAGTTTGGCATGTATCTTTCCCCGGTTGGATTCAGCTCCTCGATTGTTCCGGAGAGGTGGAAACTGCTGTATGCCTGCAATCCGGCCGTGGGTATCATCGATGGTTTCCGCTGGTCGCTGTTGCGTGGCGAGGTGAAGCTGGACATGAACGCCGTCGCGCTTTCGATTGCGATCAGCCTGGCATTGTGCTCAAGCGGTCTTTGGTACTTCCGCAAGACCGAGCGGACCTTTGCGGATGTGATCTAGTACTACAGTTTTAGATCGGAAGTCCCGGAGGGAGCAGGGGGTTTCAACCCCCTGGAAGAGGGCAAAATAAGGCGGCCTTTAGGCCCGGGCCTTCGTCCCTCTTCTGCATCAAGGAACAAGTACAACTGTAGTACTAGGCAACCCCGGCAACTTCCGCGTAGCCGTCCGATGCATCACCAGGGCGACAAACAGACATTTTATGCAGAACTGCGCGGACGGTCCGCGTGAGGTGAGGTTGAATGCCGAAAGCGATTATTACAGTCGAGGGGCTTGGCAAGCGGTACGTGATCGACCACCAGAAACAACGCCGTGGCGGCGCGACGTTTCGCGAAACACTAACCGAAAAGGTGGGATCGCTGCTGCGCCGGCCTTCGGGGGAAGAAGCGGGAAAAGGCCAAGGGAAGAACTCGAAGGAAGAATTCTGGGCGCTTCGGGATCTGAACTTCGAAGTCCACCAGGGCGAGGTGCTTGGCATTGTGGGGCGCAACGGTGCGGGCAAAAGCACGCTGCTGAAGGTGCTCAGCCGGATTACCGAGCCAACTTCTGGAACGGTTCGCATTGCAGGGCGTGTTGCCAGCCTGCTGGAGGTGGGTACGGGCTTTCATCCGGAACTAACCGGACGGGAGAATATCTTTTTGAACGGCGCAATTCTGGGCATGGCCAAGACGGAGATTGCCAAAAAGTTCGAGGAGATTGTCGATTTTGCAGGAGTAGAGCGCTTCCTTGACACGCCGGTGAAGCGTTACTCAAGCGGCATGTATGTACGGCTTGCTTTTGCGGTGGCCGCGCATCTTGAGCCGGAGATTCTGATTGTGGACGAGGTTCTGGCAGTTGGCGACGCGGACTTTCAGAAGAAGTGCCTTGGAAAGATGCAGAACGTGGCTGCTTCGGAAGGCCGTACTGTTCTGTTTGTGAGCCACAACATGCCCGCCGTGCGCAAACTGTGCACGCGCGGCCTTTTGCTTGAGCGGGGCACGCTGAAGCTGGCCGGCACAGTGGACGAGATTGTCGCCGGATACGCTGATAGCGGAGCAGGCAACACCTACAGCAATGAAGCGGCTTCGAGCAAGCCTCATATCGTTGCGGCCCGCGTGCTGACCGATCCTCTGATGACGGACGGGGATGTGGATATCCGGGTTGAATGGGAGCTACCGAACGATCTGCCCGGAGTAAAGATCGGTCTCGGACTGAATACATCGGAGGGGCAACGCATCTTCGACTGCGCACCGGAAGACTACGGCGCGAAGAGCCCGCACACCAAGGGACGGCACAGCGCAATTCTGCGGATTCCTGCAGGTTCGCTGCTGGCCAAAGAGTACTTCGTGTCGATCGGCATCTGGCGCGAATCCACACTCTTCGAGCATATCGATCCGGCGCTGCACCTTACGGTAGCGCGCGGTACGACAGGGCCCTACTCGCATGAATCGGGCCGTGATGGCCTGGTAAATATCAACTGCCGCTGGATCTTCGAAAACTCATAAGCTCTTGCGCTTGTCCAGAACCGCACGGTGTATCCACTCTTCAGGGCCGGATGAGTATCTGCGGCTTCAGTACGCAGGCGCAATGACTTCAGCACAGTGGCGGTCCGTGTCAGGCCTGAGAGCCCGCAAAGAGGTAAGTGACGATGGTTGGCAAGGAAATCGAACCGGTGCGGAACACAGGCAAACGTATGTCGATCCTGACTCCCGGCCGCTTCCGGATCCGTACGCGGCTCAAGCGGCTGGGGCGGGCGATTGTTCACCGTTCATGGCGTACGCTGCCCCGGTCGAAGGGTGAGCGGCTGGTGGAGATGCGCATCCTCTTCCTGGGGATGCCGATATTTGTATGGCGTACGCAACGGCCAAAATACAAGGTGGCGCTGCTGGTCGACGAGTTCTTCGGGGCGTGGAATACAGCCATCGGCGGTTATGGCGCACTTGCGCGGAAGTACTTTGCCAAGTACGTTCCGAACGAAGAAATCCAGGTGGATGTATTGCTGGATACTGAGGGCGGCGACGCGATTCAACGCGAAACGATTGACGGAATCGATCTTTACCGGCTTGCCGGGTCTGAAGAGATACGGCAGAGGTGGCTGGAGCGTCAGCTCTACAACGTCTTCGTCTCGATTGAGATGACCTATCCGTCGTTCGAGATTGTCAGCAAATACCGGAGCGATACGCAGCTGCTCTATTGGGTTCAGGACCCACGCCCGCTGGACATGTACCAATCGCGCCTGCAAACGGTGAGCCGGTTGCGCGACGACGATTGGAGTTACATGAAAAGCGTGATCGTTTGGATGAAGGAGCGCATGGCGCGGGGGCTCGTCACGTTCGCCTCGCAGGGCGAATCGCTTTCCCAGATTGCCCGCGCGATGTTTGAGATTCCCGTCTCGACGTCCATCGACGAACTGGTGAACCCGATCGAGATCGAACGGGATTACCAGCTTGGGCAACCGGCGAAGGAAAACAAGGTTGTGTTTCTGGGCCGCCTGGAGGCTCAGAAGCGTGTGTGGATTGTTTGCGAGCTTGCCAGGAAGATGCCGCAGTACGAGTTCTACGTGATCGGTGCTACGGGAATTGGCAGGAACGAGACTGGGAACACACGCTCGCTGGAATCGTACCGCAACCAAGACGGAAGCTCGAAGATAGCGAACCTCCACTTTACGGGGCATCTCGACGGCGAGGCGAAAGCCTATCACCTGAAGACAGCGAAGGTTCTCATCAACACGTCGATATGGGAAGGGATTCCGGTTTCGTGGCTGGAGGCGATGTCGTACGGAACGGTGATTGTTTCCTCTTTCGAGCGCGATGAGCTGATTGGCCGGTTCGGAACCTTCGTCGGCGAGATCATGGGTGACGGTACGACTCCGCCGGATCTCAGCCTCTATGCCGCAGCCATCGACTACTGGATGACTCACGAAGCTGAACGGATTGCTACTGCTGAAAAGGCGATCAACTTTATCCGGGACAAGCACACCGTGGAGTGCTTCAAGCAGCGAATGAGAGAGGCCATTCTGGCCACAATCCCATAACGCAGCCGAAGATGTGGATGCTTATTGATTCGGCCCTTCAATGGTGTGTAGGCTTCCCACTCATTTCGCGAAGATGAATATCAAGTTAGCTGAGGTTCCGCTGCCGAAGGGACGAACGGACAGGGTTTTGTAACAGGGCACGACTTCAGTCGGACCACAAGACCATTTCTTTGACGGGCGGGCTTTAGCCCCTGAGGGAATCGATTTCAGCCATTTGCACACCCTCGGCGGCTAAAGCCGGATAGCTTTTTGATCCTACAACGGACGGGCTGAAGCCCGTCCCCTTCATCGTCCACAAGTTATTAGACAGGCTCTAAGGCAAGCCTGAGTTAACTTGATATTCATCTTCGCGATAAAGCCTGCGCAATGGATGGGACACGGTGCTTCTATTTGCGGGCCGGATCAATAGCTGCAGGCCTGAAGCGGAATCGGTGAGTCGGAAACAACCTCGACCGGAGACAGGAAGAAGATGCGCATTGCTCTTGTTAGCTATGAATTTCCCCCTGACACCGCGGTGGGCGGCATTGCGACTTATAGCGAACAGGTTGCAGAGCTTCTGGGATCTGCCGGACATTCCGTGGAGGTTTTTGCTGCCAGCGGGACGCGCGGCGGCACGGAAGAGCGCGCCAGCTATCGCGTGCACCGTATCCACGGACTGGACCGGAAGACGTTTCCGGATGAAGCTGCGAAAATCTTTGGCCAGCGGAATGCCCTTCAGGCCTTCGACGTCGTTGAAGGTCCGGAGATTTGGGCCGAAGCGCGGAAGATTCGCGAACAGTATCCCGAAGTGGCCCATGTTGTGAAGCTGCACACGCCCACCGAGCTGGTGCGGACAGCAAATTACTGCAAGAGCGGAATCAAGGGCTGGTTCAGGCACAACATCAGTCAAGCTCGCATCGCTGCTGGAGCGCTGTGGCGCGGCAGGAAGCCGCCCGCTTATGTGCACCGGCTGGCGGCGCAGTGGCTGAACGAGACCGAAATCGAATCGATTGAGCGCGAATATACCAGAGAATGCGATCTAGCTGTGGCTCCATCGCAGGCGATGCTTGATTGGGCGGAAAGTAACTGGTCGATTCCATCCAACCAGAGGATGCTGGTGCCGAACCCGTATATACCGCGGGAAGAGCTTCTCAAGGTTAAGCTGCGGCCTGCGGGAAAAGTTATTGGTTTTATGGGGAGATTGGAGTACAGGAAAGGGATCGCCGATCTGGTGGAGGCCATTCCCCAGATTCTGGAAGCTGATCCGGAAGTGCGCGTTCGCATCGTGGGCAAGCCGCTCTGGCATCCGGGAACCGTTGAGCCGTTTGACACCTACATTCGCAGGCGGCTTCGCCGCTACATGGACAGAGTTGAGCTGGTAGGCGGTCGGCCACTGGCGGCGATGCCGGAAGAATATGCACAGATCGACATTTGTATCTTTCCGAGCATCTGGGAGAACTTTCCCAACGTCTGTCTTGAAGCGATGGCAGCCGGGCGTGCGGTGGTGGGCAGCACTGCTGGAGGCATGGCCGAGATGCTGCGGGACGGCGCGGGAATTCTGATTCCGCCGCATTCTCCCCAGCGCATTGCGGAGGCCGCTCTGCAGTTTCTGAAATCTCCTGAACTGCGGATCGCGGCAGGCGAAAAGGCCAGGCAGACCGTGCTTGATCGGTATTCGGCGGCTGCGATTCTTCCCATCGTCGAGGAGAGTTACGAAACGGCAATTCAATTGAATCGCGTGCGGCGTTTGAACTGATGCGCGCTATTGATCCGGCCTTAAATAGTGTGTAGGCTTCCCACCCATTTCGCGATAAAGCCCGCGCAATGGATGGGGCACGGTGCTTCTATTTAAGGGCCGGATCTATAGCGGCCTGGCGTGCGCGCACAGCGGGCCAGCGAACCGGCGCTTTCATGCCGGACGAACCGGGAGCGGCATACAGCACCGCTCCTCCGATTCACAGAGGGCGAGTTCTTGAGAGTTTCGGTCATTATCTGCACCCATAATCCGAGAACCGAATATTTGCGCCGCACATTGGGCGGACTGAAGGCGCAGACCGTTCCCAACGATCAGTGGGAGTTTCTGCTGATCGACAACGCGTCGAATGCAATGCTTGCCGAGAGCTGGAACCTCGATTGGCATCCCGCGGCGCGGCATGTGCGCGAAGAGAACCTTGGCTTGGCCAACGCGCGTCTGCGAGCGGTTCGGGAAGTGAAGACCGATCTGTGCATCTTTGTCGACGACGACAATGTGCTCGATAAGGACTATGTCGAGCAGTGTCTGCGCATCGCGAACGAGTGCCCGCATCTGGGCGTCTGGGGCGGACAGCAAAGAGGCGAGTTTGAAGTGGAAGTGCCGGTGTGGCTCAAACCATATCTCCCGGACACGCTTGCCGTCCGGCAGTTCGAGTACACGCGCTGGAGCAATTTCACGCACAACTGCGACTCCGTTCCTTTTGGCGCAGGAATGTGCGTCAGGACGAGCGTTGGGCGGGCATGGGCTGAAAAGGTGAGCACGGACGAACGTCGTAGCCGACTGGGACGAATCGGGCAGTCGCTGGGCGCAGGCGAGGATGTGGATCTTGCGCTAACGGCGTGCGAACTGGGTATGGGAACTGGATTGTTCAGCGAACTACAGTTGACGCATCTGATCCCTAAAGAACGCCTCAACATAAACTATCTAGCGCGGCTGGTCGAGGGGGGAACGGTCTCGGGCGCGATGCTCAATAGCATTTGGAGAAACGAGAAAGAGCTTCCGAAGATAAGCCTGTTGAGAAGATTGCAGCGCCAGATCCGGATCTGGAGAAAACCGAAACCTGCGCGAGTCCTGGAGCGCGCCAAGGTCAGGGGCTACGACATAGCCCGCGAGCTGCTGGACCGGAGCGAGATATGACTTCTGAATCGGCGAACGCCGCGCGCGAAATCACCGATATGCGGCTTTATCTACTCGATCACACATATGCGTGGTGGGGACGTCTGGCTGGATTCAGCGCACTGCGCCCAAGCCTTGCACTGCGGGGATGCACCGCTACCACGGTGCGGCCGCGGAAGCACTTCGCAGCGCGCATTGCAGGCAAAGCGTATTCGACATGGAATGGAATCGGCCGCGCAGACCAGAAGATGGCCGCTGCGGAATTCGAATTCCTGCTGAGGCTGAAGATGTCCAGGCTCAAAGGCCATGTCCTCTACATCGAGGACCATCTGACCCTGCTTGAAAAGCAACATGCGCTTGACAGGTGGGTGGGCACCATCAATCTTCCGCTGCGCTCCTGGAAGCCGGAGAAGATCGAACTGCTGCGCAGAGCGCAATCTGCCATTGTGCTTTGTGAAGAGCATCGCGACGAGTTCAGCGGCTTCATCCCCAAGGAAAAAATCTACGCCGTGCATCACGGAGTCGACACCAGCTTTTATGGCCAGGCCCCACTGGAGAGCAGCACCCGGCCGCATCTGATCTACGTGGGTGCGTGGCTGCGCAACACGCGGATGTTTGCGCGGCTTGTTCCGCGCATTGTCGAGCGCCATCCCGGTGTCGTCTTTGACTGCGTGGTGCCGGAGTTTGCGCGAAGGAATGCGGCCTTTGCTCCCTTGTTGAACCATCCTTCGGTGAAGTGGCATCAGGGCCTGAGCGATGAGGGGTTGCGCGGCATCTATCGGGGCGCGACGGCAATGCTGATGCCGATGGAAGATAGCGGAGCCAACAACGCCATTCTCGAAGCGCTGGCCAGCGGCGTTCCGGTAGTCACCACCGACACGGGCGGCATTCGCAGCTACGGCGGCGGAAGCATCTATCCAGTAGTGCGCAACAACGACGACGATGCGTGCATGGAACTGGTGGAGCGCTATCTCACCGATGAGGAGCATCGCCGCAAAGTGGGCAGCGCATGTCGCGATTACGCCGTCTCGCAGTTGGACTGGAAGGTTGTGGCCCGGGAGTTCGTCGCCGCCTACCAAAAGCTCGGCATCGTGTAGCTGCGAGCGCACACAACCGAACGCATGGCGCAAGTGAGTGTGCGAAGACAGAAAAGAACCGAAGGAAAGAGCATATGGCTGAGGTAGTGCAGCAAGAGATGGAGAACCGCACGGCAATTTGCACGCTGTTCGAGGGCAACTACCACTACGGTTTGGCGGCGTTTCTCAACTCGTTGGTGGGGGCCGGATTCAAGGGCACGGTGTGGGCGGGTTATCGCGGTTCTCTGCCTCCATGGATCAACCAGCTCAAGGCAGTGGAGCAGGCTGAGGGGCAGTACCTGGTTTCCGACTCGGTCCGAATTTCATTTCTTCCGCTCACTACAAAGATCCACCTCACCAATTACAAGCCCGAGTTCATGCTCGACCTGTTGACAGGGCCGGCTCGTATGTGCAAGTATCTGTGGTATTTCGATCCGGACATCTGGCTCTGTTCTGGTTGGAGTTTCTTTGCAGGGTGGCAGCGGCATGGCGTGGCGTTGTGCCAGGAGATTGTCAACAACATCCTGCCGGCCGATTCGCCCATGCGTTACCAGTGGATGGAGATTGCCGAGACGATTGGGCTGAGGAATCCGCGGCCGCTGGGGTACTACTACAACGGCGGACTCACCGGAGTGCCGGCAAATCAAACAGAGTTTCTGCAGCTTTGGAAGCGTCTGATCGAGCTCTCGGCCGACTACGGATGCGACCTCGGCCGGATGATGCCGGGAACGCGCGACATGCCCTTCCACGCTAGCGATCAGGACGCGCTCAACATTACCGCCATGTACTCCGATGCGTCCTTGAGCACTCTTGGGCCCGAAGGCATGGGCTTCATTCCCGGTGGCGCGCGCATGTATCACACGGTTGGCCCAAAGCCATGGAATGGTTCACAGTTGAAGCGCGCGCTGCGCGGACTGCCTCCATCGAATGCCACGAAGGCGTTCTTTACGCACTGCAACGGACCCATCAGGGCGTATTCGCAAGGCGAACTGCGCGCCAAACAAATGGAGTGTTCGATTGCCGCGCTGATCGGGCGGTTTTACGCCAGGCAGTAAGCTGGGCGGCGGATGTGCCGCAAAAACAGATCGAGCGCAGTGATTGGCTCGCTGCACCAAATCGATGGTTGCGGGTAAGTTCTACAGAAGGCCGGCATAAGTTCGTGCGGCAACACTTGTTTCGCGCACTTGATGCCTCAAAGTAGTTGTTTCGTTTACGAGCAAAGCAGTCGTTGATTGTTATCAGAAGCATTTCATCGATGCGAGAGGAATCTTCATGTCGAAAGTTGCATTGATTACGGGAATAACGGGGCAGGACGGGGCGTACCTGTCCGAACTGTTGCTGGGCAAGGGTTATGATGTGCACGGTATCAAGCGCCGGTCGTCGTCGTTCAATTCGGCGCGCATCGATCACATCTACCAGGACCCGCATCAGCCGGATGCGCGTTTTCATATTCACTACGGCGACATGACGGATTCAACCAACCTGATCCGCATTGTTCAGCAGGTTCAGCCGGACGAGATCTACAATCTGGCCGCGCAGAGCCACGTGCAGGTGAGCTTTGAGACGCCCGAGTACACGGCCAATGCCGACGGGATCGGCACGTTGCGCCTGCTTGAAGCCATCCGCATTCTTGGCATGGAAAAGAAGACGCGTTTCTATCAGGCCTCGACCTCGGAGCTCTACGGCAAGGTGCAGGAGACGCCGCAGAAGGAGACTACGCCCTTCTATCCGCGCAGCCCTTACGCAGTGGCCAAGCTCTATGGCTTTTGGATCACGGTGAACTATCGCGAAGCCTATGGTCTGCACGCCTCGAACGGCATTCTGTTCAATCACGAAAGCCCGATCCGCGGCGAAACGTTTGTGACACGCAAGATTTCGCGCGCCGTTGCGGCTATCCATCTGGGCAAGCAGAAGGTGCTGTATATCGGCAACCTTGATTCCAAGCGCGACTGGGGTCATGCGCGGGAGTACGTTGAGGGAATGTGGCGCATTCTGCAACAGGAGACGCCGGACGACTACGTGCTGGCCACCGGCGAAACGCATAGCGTGCGCGAGTTCATCGCGCTGGCCTTTGCCGAAGTGGGCCTTACTATCGAGTGGAAGGGCGAGGGCGTGGACGAGATTGGCACGGATGCGGCTAACGGCGAGACGCTGATCAAGATCGACGCGCGTTATTTCCGGCCCACGGAAGTTGACCTGCTACTGGGCGACCCGAGCAAGGCGCAGCGCGTGTTGGGATGGAGCCACAAGACTACCTTTCCGCAGCTTGTCTCGGAGATGGTCAAGTCGGATCTGAAAGTGATTGCACAGGAATCGCAGGTACGGGAAGTGAGCAATGGCTAACTTTGATTTAACAGGGCGTAGCGTGTGGGTGGCAGGGCACCGCGGTATGGCGGGCTCGGCCATCGTGCGCCGCCTGGAGCGCGAAGACTGCCAGGTCGTGACCGCGTCGCGCAGCGAACTCGACCTGCTGGATCAGGCGGCAGTGAATGCGTGGATGGAAGCGGCCAAGATTGACGCCGTGTTTCTTGCGGCGGCCAAGGTGGGTGGCATTCTGGCAAACTCCACTCGTCCCGCTGAGTTCCTCTACGAGAATCTAGTCATTGAGACCAACATCATTGAGGCGGCGCGGCGCACGGGCGTAAAGAAGCTGGTGTTCCTTGGCTCGTCGTGCATTTTTCCGCGCCAGGCCGAGCAGCCCATGTGCGAAGAGGCGCTGTTGACAGGCGCACTTGAGCCCACCAATGAAGGCTATGCGATTGCCAAGATTGCGGGCATCAAGCTGTGCCAGACCTACCGACGGCAATACGGCTGCGACTTTATCTCGCTGATGCCGACCAACCTGTATGGGCCTGGCGACCGCTACGATGCGCGCTGCGGGCACGTGGTGGCTGCGCTGATCATGAAGATTCATGCGGCCAAATTGGCGGGCAGTTCCGCAGTGGAGTTGTGGGGCACAGGAACGCCGCGCCGCGAGTTTCTGTTCTCAGGCGATTTGGGAGATGCTTGCGTGTTTGCCATGAAGAGCTACTCCGATGAGCAATTTCTCAACGTAGGTACGGGGACTGACATGACAATTCTCCAACTGGCCCAGAGCATTGCGCGCATCGCGGGCTGGCAGGGTGAGTTTGTCTTTGACCGCACCAAGCCGGACGGGATGATGCGCAAGGTGATGGACGTGAGTCGCATGGCGTCCATTGGTTGGACTGCGCCCACCAGCTTTGACGATGGCATGAAAGAAGCCTACCAGTGGTACGCTGACAACCTGGCGATGAGCGCGGAGTAAGGCGCAGAGAATAATCACCGTGCCGATTGGATTGCGGTTCGTGTGCGGTATACGAGCATGAGTTTCTTGAGGGGTAACAACAGATGGAGCCAAACAGAAAAGCAACAATGGTTATTCTGATGCGCAACGCGGTTGCTGCAACGCTGCTTGTGCTGAGTGCAGCCGGCGTCAATGCTCAGTCAGACGCGGTGCGGAAAGACAGTGATGCGGCCTGCGCGCCAGCCGCGCTGGGCTCTCCGTTTATCCCCGATGACAGCTGGATATATCCGGCCGTCTTGCGGCTCTACTCGCTGGGCTTTGTGGACAACGTGTTCATCGGCCTGCGTCCGTGGACGCGCGCCAATGTGAGCAGCATGATCGAAGAGGCCAACGCGCAGCTGGAGCAGTTTGACTCAAGCCCCGACACCGATGAAGCAGAAGGCATCTACAACGCGCTGCTGCACGAGTTGAATAGCGACATGGGCGGGCCGTGCGTGGCGCATAAGGGCAGCATTCGCATCGAGTCGGCTTACAGTACCGCGCGGGGTATCAGCGGCACGCCTCTGCGCGACAGCTATCATCTGGGTTCGACCATAGTGAACGATTACGGGCGGCCCTACCAGAACGGCTTCAACAACTATTCAGGCTTGAGCGGCTACGCCACAGCCGGGCGCTTTGCCGCCTACGTGCGCACTGAGTTTCAGGGCGCGCCTTCGGCAGCTGGTTACTCCGCAGCTCTCTATCAAACATTGGCCGCGCATAGTGACCTGACCATCAATCCAGTCACCGGGGTGGCCTATCCAAACCAGTTAACCATTCCGCTGGGTCCCATCGCTACCGCCACGCAGGGACGTCTGCTTGAGGCCTATGTCTCGGCGCAGGTGCTTCATCATGTGATTTCGTTCGGCAAGCAGGATGAGTGGATGGGCTCGGCGACGGGCGGCGCGATGGCTTATTCGAACAACGCCGAGAATATTTACGCGCTGCACATCAATCGCATTGATCCGCTCAACGTGCCGCTGTTGTCGCGGCTTACGGGACCGTTCCGCTACGAGTTTCTGGTAGGCGAGTTGCGCGGCCACACGCTGATGAGTAACCCGCTCTATGCCAACAACCCAGGCGTGCAACCGAACGTGATCGCCCCCGGCAATCCGTGGGTGCATGTGGAGAAGGTCAGTTTCCGGCCCACACGGAATCTGGAGTTCGGGTTTGAACGTACTGCGATCTTTGGTGGCAAGGGGCACTCCCCGGTAACCATACACACATTCTTGAAGAGCTTCGTCAGCCTCTCTGCGCCGGATGGGTCCATCAAGGACAGCCGCGAAGATCCCGGCGCGCGCTTTGGCGCATTCGACTTCTCTTACCGGCTGCCCTTTGTGCGCAACTGGCTCACGGTCTATGCTGACGGCGAAGTGCATGACGACGTTTCTCCGATTGATGCGCCACGGCGCGCGGCCTGGCGGCCTGGCATCTATCTCTCGCACGTGCCTGGGTTGGCCAAGCTCGACCTCCGCGCCGAGGCAGCCACCACCGACCCGCCCATTACCAACAGCTATGGCGGCCAGTTCATGTACTACGAGGGCATCGAGAAGCAGGGCTACACAAACCAGGGCCAGATATTCGGCGACTGGATCGGGCGCGAGGCCAAGGGCGGTCAGGCCTGGCTCACTTATCACCTGAGCGGCAACGAGTGGGCTCAGGTTTCAGTGCGCAACCAGAAAGCGGCTAAGGACTTTATCCCGGGCGGAACAACCATCAACGATGTGAACTTCCAGATGGTGAAACGCCTCAGCCACGACTTTGAAATTAGCGGTAACTTTGAGTTTGAACAGTGGAAGGCGCCCATCTACATGACAGGGCAGCAGACGGTGACGGCGACCACTATTCAACTCACTTGGCGTCCGGAGCGCAAGGTCAGCTTCTAAGTTGTATCCAGTACTGTGCACAGATTAAGTTCCAAAAAAGAGCGGGACACGGAGAGATCCGGGTCCCGCTCTTTTTTGTTGATGCAAACTCTGTGTCGAAGAACGAATACAG
>Ga0302187_10001164_pt1 | contig 22701 bp, 17 predicted proteins | sample II_Bog_E1_3_FD_202120 | JGI IMG/M metagenome (GOLD analysis project Ga0302187, IMG submission 202120) | Peat permafrost microbial communities from Stordalen Mire near Abisko, Sweden - II_Bog_E1_3 | ecosystem: Environmental > Terrestrial > Soil > Wetlands > Peat | place: Sweden: Abisko...
CGATTGACATCCCTGTGGTGTCGATTGCGTGGCAGTACACGGGATTGAACGCCGAAGAACTTGAAGGGCGCCTTACGACGCCCTACGAGAAGGCCCTTACTACGCTTGTCGACAACATCGAGCATGTTGAATCGACGACGATGACGGGGCAGGCGATCATCAAGGTGTATCTGCAGCCGGGCGCTTCGCTGGATCGCGCCAATGCGCAGGTATCGTCGGCGTCGCAGTATCTGCTGAAGCAGCTGCCTCCGGGAATTCTTCCGCCGCAGATCATCAACTTCTCGGCGTCGAGCGTGCCGATTCTGCAGCTTGGGATCTCGGGCAAGAGCCTGTCGGAACAGCAGCTGAACGATATCGGCAGCAACCAGTTCCGGCCGCAGCTTTCGACGATCCGCGGCGCTGTATTGCCGAACGTCTATGGCGGCAAGCAGCGCACGATCATGATCTTCCTGGACCCGGGGCGGATGCAGGCAAAGCATCTTTCGCCGGTCGATGTGCTGCAGGCGATGTCGCGGCAGAACATCGTGGAGCCGGGCGGCACGGTGAAGATCGGGGCGTTCGAGTATGACGTCAAGCTGAACAGTTCGCCGTCGACGATTGAAGAACTTTCGCGGCTACCTATCCGTCAGATCGGCGGAGCGATGGTGTACATCCGCGACGTTGCAACGATCACAGATTCGAGCATTCCGCAGACGAACATCGTGCGCCAGGATGGCCGGCGTGGTGTGTTGCTGTCCGTGCTGAAGTCCGGCGACGCTTCGACGCTGGACGTGGTGAAGAGTGTGTTTGCTGGTCTTCCTCGCATCCGGCAGATCGTGAACCAGCCGGACATGAAGATCACGCCCATCGGCGATCAGTCGATCTTTGTGCGCGGTTCGATTACGGGCGTGGTGCGCGAGGCCGTGATTGCGGCTGTGCTCACGGGGCTGATGATCCTGCTGTTCCTCGGCTCGTGGCGCTCCACGCTGATCATTGCTGTCTCGATTCCGTTGTCGATTCTGACGTCGATCATCATTCTCAGCCTGCTGGGAGAGACGATTAACATCATGACGCTGGGCGGACTGGCGCTGGCGGTCGGCATCCTGGTCGACGATGCGACCGTGACCATCGAGAACATCGAACGCTATCTCGAGGAGGGCAACGAACTCACGACTGCCATTCTTGAAGGCGCAGCGCAGATTTCCGTGCCGGCGCTGGTTTCCACGCTGTGCATCTGCATTGTGTTCATGCCGATGTTCTTCCTCTCGGGCGTGGCGCGGTATTTGTTCGTACCGCTGGCCGAGGCGGTGGTGTTCGCGATGCTTGCGTCGTACATGCTTTCGCGAACGCTGGTGCCGACTCTGGCTATGTACCTGCTGAAGACGCATGAGCATCACGCGGCGCCATCGCAGAACCCGTTTGCCCGTTTCCAGCGTGCGTTTGAGGGTCTCTTTGAGCGAGTGCGCGCGCTCTACGTCGGGTTGCTCGAGCGCGTTGTCGCTGCGCGGAAGCTATTTATTCCTTTCTTTGTGGGCTGCTGCCTTCTGTGCGGTCTGTTGATTCCTTTCCTTGGGCAGAACTTCTTCCCGCAGTCGGACAACGGGGCGTTCATTCTGCATGTCCGCGTGAAGACGGGCACGCGTATTGAAGAGACGGCACGTCAGTGTGACCTGATCGAGCAGGCGATTCGGCAGACGATTCCTGCTGCACAGATGGATAACATCCTGGATAACATCGGCCTGCCGTACTCGACGTTGAATACGCAGCATGCGACCAGCGGCCTGTTCGGTGCGGGTGACGGAGACATCATGGTGTCGCTGAAGGAAGATCATCAGCCGACGGCGGACTTTGTTCGCGAGCTGCGCAAGAAGCTGCCGCGCGAGTTTCCTGATGTGACCTTCTACTTTCTGCCGGCGGACATCGTGACGCAGATTCTGAACTTCGGCCTGCCCGCGCCGCTGGACATCCAGATCGATGGAACGGATGATGCTGGAAACCGGCGTGTGGCCAAGAGCATCCTTGACGAGCTGCGCCATGTGCCGGGCATTGTGGATGCGCGTGTGCAACAGCCGGCGGATTATCCCACGCTGAACATTGCGGTGGACCGTACGAAGGCGCAGCAGGGCGGATATTCGGAGCAGGATGTTGGTAGCTCGATGCTGAACGAGCTTTCGGGCTCTTCGCAGCTGTCGCCGATGTTCTTCCTGAACCCGAAGAACGGCGTGACGTACCCGATTGTGGCGGAGACGCCGCAGTACCAGGTGCAGTCGGTGCAGGACCTGGAGAATATCCCGGTGAGTTCGCCGAACGGCAAGACGCCGGAGATTATGGCGGATGTCGCGAAGATCACTCCGGGGTCGGAGATGCCGATCATCTCGCACTACAACATCCGCCGCGTGCTGGACATTTACGCGGGCGTGCAGGATCGCGATCTTGGTGCGGTGGCGAAGGATGTTGAGCGCATCATGGCGAAGAATGGAAAGAACCTGTCGGTAGGTAACTTCGTCACGATGCGCGGCCAGGTGTCGACGATGCGCGCGTCCTACGTGGGCCTGTTGTTCGGCCTGCTGTTTGCGATCGTGCTTGTCTACCTGCTGATCGTGGTGAACTTCCAGAGCTGGCTTGATCCGTTCATCATCATCACGGCGCTCCCTGCGGCGCTGGCGGGCATTATTCTTTTCCTGTTCCTCACGCACACCACGCTCTCGGTCCCGGCATTGATGGGCGCGATCATGTGCATGGGCGTGGCGACGGCTAACTCGATCCTTGTGGTTTCCTTCGCAAAGGATCGGTTGGTGGAGACGGGTGATGCGTTACGTTCTTCGATCGAGGCGGGTATGACGCGCTTCCGCCCGGTCTGCATGACGGCGCTGGCGATGATCATCGGCATGATTCCGATGGCGCTGGGCCTGGGCGAAGGTGGCGAACAGAATGCACCGCTGGGCCGCGCTGTGATTGGCGGCCTATCGATGGCAACGCTTGCGACGCTGATCTTTGTGCCGGCGGTGTTCGCACTGCTGCATGGCGGAAGCAAAGCGAAGTCGAAGGCAACGAGTGAAACTGAGCAGGAGCACGCACACGCGTAACGTTGCATTCGCGAGCGTGAGAAGAGGCTGGAGATTCTAAAGATGGCAGGCGACATGAATACGGAAGCTACCCATCCGTCGAGCGGAAATCCCGAAGGCTCGACACCGCATTTTCCTCCGCATCCGGATCCCGGCCATGCGTTGCCCGCGCCGGATCGTCCGTTGCCGGGCGGCGTATGGTTGGGCCTTGGGCTCGTGGTGTTGCTGCTGATTGCGGCGATTGGCTACGGCGTTCTGCAGCGCGGACATGATGAACATCGGCTCATCGAAGACACGAACGCGAGTGCGGTGTTGTCGGTCAACGTGACACATCCGACGATCTCGGAAGGTGGGGGCGATGTCTCGTTGCCGGGCAACACGCAGGCCTTCGATGACACACCTATCTATGCCCGCACGAGCGGCTACCTGAAGAAGTGGTACGTGGACATCGGCCAGCGCGTGACCAAGGGCGAGCTGATGGCGATCATCGAGACGCCTGAGTTGGATGAGCAGCTGCAGGTCGCGGAAGCGAATCTGAAGAGCGCGCAAGCAGATCTCGCACTGGCCAAGACGACGTCGGAGCGGTATCAGAACCTGCTGAAGCAGGACTCGGTCTCGAAGCAGGAGACGGACGTGGCCGTGTCCGGTGCAGCGGCGAAGGAGGCTGCCGTGGATGCATCGATGGCCACCGTTCGGCGGTTGCAGCAGCTGGTCTCGTTCGAGAAGGTGTTTGCGCCGTACTCGGGTGTGGTGACGGAGCGCAATACGGATATCGGTGCATTGATCGATGCAGGTTCTCCCGCGGCGAGTAACAACGCGAAAGAGCTGTACCGCATCGCTTCGGTGGACAAGCTTCGTGTGTTTGTTCCGGTGCCGGAGGTCTATGCTCCGGTGATCAAGAACGGAGCGAAGGCGGTGCTGACGCTCGATGAGTATCCAGGCAAGGAGTTTGTGGGCACGGTGGCGCGTAACTCGAATGCGATCGACATGAACTCGCGAACATTGAACGTGGAAGTCGACATCGACAACCCGGATGGCAAGCTGCTGCCAGGAGCGTATGTGTTCGCGCACTTCAAAATTCCGGTAACCGAGCGCATGCTGTCGATTCCTTCCAACACGTTGCTCTTCCGCGCGGAGGGTCTGCGTGTGGGTGTGGTGCGTGATGGCAAGGTGCATCTGCAGGCCGTGATCATCGGGCGCGACAACGGCAAGAGCGTGGATGTGGCGAGTGGCGTCTCGGCAAACGACCAGGTCATTCTGAATCCTTCGGACTCGCTCGCCGAGGGTGAGCAGGTGCAGGTGACCAACCGGCCGGCGGTGAAGTGATGCAGGTCGAACTCAAATTCGAGGGCCGTTCTCGGCTGTGGCAGTGCGCGGCGCTTTCGCTTGTGCCACTCGCGCTTGCAGGCTGCAACGTGGGCCCGAAGTACAAGGTGCCCGTCGTGCCAGCACCGCCTGCTTTCAAAGAGGCGATCCCTGCTGACTACAAGGGGGACTCGACGTGGAAGCCCGGGCAGCCGAACGATGCGATTCCGCGCGGTGCCTGGTGGACTGTGTTCAACGATCCGCAGCTCAACTCGCTGGAGCCGCAGGTTGAAACCGCGAACCAGACGCTGAAGCAAGCGGACGCGAACATGCGGGCGGCCCAGGCTGAGGTGAAGGTTCGCAATGCCGATCGCTTTCCCACCTTCGGCCTCGATCCCGCTGTCGGCGCCCAACGGTACTCGCAGTCTCCGTACTTCAACTCCGCACCGTCGTTGCCAGTGACGGGATCGACGACGCAGTATCCGGTGGAGCTGAATTACCAGGTCGACTTGTGGGGGCAGGTGCGGAAGAATATCGCCGCAGGCCGCGAGGAGGCGCAGGCTTCGGCTGCTGACCGCGTCAACATCCTGCTTTCGCTGCAGGCCACGCTGGCGACGGACTACTTCCAGCTGCGCACGTCGGATAGTCTTGCTCATCTGCTGGATGCCACGGTGGTGCAGTACCAGGAGGCGCTACGTATCACTACGAATCGCTTCAATGGCGGCGTGTCGCCGAAGAGTGATGTGACTCAGGCACAGACGCAGCTGTCCGCAGCGAAGGTGCTCGCGACGAATGTACGTATCGCGAGGGCTCAGTATGAGCATGCGATCGCGAACCTGATTGGCAAGTCTCCTGCGGAGCTGACGATTCCGGATTCACCGCTGGCGACGAGCGCGATGCCTCCGGCCATTCCTCCGGGGCTGCCGTCGGAGCTGTTGGAGCGCCGTCCTGACATTGCTGCAGCAGAGCGGCGCGCGGCTGAAGGCAACGAGGCCGTGGGTGTTGCGGAGGCAGCGTTCTATCCATCGGTGGTGCTTTCGGGAGCGCTGGGATATGCTTCGACGGCTGCGGTGAGCTCGCTGTTCTCTCCGTCGAACGCAGTGTACGCGCTGGGGCCTGGGATAGCGTTCACGTTCTTCGATGGCGGACGTCGCAAGGGCATCCGCGATGAGGCCTATGCGTTGTTCGATCGCAATTCGGCGGCGTATAAGCAGACGGTGCTGACGGGCTTCCAGCAGGTCGAGGATAACCTCGTCGCGCTGCATACGCTGACCGATGAAGCTTCCGAGCAGCATGACGCGACCTTGTCGGCACAGGAGTCGGAACGGATCTTCAACAACCGCTACGTGGGTGGTGTGGATACGTTTCTCCAGGTGATCACAGCGCAGACGACAGCGCTGAACAACGAGGTCAATGAGATCGACATCCTGCGCAGGCGCATGACGGGCACCGTGAGCCTGATCCTCGCGCTGGGTGGTGGATGGGATCGCACGCAGCTTCCGCCGCAGTAAGGGTGGATTGCGAAGGGCGCGAGGGACGGGCTTCGGCTCGTCCTTTTGCTTTGCGGCGCGTGGGTGGAAGAGGTCTGATCGGGTTTCGAGTTATGGGTCGCGAGCTGCGAGTCAGACTGTCGCATCGTGCATCGTGCTAGGCTCTTGCGCATGGCTTTCTTGCTGACACGCCGTGGGTTCTGCGCGCAGTCGTTGGCAGCGGTTGCGTCGCGCAGATTGATGGCGCAGTCGGCGATGGAGAGCGTGGCTGCGATGGAGCGGACGCGGGTGCTGGCGGCTGCTGCTCGCGATGTTGAGCCGAAGAATGCGATTGAGTTTTCTGCGCGCGTTGCGGTGCTGACCGCGGCGTTTGTCGTGACCAACGACGAAGCCTATGCGGGACGCGCTCGCGAGCTGCTGAACACGTGGCTGCTGGCGTCTGCGACGAAGCTTGCGTCACCGGGCAAGCTGGGCGTGATGGGAATGGCGCCGCTGGCGGAGGTCGCAGTGGCACTGCGCTTTCTCGTGGACTTCCTGGATGCCGAGATGCTGGCGGCGTTGAAGTCTGTCTTCAAGGACGCGCAGGAGTATCTGCAGACCGACCATGATGCGATGCTCGCGCGGGACAAGAGCGATGTGCGCGGCGCCGCGTGGCTGCTGGAGTGGGCGGCGTTTGCGCGTTTGCTGCAGGATGAGACGGCGATGATTGCGGGGCGACGTTGGTTCAGGCAGGCGCTGCGGAAGCAGGTGTCGGCCGATGGCACGTTTCCGGAGGAGATCGCTAGCCCCAATCCGCTGCGGAATACGCTCTTTCACTTCGATCTGCTGATGGGGGCCTGTCAGCTGCTCTCGACGCCGTTCGACAAGCTGTGGGACATGGAGTTGATGGACGGGCCGGGACTGCGTGTGGTCGTGGCATGGCTTGCTCCGCGCATTACGGATCTTGCGACCTGGAGCGCGGTGGCAGATGCGCAGTACTTTCGCTCGGTGCCGCTGCGGCGGCCGGGACTGCTCTTCTGCGGAAGGGCGTACAACCGGCCGGAGTATGTGGAGCTGTGGAAGTCAGAGCCGGCGGAGGTGCCGGGCGTGTTGGCGTCGACGGTGCCAATCCGGGAGCCGTTGCTTTGGGTGACCCGGGCGCAGCATGGACTTTGACGTGAGCTAATTCGCGGGCTTCCTGGTGGCCTGGAACTCGGCGATGATCTCGAGGTACTTCTTAGCGGTTGCCGTGATCTTGTGGGCTTCGCCTGCGCTGAGGGCCTTTGCATCGACGAGGTCCGCACCGACACCAAGGGCATAGGCACCGGCGTCGAGGAAGTGGCGCGCGGTCTCGAGCGAGACGCCGCCGGTGGGGATCATCTTGATGTGCGGCAGCGGGGCCTTGAGCGAGGCGATGTACTTGGCTCCTCCCATGGCGGAGGCGGGGAAGACCTTGACCACGTCGGCGCCTGCGTTCCACGCGGTGAGGATCTCGGTGGGCGTGAGGGAGCCGGGGAGGACGGCGATGCCTTCGCGGTTGCACAGCTCGATGGTCTGAAGGTTGAGCGCGGGGCTGACGATGAACTTGGCGCCTTCGGCGAGGCAGGCGCGGGCGGCCTCGGGATCGAGCACGGTGCCGGCGCCGACGAGGATGTCGGGGCGGTCCTTGATGAGGCGCTTGATGACGTTGATGGCGCCGGGGACGGTCATGGTGACCTCGAGGCACTTCACGCCGCCGTCGGCGATGGCCTCGGCGAGGGCGAGGGCCTGATCTTCGCTCGCGGCGCGGAGGACGGGGACGAGGCCGATCTGCTGCATGGCGGCGAGGACCTGGTGCTTGTTCATCGAGGCGTACATGGGAAACCTTTGAGATGCGAGATTCGAGATGCTAGATACGAGACGAGGTGGCTAACGCTGGGTGGCGGCGCTGCCGCCCTGCATGAGGCGTTCGACTTCGGGGAGCGAGGCCATGGAGGAGTCGCCGGGGGTGGTCATGACGAGGGCGCCGTGGGCGATGCCGGCGTCGACGGCCCATTGCGGGCCGTGGCCGCTCATGAGGCCGTAAATGACTCCCGCGGCGAAGCCGTCGCCGCCGCCGACGCGGTCGAGGATTTCCAGGTCGTTGAAGGTGATGCCCTGGTGCGCGTGGCCTTCGGCGAAGAGGAAGCCGGTCCATTCATTGCGGCTGGCGGAGACGGCCTTGCGCGAGCTCATGGCGATGACCTTGAGGTATGGGAACTCGGCGGTGACGCGCTGGCCCATGGGGGCGAAGGTGTCGAGGGTGTGAGCGGCGGGCTGGTGGGAACTTTCGCCGAGAGTGGCGGCGACGTCGCCCTCGTGGCCGAAGAGGACATCGACGTAAGGCATGAGCGCTCGGTTGACGTCTACGGAGCCCTGGCGGCCACCGCGCGACTTCCAGAGCGACGGGCGGTAGTTGCCGTCGAAGCTGACGATGACGCCGTGGCGCTGGGCGGCCTGCATGGCCTCGATGACCAGCTCTGTGGAGTTCTCGCTGAGCGCAGCCATGATGCCGCCGGTGTGGAACCAGCGTGTGCCTTCGCCGCTGAAGATTTCGTCCCAGTTGACGTCGCCGGGCTTGAGCTGGGAGATGGCGGTGGCTCCGCGGTCCATCATGCCCATGCCGCCGCGCACGCCGAAGCCGCGCTCAAGGAAGTAGACGCCGTTGCGGGAGGCTCGGCCGATGCCGTCGAATTCGCGCCAGAGGACGTGCGACTGGTCGACGCCGCCCTGGAGCATGAGGTCTTCGATGAGGCGACCGACGGGGTTGTCGACCAGCGCGGTGACGATAGCCGTCCGCGACGCGAAGCAGCGGCGCAGGGCGCGGGCGACGTTGTATTCGCCGCCGCCCTCCCATACGTTGAAGCTGCGCGTACGGGAGATGCGGGTGTCGCCGGGATCGAAGCGCAGCATCACCTCGCCGAGGGAGACGAGATCCCAGCGGGCTTCGAGGGCGGGGCGGAGGGTGAGGCCGGCGTGGTTGGAGTTGGTCATCGTCGAGAGGATGGTACCCCAGGGGCTGAAGCCCCTTTCCAATGGGTCAGGTAATGTACGAGCTAAAGCTCGTACCCTTCAAAGCAAGAACTTCGACATCCCTGGATGTCTTGCTCTACTGTTCTTGGATCAGTTGCCAGTCACCAGATTGCCAGTTGCCAGATGGCTCGGGCGAGTGATGAGCTATTTGAGGTCGACGACGGGAGCGGGATCCATGTCGGCGTAGTCCTGATTCTCGCCGCCCATGCCCCAGCAGAAGCCGTAGTTCTTTGTACCGACGCCAGCGTGGATGCTCCAGCCGGGGGAGACGACGACTTCCTTGTCCTTCATGACGATGTGGCTGGTGGCGTCGGGAGGTCCCATGAGGTGCAGGACGCGGTGGACGGGGTCCACGTCGAAGTAGAAGTAGATCTCGCTGCGGCGCATGTGGGTGTGGGGCGGCATGGTGTTCCAGATGGAGCCCGCATCAAGCAGGGTGAAGCCCATGACGAGTTGGCAGCTCTGGATGCCTTCGCGATGGATGGCCTTGAAGATGGAGCGCTTGTTGCAGGTCTCCTGCGCGCCGAGGTTCATGGGCGTGAGGGTGGAGAACTTTGCGAGCGCGACCGGGTGCTCGGCGTGTGCGGGGTAGCTGAGCAGGTAGTAGGCGGCGGGCGTGGCCGCGTCTGCGGAAGCGAAGCTGACGGCCTTGCTGCCGCGGCCGATGTAGAGAGTGTCCAGCTTGTCGAGCTCGTAGGTGGTGCCGTCGACGGTGACGGTGCCCTTGCCGCCGACGTTGAAGACGCCGAGCTCGCGGCGCTGGCAGAAGAAGTCGGCGCGGAGCTCAGGCTGGGTTTCAAGGGTGAGCGGGGCGGTGGTCGGGATGCAGCCGCCGACGACGGCGCGGTCGAGATCGACGTAGGTCAGCGTGAGCTCGCCGGGGGTGAAGAGCTCTTCGAGGAGGAAGGTCGAGCGGAGCTCCGCGGTGGTCATCGTTGGGTATCGGACAAGATCGGCCATCTGCAGGAGCTTCATCGGGAAAACCTCAGTTGTTGCGGAATTCGTGCCCCAAAGTGGTGACTGGAGTCGCCCTAAGTATAGCCGTGGGATAGGAGGTGTGGCCCACCTCGGGATCGCGGTCTCGCGCGATCAACGGACGCTCGGAAACGGTGGCGAAAGGTGTGGCGAATGTGGTTCACTTCAGGGCATGGCTACTGGAACCTCTCGCCGCAACTTTCTCCGTGCAGCGCCGCTTGCCGCTGCTGCTGCTTCGCTCTCGCTGCCTGAAGTGCTGACCGCGCAGTCTGCGGCTGTTCCCGCGACTCCGTTTCCGATCAAGGTGGTGACGGCCGGGACGCTTGCCGAGCAGACTACGGCGCTGCAGGCCAAGCCGGGGAACTTCGATTTCTCGCTGAATCCCATGCTGCCGTTCACCTGTGTGCTGACCGTGGAGAAGGACAAGGCAGGCAAGGAGTTTGAGTGGCACGAGGGGCGCGACCACATCTTCCAGATCCTCGAAGGCGAGACCACGTATGAGCTGGGCGGCAAGCCAGAGGGCGCGCACATGACCAAGCCGGGCGAGTGGCTGGCTCCGAAGATGAACGGCGCGACGACCGTGACGGTGAAGAAGGGCGACATCCTGATGATCCCGCGCAACACGGCGCACAAGCGCACGACCAAGGGCAGCGTGACGTTCTACCTGTTCTCGGTTGAGGGTGCGTTGAAGGCATAGGACGGGAGGGCCCAGGGGTTCAGGGCCCAGCGTTCAGGATGGAGACCTGGGGTAGTCGGTCGGTCGCTGGCATTGAAACGCAGATTCCCTTCGCGAATGACAAACCAAAGGGAGCCGGCTTGTGTGTGTCTGCATTTGGCGACTACCCTGAGAGCACATGAATATCCTCGATCTGTTTCGTCTTGACGGCAAAGTGGCTCTTGTAACCGGTGCGGCCAGCGGGCTTGGCGCGGCGATAGCGCAGGCTCTGGCGCAGGCGGGTGCGGAGGTTGCAGTGCACGGCAACCGGCGCGCTGCGACTGAGACGGCTGAGGCCATCGTTGCTGCGGGCGGCAGGTCATCGGCGTTTCAGGCGGACCTGGGCGACAAGCTGGGTGCGGAGAAGCTGTTCTCGGAGACGAAGGCCGCGTTCGGCCGCGTGGACATCCTGATCAATAACGCTGGAACCATCGCTCGCGCGGATGCCGTGGACACGACGCTTGAGGATTGGGAACGTGTGATCCAGGTGAACCTGACGAGCGTGTTTCAGCTCTCGCAGTTCGCGGGGCGGGACATGATTGGGCGCGGTACTGGCGGCAAGATCGTGAACATTGCGTCGCTGCTGAGCTTCCAGGGCGGAATTCGCGTGCCGGCGTACTCGTCGTCCAAGGGCGGCGTGGCGCAGCTGACGAAGGCCCTTGCGAACGAGTGGGCGCCGAAGAACATCCAGGTGAACGCGATTGCTCCGGGCTACTTTGCCACCACGAACACCGAGGCGTTGCAGGCCGATGAGACCCGCAACCGGCAGATCCTGGAGCGCATTCCGGCCGGACGCTGGGGCCAGCCCGTGGATCTTGCGGGCGCGGCACTGTTCCTGAGCGCGCCGGCGAGCGACTACGTGACGGGCACGGTCTTAACGGTCGATGGTGGCTGGATGGGGCGGTAACGCGGCCCAGCTGGCTAGAGTGGTGCGGCCTTAGACCATTCTCCCTGTTGCTATGTATTCCGGAAGTGGAGTGCGGCGGCGTTTTCATTAGGGAAAACGCCCATAAGAGTCGAGGTACCGCTCTACACCTACAGGGAAAATGGTCTAGCGGTTGATGATGGTGCCGGGCGGTTCAGGAGAATCTTCGATCCGGGTGAGGACGTCGCGGCCGATCCATGCCGGGCCTTTGAAGTAGCACACACGATCGCGACCGTTCTGCTTGGCCTCGTACAGGGCAACGTCTGCCTCGCGCAGGAGCTCTCCACTGTCCGGGATCTCGCGCCCACGCGTACTGGTGACGCCGAAGCTGGCTGTGATGCAGACATCGGTTCCGGGAAGCAGGTTCTGGCAGGCGCGCAGGTTCTGACAGAGCTCCTCCATCAGTGACGACGAGCGGCCGATATCGGTGTGGGGGAAGAGCAGGACGAACTCCTCGCCGCCCAACCGGCCCAGTACGTCGGTGCGGCGGAGGCGGTTGCGGAGGAAGTCCGCGAGGCCGCGCAAGATCGCGTCGCCGGCAGGATGACCGTAGCGATCGTTGACGGCCTTGAAATGGTCGAGGTCGAGGATGGCGAGCGTGAGCTCCTGGTTGTAGCGGCGGTAGCGCGCGAGTTCGCGTTCGAGGGCCTGCTCCAGGCCACGGCGATTGAGCACGGCAGTGAGGGGGTCGATGATGCTCTGCTGCATGAGGTCCCATTCGGACCTCGCCTGCATCATCCAGATGAACCCGAGCGGGAGCAGGGAGACGTTGACGATGTACGTGACCGAGCTGATGGTCCCGAGATGCGCGACGGTCACGTCAGGATCGCCGCGCATCACGAAGGCGACCCATGCGCGAGCGAACTCCACTCCAGTGAAGAAGATGAAGAAGATCGCCATCAAGGTTCGTGGAGCCTTCGTGAATCGTTCCTGGCGGCCCATCAGGAGCACGATGGTGACGACCGATTCGACGGCGATGAGCAGATCGCCGAGGGCATTGGATCGAATCTGCGAGGGATCGTTCTGCCAGGCAAGCAGGAAGGGAAGTCCTGCGACGAGGATGGCCGCGGAGATGAGGCTGGCCGTTCGCTTGCGGCGATCGAAGCAGACGAGTGCGACGTTGAGCACAGCGTAGGAGAGTGGAATCATCTCCGGATTCACGCCGTGCGTGATCCATGCGGGAAGGTGCGTGCCAAGGAGATCGATGGCCGCGCCGAGCGAGTTCGCTAAGAAGGTGTACCAGAGCCAGCGCCGCGTCCGGTCGCTCCAGCGCTGGGCGGCCAGCACGCCGAAGACGACGGTGAAGCAAAGAAGCTGTACATCCTGGATCAGTAAGATTGCGTCTACGAGCATTGCACCACAAGATAAGGATACAACTGTGTTGCAAACGCCGCGTCCCCCGCGGCGTTGGTCAGTGTGCGCGATTGGTGGCATTACTTCGGTGCTGCAGCTTCGTGGTTACACAGGGTTAATGCTCTCCGGGATTTTGGAAGCACGTTCTCTTTGCGCCCTTCGAGACTTCGCGAGCATCCGTATAGTGGACAACAGACCTTTCCGGGAGGGTTGCGAACGAGATGGCGAAGGTAGAGCTTTGGCTGGTGAGGCACGGTGAAACTGAGTGGTCGTTGAGCGGAGCACACACCAGCACGACGGACATACCTCTGACGGAACATGGGCGCGCGCGCGCAAGAGAGTTACATGACTACTTGAAGGCATACAGCTTTACTGCAGTGTTCGTGAGCCCCATGCAGCGTGCGCGGGAGACGTGCACGATCGCGGGCTTTGGCGACATCGCACAGGTCGAGAACAACCTCGTCGAATGGAACTACGGCGAGGCAGAAGGTAAGACCACACCGCAGATGCGCGAGATCTACGGTCCCGACTGGAGCGTGTGGACCAGCGTGCTGAAGGGTGGCGAGACGCCGGACCAGGTCGGCGCGCGTGCGGACGAGGTGATTGCGCGCGCACTGGCTGCAGCGGGAAGCGAGGGCAAGGTTGCGCTGTTTGCGCACGCGCACATTCTGCGCATCCTTGCGGCGCGATGGCTTGGACTTCCAGCGACTGGTGGCAAGAACTTTGCGCTGAGCACAGGCAGCGTGAGCGTGCTGGGCTTCGAGCGCGAGACGCGGGTGATCGAGCGCTGGAATCGTAGCTTCGAGAACGACTAGGGCTAGAGAAACGAAACTTGTAACGAACGATGCAGGGGAGATTGGGTTTGTCGCACGCAGTGGAGCCGATCGTCGAGCTGGAGAATGTAAACGTAGCGCGCGGTGAGAACGTGGTGCTGCATGACCTGAGTCTGCGCATCGATCGGGGTGAGCATCTTGCGATCCTCGGGCCGAATGGTTGCGGCAAGTCGACGCTGCTGAAGACCATGACCTGCGAGTGCTATCCGCTGGTGCGGCCGGGCACTCGCGTGCGTATGCTTGGCCGCGAACGCTGGGACCTTACGCAGTTGAAGCGCAAGCTTGGCGTTGTGAGCGCTGAGCTGCCGGGCAGGCAGACGTTGACGACCTCTGGCTTCGAAGCGATCCTCACGGGCTTCTTCTCCAGCTCGACGCTATGGCCGAATCTGACCGTGACCGACGCGATGCGTCAGCGTGCTGAGGAGATCGTGCATGAGGTGGGTGCGGAGAAGCTGCGTGCGAAGCCCGTAGGTGAGATGAGTGCAGGTCAGCAGCGGCGCATCATGATCGGCCGCGCGATGGCGGGTGCCAGTGAAGACGGGCGTGGCGAGATTCAGATGCTGTTGCTCGATGAGCCTTCCAATGCGCTCGATCTTGCAGCACAGCATGATCTTCGCGAGATGCTTCGCAAGCTGGCGCAGCGCGGCATTGCCATCATGCTGATCACGCATCACATTGCGGACATTCTGCCAGAGATGAATCGCATCGTGATGATGCGCGAAGGTCGGGTGATCGCTGATGGTACCAAGGCGGAACTGCTTACAAGCACTAAGCTTAGTGAGTTATTCGGTCGAGATATCCACATGAGCGAAAGAGATGGCTACTTCAACGCATGGTGAGTCGATCTCGCGAACATTTTATTCACGTGTTGAAGATTGATTTCGTGAAGCGATCATCTTCGATTCTTTTCCTCTCCTGAACATTGAGGGCTTTTCCCGTTTCGTCCGATGCAGACCTGCCATCAAACAGGACAGCCCGCGAGGCGGACACTCAATTACGGATGGCGGTGCTTGCAAAGCGATCGATGTTTGCAACGTTGCGATCCCAGAAAGAAGGGAAGACCGAATGATCAATCAGCGTCGACTCAACACAATTTGCGGAGCAGGAGCTTCTCTCACCATGTTGTTTTCACTTGCAGCGGTGGCACAGGCTCCGCAGCAGGGCAGCGTCGAAGGTATGATCCTGGGCCGGGATGGAGCAACGATGTACGTGAGGACCAGCGATTCTCCACGGCAGATCGTTGTGCTCTCCGACGGCACGAAGGCAACAGAGAAGGGCGGCTTTCTCGGCTGGAGCCATAAAGATCTTGGCGTAGCAGCACTTGTTCCGGGGCTGCACGTAAAGATCGATGGCTCCTATGATGGTGACCATCAACTTGTGGCGAAGAAGGTTGAGTTCTCACGCACTTCCATGACGACAGCGCGGCAGATCGATGCAGGTCTGACTCCCGTGAACGAGAAGATGGCGAAGCAGCAGGACCAGCTGATGACCGATCGTCGCGACATCGAGGCGACGCAGCAGGATATCGCTGATGCGAAGACCAAGATCGACACGAACACGCAGGCGATCGCCACGACGCAGCAGGATCTCGGGCAGACGAACGGTCGCATCGGAGCACTGGATCAGTACGACACCAAGGACACGCTGACCGTCAGCTTCCGCAATGGCAGCTCGGTTGTGAAGAAGGATGACAAGGACAAGCTAGAGGACTTCGTCAAGCAGGCGGCAAACACACCGGGTGCCATGATCGAGGTGCAGGGTTATGCGTCGAAGGTGGGCAATCCGTCGCTCAACCAGAGGCTGAGCAGCGAGCGCGCAGGTAACGTCCTTACGATCATTCAGCAGTCGGGTGCTGTGCCGATGACGCGCATTCTTGCACCCGCGGCGATGGGCGTGACCGAACAGGTCGCCGACAACCACAGCCGCACGGGCCAGGCGCAGAACCGTCGCGTTGTGGTGACCATCGTTGTGAACAAGGGCATCACCGCGGGAGCTTCGAGTCAGCAGGCTTCTAACTCCATCGAACAGTAATCACGAGATAGCGGCGCGTTAAGGAAAAGCCGTTCGGGGCTGTGCGAAAGCGCAGCTTCGAACGGCTCTTTCGTTTTGCGGGAGAAACGGATAAGGAAGGTCTATTTTGTGCAGGCGGCGTTGTTTGCTCCGGGGAGCTCGAGGAACGTGATGCTGGCCGCGGGCAATGTAGTGTCCCCGGGCCTGATTGTTTGTCCATGCGTGGCAGGAACCTCGCCGTTCGCAGTCAGTGCGAGCTCTTGTCCGTTGAGCATGACCTTGTGGCTGTTGAGCTCCGTCGCGGTGAGGGTATAGCGGTCCGCTGCTTGAGGAAGCTTGATCGTGGCAGCGTCCGTGCGGCTGAGGTTGATGGCGAGCAACGTGACTGCGCCATGCTTGCCTACAGAGCATTGCGCATAGAGATGCACGTTGGGTGAAGGGGTTGGGCCGGGATCGAGGACCGTCGCTCCCATGGTGCGATGCCAGAGCAGGGCTGCCCAGTAGTTGGGCCGCGGTGTAAGCGTGGCTTCGTCGATGAGGCCGTAATCGCTGGCCGCGAGTGTATTGTGCATGACGACCTGCACGTTTTTCTGCGCGAGGCGGCCGAGCTGATCGAGGTAGCGGAAGCTGTCGAGGAAGGTGGAGGCCCAGCGATCACCACCGCATGCGGTCTGGCCTGTCTCGGTGAGCCACATGGGCTTGCCGGGCTCATACTTATCGCGAAGCCCCGCGTAGAACTCTTCGACGCGGGTGGTGCGATCGAGCCAGTCTTCCGTGAGCGCAGCCTCTGGTGTTGTGCCTTGATTGGGGCCCATGGCCTTGGCGCAACGCTCGGAGATGGTGCCATAGAAGTGATACGAGAAGGCATCCACCGAGTTCGGCCCCATGCCTTGCAGCAAGTCGGTGGATGGGACGATCTTGACGGGCACGAAGGGAATGCCTTCGCCAACCGAGCCGGGGCCGAGCAGCTTCGTATCAGGGGATGCTTTGCGGAGGAAGGCGCGGAAGATCGCGTAGTCCTTGCCGAAGGCCGCGCCGTCGTAGCCTGGAGGTGTGCCAGCGGCGATGGTGAACGTGGGTTCGTTGATGAACTCGGTTGCGGCGATGGAGCCGCCGAGTTTGTTGGTGGCATCTACGAAGACCTGTGCCTGCTGGGGCGACCACAGGCCTGACGCATCGCGTGTTCCTGCCGAGACGGCGAACGACGTGACGAGCTTGCTGCCGGTGGCGTGCGCGAAGTCGATGACGCCCTTCCACTGGGCGCGTGTGAGGGTTCCTCCGAATCCTTTAGGAGGTTGCGGTAGAGCGGGCGCATCGCTGTCCTGGAAGTAGAGCGTGTTGGCCCATGTGCCGGAGACGCGCACGTAGACCGGGCCAAGAGCAGAGGCGAGGCGGCGCAACTTTGGGTTGCTGAGGTCGATGGGCTTGCGCTGCTCATAGAGATTGGGATCGAGGCCCGTCAGGTTGCCGGTGCTCTTCGTCGGGGCCTCTTTGTCATAGCTGGCGTAGGGCTTCCAGAAGCGGCCGCCGATGACCTCGACCATCTCGATGTTGTAGGACTGGAAGCGGGAATCGGCCTGCGCGATGCGGGGCATGGTGGAGGGGTTGAGGCCCTGGGCGAACGCCGCGTGAACACCTGCGGCGAGTAGGATTGCCGATATCGTTTGAGCTTTGAACATAAGCAGCGGAATGCTACACCTCCGCCGCCGTGATACGCACGAGGAATCTTCTTGAAAGAGAAAAGAGGTCCGGCGCGGGCCGGACCTCTTCGAGGATTGTGTAGCGGAAAGTTTCGCCTAGCGCGAGGTGCCAGTGGGGCGCATGCCGCTGATCTGGACGAGGGGATCTTCGCTGGGATGAGCGAGTTCCGGGCGCTGGATGGATTTGGGGCCGAGCATGGTGACGTGCGGCAACGGGCCGCGGACCATAGCGACTTCGTCGCAGGCGTAGAGGCGCGGGCAGGTCTGGCAGTCCTTGTAGATCTTGTCGGGCATCGCGGTGCGATCGGCGATGCGGAAGCCGAGATGCTCGAAGTAGTCGGGGATGCGGGTGAAGAGGCAGACGCTGGTGACGCGATGCTCTTCGCTTTCTGCGATGAGCGCTTCGAGGATGGCGTCGCCGGCACCGAGGCCGCGGCGGTCTTGACGGACAACAATCGAGCGGACCTCGGCGAGATGCGGGCCATAGAGATGCAGCGCGCCGCAGCCCAGGAAGTCGCTCTCACCGGTCTCGGGATGATCGCGATAGGCGACGGTGAAGTCGCGGATGTTCTCGCAGATCTCGGCGAAGCTGCGTTTGAGCAAGGTGCCGTCGCCGGAGTGCGCGTTGACGAGGTCGAAGATGTTCTGCGCGTCCTGCAGATGAGCCTTGTGCACGCGCAGAGGTGCTGCGGTGGGTTCGGTCGCGAGCTGGCCGAGATCGACGGTGGCGAGATCAGTCATGCTGGCCCTCGGCAGAGCAGATGCGCGATGCGAGAGACGAGATGCGTTCTTTCGCGGCAGCGAGGGCGGTCGCTACCTGGTGCGTGGCGGTGCCGCCGGTGACGTCGTGGCAGTCGAGCGTGGCCTTGAGGGAGATGGCGGAATAGAACGACCCGCTGAAGGCATCGCTGAGGGAGCGGAGGTCGTCGAGCGAGAGGTTGTTGAGCTCGACACCTCTCTCAAGGCCGAGGCGGACGGCGTTGCCGACGATCTCATGCGCTTTGCGGAAGGGCACGCCCTTGTTGCTGAGATAGGTGGCTGCGGCCATCGCGTTGAGGTAGCCGGTCTCGGCCGCGACGCGAAGGTTGGCGGTCTTGAACTTGAGCGCGCGGGTGAAGTTGGGCAGCACGGAGAGCAGGCCGGCGAGCGTGTCGGCGATGTCGAAGATCTGCTCCTGGCCTTCCTGCAGGTCCTTGTTATAGGCGAGGGGCAGGCCTTTGACGAGTGTGGTGAGTGCTGTTGAGGAGCCCAGCAGGCGTGCGCTCTTGCCGCGCGCGAGCTCGGTGAGGTCGGGGTTCTTCTTCTGCGGCATCGCCGAGGAGCCGGTGGAGAAGGCTTCGGGAAGTTCGATGAAGGCGAACTCGTTGGTGGCGTAGAGGGTGATCTCTTCCGCAAAGCGAGAGATGTGCACGCCCAGTGTTGACGCGGCTTGCGCGAAGTCGAGCATGAAGTCGCGGTCGGAGGTGGCGTCCATCGAGTTGGTAGTGGGCGCGGTAAATCCGAGGGCCTGCGCGGCGATGGTGCGATCGAGCTTGAGCGTTGCGCCGGCGATGGCTCCGGAGCCTAAGGGGCAGAAGTTCATGCGTTCGCGTGCGGCTGAAAAGCGAGACAGATCTCGTTCCAGCATAGACACGTAGGCCTGCAGCCAATGGGCGATGAGGACGGGCTCGGCGCGCTGGAGGTGGGTGAAGCCGGGCATGACTGCTTCGCCTGAACTCTCGGCGAGTGCGAGGAGTGCCTTACACCAGGCAAGCAGCCCGTGCGTGGTGCGATCGATGGCATCGCGCACGAAGAGGCGCATGTCAGTAGCGATCTGCTCGTTGCGGGAGCGGCCGGTGTGGAGCTTGAGGGCGAGGCCGCCGACTTCTTTCGTGAGCTCGAGCTCGACGAAATGGTGGATGTCTTCGGCCTGAGGCGCGGAGGCGACGATGGCTGCGCCGACCTGGGCGTCGGAGACCTCGTAGTCAATTTGGCCGGATGTGGCAGAGATGCGGTTCGACCAGTTGAGTGCGCGTTCGCCTACGCGCGTGAGGCCGGCGAGCATGGTCTCGAGTTCTTGAGGCGTGAGGACGCCGGCGGCGGCGATGGCGCGGGCGTGCGCCTGCGAGGCAGCGACCTCTTGAGGGAGAAGACGCCAGTCGAAGGGGAAGCTGCGCTGCCACTGCTCGAAGGTACGGTCGAGGGGCTCGCGGAAGCGGCCGGACCACATTTTGGCGGGTTGTTCGGGATTAGACATGAACTTGAGTGCGACTCCGAATCTTTGCGGTGATGGCGAGTAGCGCAATGACGATAAAAGCGACGATCAAGGCGACTGCTGGATAGATCATCAGGTCCTGGCATTGAACGGTGTGCCAGTAGATGGCTGCGCCTCGGCTTGCTGCATGCTCGGCAGCGTCGTTGTAAGTGACAACGCGGATCGCGTTGCCGAGGAGCCAGAGATGCCCCAACAGGAAGGTGGATAAAACGATTCGAAGCTCAGAGCGCGCATAGCGGGATGTAAGGGCGACGATGGCTCGCCACGCTGGGATGGCGAGGGCAAGGGCTATTGCTGAAACCGGAAACCGTGCCATGTCGCCGTTGATAGCCGTGTGGCCGAGCCACTCCTGCACAAACGCGAGCAACACGATTCCGAGGAACCATGTCGTTGTCATGTGGATCGCGCTGCGTTGCGTCTTCGTTGGACTTCCTCAGCGGCTGAAGCCGGATGTTCGCTGTGCTTTGATGGCACGGCTGAAGCCGTGCCCTACCGTTCGTGCTGGTGTTGATGTGTCGCGCCTTCAGCGCTTGGGATTCTGTTGGCGTTGTACCTGGGCCTTCGGCCTGGGCTGGTATGTGGTCGCGCCTTTGGCGCTTCGTGTCTCGGCGGGTGAGAACGGTTGCTCTAGCCTTGAAGCGGGTCGTCGCTCCGAGCGAAATACAGGGGTTCTTCGCTTCGCTCAGAATGACGACGAAATACGAAATGCGCGGAGTTGACGGCTCGCTGCTACCGTCGCGTCCTCTTGTGGTTGGCGGGGAGCTTCTTCGCTCCGCCGAGGAGCATCAGCGTGATGGCCTTCTGGGCGTGCATTCTGTTTTCGGCCTGGTCGAAGACTACGGACTGGGGGCCGTCGAGGACGTCGTCGGTGACTTCGGCGTTGCGGTGGGCGGGGAGGCAGTGCATGAATACTGCGGACTCGAGCGCCTTGGACATGAGCTCGGCGTTGACCTGGAAGGGCTTGAAGATGGGAGCGCGTTTGGTGGCTTCGTTCTCCTGGCCCATGGAGTAGACGGCGTCGGTGTAGATGGCATCCGCGCCTGTAGCGGCCTTTGCTGCATCGTGGGTCAGCGTGAGCGAACCGCCGGAGGCTTCGGCGATCTCGATGGTCTTGTGGATGATGTCGAGGTTGGGCTCGTAGCCCTTGGGTGTGGCGATGGTGGTGTGCACGCCGAGCAGAGCGCCGGTGAGCATCAGCGAGTGGCAGACGTTGTTGCCGTCGCCGACGTAGGCGAACTTGAGGCCTTCGACGGAGCCGAAGCGCTCTTCGAGGGTCATGAAGTCGGCGATGGCCTGGCAGGGGTGCTCGAGGTCGGAGAGCGCGTTGATGACGGGCACCTTGGAGTGCTCGGCCATCTCGGTGACGGTGTCGTGCGCGAAGGTGCGGAGGACGATGACGTTGGTCCAGCGCTCGACGTTATGTGCGACGTCGGGGATGGACTCGCGCTCGCCGAGGGGCTCGCCCTTCTGGTCGACGAACATGGCGTTGCCGCCGGTGGTGTTCATCGCGACCTCGAAGGTGAGGCGCGTGCGCAGCGAGGGCTTCTCGAAGAACATCACCATCTGCTTGGCGTCGAGAGCGTGGCGGAAGTCTTCGGGCTGCGCCTTGACTGTGTGGGCGAGCTCGAGGATCGCTGAGAGCTCGGGCACATTGAGATCGGCGATGGAGGTGAGGTCGCGGCCCATGAGGCCCTTGGCGACCTCGGTGTAGGCGGTGTCGGACTGGATGCCGAGGGTGACGGCGCGGGAGTTGATCGGGATCGTTTTGTCCATGGGGTCTGTTTTTCGCTATCCGTTCTCAGTTGTCCGTTGTTAGTTCCGGGTGGCGACGGCGGAGGCTTCGTCGCTGGTCTGGGCGGCCTCGTGTTGCGTGAGCAGCTCGTCGAGTGCGGCGATGGTCTGGTCGACATGCTCGCGGGTGATGAGGAAGGGCGGAAGGAAGCGCAGCACGGTTTCATGCGTGCGATTGAGCACGATGTGCTTTGCGAACATGCCGTCGAGGACGCTCTTTGCTACCTCGGCCGAGTGCATCTCGACGCCGAGCATGAGGCCGATGCCGCGAACCTCTGCGATGGTGGCGTGCTTGCTCTTGAGGCCGTTGAGCTGGGCGATGAAGTAGTTGCCGATTTCGGCGGCGTAGTCGAGCAGCTTTGCGCGCTTGATCTCGTCGATGACGGCGATGGCTACGCCGGTCGCCAATGGATTGCCGCCGAAGGTAGTGCCATGCATGCCTGGTGTAAAGGCGCGCGAAGCTTCTTCGGTAGCGAGCATCGCGCCCATGGGCACGCCGCCCGCGAGCGGCTTGGCGAGGGTGGTGATGTCGGGCTGGATGCCGTAGTGCTGATACGCGCACCACTGGCCGGTGCGGCCCATGCCGGACTGGATCTCGTCGAGCAGCAGCAGCGCGCCGGTGGAGTCGCAAAGCTCGCGCGCGGTGCGGAGGAACTCTTCGCTGATGGGATTGATGCCGCCTTCACCCTGCAGGACTTCGATGCAGACGCCGCAGACCTCTTCGCTGAAGGCAGCCTTGAGCGCGGCCACGTCGTTGAAGGGGATGTGGACAACGTCGGGCATGACGGGCTGGAAGGGCTCGCGATAGGCGGCCTTGTGGGTGGTGGCGACGGAGCCCATGGTGCGGCCGTGGAAGCTGTTCTCGAGCGCGATGAAGCGCGTGCCGATTTGCTTGCCTTCCGTGCGGAGCAGGCCGGCGTGGGCGCGGGCGAGCTTGAGCGCTGCCTCCCAGGCCTCGGTGCCGGAGTTGCAGAAGAAGACGCGGTCGAGGCCGGTCATCTCGGTGAGGCGCAGCGCGAGCTCGGTGGTGTTCGCGTTGTAGAAGAGGTTCGAGGTGTGGATGAGCGACTCGGCCTGCTTGGCGAGGGCGTTGGTGATGACGGGGTGGTTGTACCCCAGCGCGCAGACACCGATGCCAGAGAGCAGGTCGAGGTAGTCGTTGCCCTGGTCATCGCGGAGATAGACGCCGTTGCCCGAGACGAACTCGATGGGGTTGCGTGCGTAGGTCTGCATCAGCAGCTTGGATTCGGCGGCCTGGAGATCGGCGAGGGGCATG
>Ga0302187_10001168_pt1 | contig 22663 bp, 16 predicted proteins | sample II_Bog_E1_3_FD_202120 | JGI IMG/M metagenome (GOLD analysis project Ga0302187, IMG submission 202120) | Peat permafrost microbial communities from Stordalen Mire near Abisko, Sweden - II_Bog_E1_3 | ecosystem: Environmental > Terrestrial > Soil > Wetlands > Peat | place: Sweden: Abisko...
CTCGTAGCAGGCCGACTCATCCCAATAGGGTCTGCTGCCCTGCTCCAGTGCCTCCGGCGTATGAAACGTCAGCCCCTGTGCCTCCACCGTGGCCTGCCAGTTGTCGCGTGGCTTGATTGCATGTCGTTGCATTACTCTCCGCCCCCGCCGCCATGTCCGCCTTCGCCGCCGGAGAACGACGACCCAAAGCCTCCACGCGAGGTCCCCGATCCAACCGAGTAGCTGTGCCCCGGCGTCGGCATATAACCGCCCCCACTCACGAAGCTGCCAAAGCCACCGCCGGAGCCACCGTAGTAATACCGGTAGATATGCGGGTAGAAGATGCCGTTGTCGTAATGTCCGCCGTTGTTGTTCAGGTTCCCGGCCGCGCTCTGCCCTGGCTGCAATCCTTGGCAGAACTGCGCCTCCACCACGCGGCCCTGCTCATCCACGCAACGCTGCGGATCTGTCTGGTGGCAGCCCGTGAGCAGCGCTGCTGCCGAGGCTGCAAGAATCGGCGCGATGACATGCTGAGAACGCCTGCTGCTTCGTCCCATAGGGGATTCCTGTCTCCGGTTGACTGTCGCGATGTGGTTGCGAACATCTTAGCCGACCCGGATTGCAAGAGCCATGACAAGAACGTCCGCTGGAAGTGACGCAGATACCCCGTCGCGTCAGCTTCCAGCGCCGAAGACAAACAGCGTCGCCACCGCTGCGCCGATCCACGGGACCGGATGCTCCGCAAAGCTCTGCCCAAATCCTCCGAAGGCGGTGGAGCCTGAACCCTTCCCCGATCCGTTAGCGGACGAGGTCACCGGCGGGCGCGTCGGCTGCGTCTGCGCGAACGCACGCCCTTGCATCGCCGCCACAGCAGCGGCAGCAAGCAGGGGAGCGATGACAGTGCGCGAGCGTCGCATCCAGAAAGAATAATCGGGACGATAGGAAATGAAGTTTCGTTATTTCGCCGAACACGCGCAGGAGAGAGAATACCCACGAAGGTCTACCGCCCCGCCAGGAGCCAACATGCCACCAGACCCGATCCGCGAAGCCCTCGATGCCCATTGGCGCGCCTCCGCCGCAGGAGACCTCGACGCCGAACATGCCATCTATGCTGACGATTCGATCTGCGACTACCCGCAGTCCGGGGAGCGCATCCTCGGGCGCGCCAACCTGCAGGCCCTGCGAGGCCATCATCCCGGCAAACCCTCGGGCTTCACGGTCAAGCGCATCGTCGGCGCAGGCAATCTCTGGGTGACGGAGTACACCATTACCTACCTGGGCAAGCCCGCCTTCACCGTTAGCATCATGGAGTTCCGCGACGGCAAGGTCATTCATGAGACGCAGTACTTCGCCGATCCGTTTGAAGCTCCATCATGGCGAAGCCAGTGGGTCGAGCAAGTGTAGAAGCCATGCTGCCCACGAGCTCAAATTCTTGTAGTTCCAAGCAGCTTCAGAACGTTCCTCTCAGGGGAGACTTCATGGCCGAGAACAAGACGAAAGCCACCACCATCAGCGTTCCCGCGTTTCTCGATAGCGTCGCCGACGACGCTCAGCGCTCTGACGCCAAGGCCCTCGTCAAGCTGATGCAGAAGGTTACCGGCCACAAGCCCGTGATGTGGGGGCCAGCCATCATCGGCTTCGACAGCTATCACTACGTCTACGACAGCGGTCGCGAGGGCGACATCCTCGTCGTCGGCTTTTCGCCGCGCAAGGCTGCCAACGTTCTCTATGGTGCGATTGGCTTCGAGGGAGCCGATGCGCTGCTGGCCAAGCTAGGCAAGCACACGACTGGCAAGGGCTGCCTGTACCTCAAGAAGCTCGCCGACGTGGACGTGAAGGTGCTCGAGACCATGCTCCAGACCGCCGTCGCAGCCACGCGGGCGCACCACGCAAAGCAAGCGTAGCTGACCGGCTAACCGCTACCTGCCTGTAGGCGCTTTTGCCGCAGGAGCCGCAGGAGTTGCAGGCTTGGGCTCGACATACGGAGGAGGAGGAGTCACACCCTCGGCCCGCAGCGCATCGTCGATCACGCCGAAGATGAACTCGACCGGCACCGCGCCATCCACCTTGTCGCCGTTGATGAACAACGAAGGCGTCGCTTCAATGCCCAGGCTCGTGCCCAGCTTCTGCGAGGCCTGAATTGTGGTCAGGTCGTTCTTCACGATGCATGCTGTCAGCTTCGCGTCGTCGAGCTTCTCCGCCTTGGCCTGCTCATGCGCCAGCGCGTCGAGCTGCTCGGTCGCACGCGGCAGCGTCTTTTCGGCCTTCGCATCCTTGGGGTCCGCGCCCAGCCCGGAAGCATGCGCGTGGATGTAGTCCACCATGTTCCAGTAGCCCGGGGTGCTCTGCTCGCCAACGCAGTTCACATCCAGCGCCGCATGCATCGCCCAGGGGTGCTGCTCCAGCGGAAAGTCCTTGTAGACAAAGCGAACCTTGTCGCCGTAGCGCTGCGTTAGCAGCGGGAAGATCGCTTCATGCAGCCGCGCGCAGTACGGGCACTCCAGGTCGTCAAAGCCCACGATGATCACGGGCGCGGCCTCGGTGCCGCCGCGCGCAGGACGGCCAGCGGAAGACAACATCTCGCGGGGCTTCTCCGGCAGTGTGTACTTGGTCAACTGCGCCAGCGTCGCTCCATCGTTCGACACCAGGAACGTGATCGGCCGCGAAGCCTTCCCATCCGTCTCGAACGTGATGTTCACCGTCGAAAACCCCGGCACCTCAGACGCGGTCGGTGCGCTGATGTGGATCGTCGACATCGGCGGCAGGTTTGCCTTCTGCCGCAGCAGCACCTCAACGCGGCGCGATTCCTCCAGCGACAGCGGAGTCCCCGGCTTGACAGTGGTGCCCGTCAACGCCGGAGTCTGCGCATGGCAGCCCAGGGTAGCAAGCGTGGCGGCGAAAAGGAGTGAGGGAAGGCAGCGAGACAGCACGTTCTGATTATTGCAGCAGAATGGGGCGGAACAGCGGAACAGCGGAACAGCGGAACAGCGGAACAGCGGAACAGCGGAACTCAGACTTGAGGGGAATCTTTGGGCGGTTGCTTTGTTTCGGCCAGCTTGTCCATAAAAGACACGAGCATCTTCCCCACCTCGTCCGAGAGAGCTGTTACTCGCTCAAGCGTTTCGGGCTGCCCGAAGCTGAGTTCTCTTGCGATGAGCAGCTGTGTCTGGAGCTCCATGTTGGAGCCGCGGGATATCGCGAGGAACGCTTTGAAATCCCGGCGAGTCTGTCGTCCCCAGCCCTCAGCGATATTGCTCGCAATCGACACACTCGCTCGCCGCATCTGCGAGCTGATGCCGTAGACCTCTTCACGGGGGAAACCCGCCGTCAGTTTGTATACGGCCACGCTCAACTGAACGGAGCGCTGCCAGACGGTCAGCTCCTTGAAACTCTTCGCCATCGTTCGCTCTCCAGCTCTGCGTCGCGAATGACCCTGGCCCGGTCCAACTGTTCTGCTGTTCTGCTGTTATTAATACTCCCGCGGGTACATCCGCGACATCCGGTCGTGCCAGGCCAGCCGTTCGTCATCCACGGCCATCCACGCCACGCCCATGCCTGCGGGCGCGGCCGCCAGCAACATCATCCCCACGCGGCGGCGCATCGCGCTCCGCGTCGGATTGTCATCGGTGAACGTGCACAGCGCCAGCCGAGCCACTCGCATTCCCGGAGTCGCGTCGCTGAGGCTGAAGAACAGCATCTGGTACAGCACGAAGATCCCCACTAGCACCACTGCTGCGAGCACTCCCAGCGTCGCAGGAGCCACCGCAGTCAGGATTCCCGGAGCGATCTTCGCAAATACCGTCGCGAAGGCCACCAGCCCCAGGGCCACCAGCGTGCCATCCACCACCATCGACATCGTGCGACGCTCCAGCGAGGCAGCATGGACCGGGACCGGGATGTACACCTCGGCCGGCATCATGGACATGTCCGCCAGCGGGTCTTCGATGCGCAGCACCGGCTCATCCAGCACCATGCCGTGCCACTCCGCGGTCGAGGACGCCTCTACCTCGGGCTCGTAGCTCACCAGCTCCGGCTCCACCTCGAAGATGCGCAGCTGTGGCTCGGGCTCGCCCTCTTCGCGCAGCGGACCCTCCGCCAGGCGCGGACGCACCTTGCGCGGCGCCACGATCAGCCGCGGGAACTCGATCAGGTTGCCGGGGATCGGCGTCAGCTCCAGCGAATGTCCATCGAATGCCTCGGAGTGACGGAACGCCAGTTCAGCCTCCAACGCCTCGAGCTCATACTCGGCGCCCTCCGGGGCAAAACCCGCAGTCGCCCCACCGGAGTTCACCCGGCGCGCTCCCGAAGCCTCAGGCGGCGCCAGTTCGCCCGCCAGCTGCACCCGCAGCGCGGGCGGCTCCATGGGTATCGCGGACTCAACGCGGGGAGTCGAGAAGAGATCGGAATCGTCGAAGAAGGAGGGACCTGCCGCCTCCGGCTCGCGTGCAGGCTCGATCCGCGCCTTCGCGGCTGGCTTAGCCGCAAACTGGATTGCTGGGGCTGCCGGTGCCTCCACCAGTCGGGGTTGAGGAGCGGATTCGGCGCGGTACTGCTCAAGTTCCGTCAGCAGCTGGCGCTGCGCGTCCGCAATCGCCCGTGCGTTCCGGTTGGCGACCTCGGCTTCTGCCTGGGCACGCTCGAGAGCCTTTTCGGACTCCTGGGCCAGAAACTCACGGTAGCTGACGCTCTGTTCGTAGCGGGCTGCGACGGCCTCCCGCACCCGCGAAGCGGCTCCACGGCCGGCTCCGTTCGTCCGACGGACCCGCGCGCGCTCCTCTGCCTCGGCCTCCTGGGCCTGCACGGCCGCTCGCCGGTTGCGGTGCTCCGCCAGGCGTTCGACTGCGAATTGCTTCAGGGCCAGCGATCCCTGGGTCGGAGCCGCGTAGCCGTCCTGGCTCATCTCGCTGCTCTCCCCGGTCATGCCGATCTCCTGCATCTCCTGCTGTGCCGCCTCATGCATGGCTGCTTTGCTCTCCTGGCCCATTTTCTCGAGTTTCGGTGCGGTCTATCGCGTCGCGCCACCGTGTGGTTACGCCGCAGTCTTCTGTCGCCGCAACGAAGTCGAGGTGAAATCGTCTAATCTCAACTCGTGGACGGTTTCGCCTCACCTGCAGCTTCCAACACACGCGCCTCGCGCCGTGTCCGCTTGGTCCTTTGGCGAATAGCCCTTGGTTTCATCACTACTAGTTTCATAACTACCACCCGGCTTGCGGCATTGCATCCTCAAGTGCTTGCCCAGGGCGTAACCGCAAAGGCACCCCCCGCCGAGGCAACCCCCAGTTCGCTTCCTGATACTGGAATCGATGCAGGCGGTGCGCTTCCCGATGCCCCGGCTCCCGCAGCCGAGGTCCTGGACCGCATACCGGTCGCGAAGATGCTGCCCGACCGCCAACCTCCCCAGATGGCGGTCATCGAGAGCGACAATCCCCAATCGCTCCGCGACGACGTCTATTCGGCCTCCGGGAACGTGGTCCTCACCTACCAGGATCACATCCTGCGCGCCGACTCCATCCGCTACGACCGGTCCAGCGGCGACGTCCAATTCCAGGGCCACGCCAAGCTGACTGGCGGCGAGAACGACGAATACATCGAGGCCTCCCACGGCACCTACAACGTGCGCACCGGTCTCGGCCAGTTCTACGACGTCCATGGCTCGGTCGGCATCGAGAAGCGCACCACTCGCAACTCCGCCTCGGGTGCCGCGCTGCCCGCCTCCACCACCGGCGCCATCGTGGGCGCTCCGGTAGGCCCGGCTTCTCGCGCCACCTACGCCAATGCCAACCCCTTCCTCTTCGAGGGGCGCGCTGTCATCAAGACCGGCCCATCGGACTACACCGTCTACGACGGTTCTGTCACCAGCTGCCTCCTGCCCAGGCCGGACTGGCAGATCTTCGCGAAGAAGATCACGCTCGACAAGGGCAAAGCCCACGCCTCCGGGTCCACCTTCCGGCTGCTGGGTATCCCCATGCTCTTCCTGCCCTACGTCACCCACCCGGTCGACACGGAAGAGCGCCAGTCCGGCCTCCTGATTCCACAACTCAGCTTCTCCAGCGGTTCGGCCACGGCAGGCTCCAAGGGCCTCACCATTGGCGAGCAGGGCTACCTCACCCTTGGCCGCTCCGCCGATCTGACTCTCGGGCTTCTTTACTACTCCGAACGCGGCTTCAGCGAGAACGCCACGGTCCGCGTGCGCGGCCAGGGCAACAACTTTGCCACCGCGCATTTTTCGGCACTGCAGGATCGCGGCTTCCATTACCAGGCTCCGAACGCCGCCGGCACCGCCATCCTTACGCTTTACTCCAACCAGGGTGGTGAGGATGTCACCACCGCGTTTCGCCACGACTTCACGCCCAAGACTCGGCTGGTCGGAGACATCGAGTACCTCAGCTCCTACGTCTATCGCGAAGCCTTCACCGAGAACTTCAACCAGGCCGTCAGCTCCGACATCAACTCCGTCGTCTTCGTCACTCGACAGACCGACGGCTACGCCCTCTCTGCGCGCTTTGATCGCTACGAGGGGCTCAAGGTCGTTCCCACCTACCGCACCGCCGGGCAGGAGGTGAAGATCTTCCATGCTCCCTCCATCGATTTCGACGCCGTAGATCGTCCCATTCCGGGCACGCCGTTCAAGTGGAACATCGCCACTTCGGTCACCGCCATGAAGCGCGTGCAGCCCAACTTCGTCACCTCCGGTATGACGGAACGCTTCGATCTCCGCCCGGAGCTGTCTCTTCCCCTGCACTTCGATGGCTTCAACCTGAACGCCTCCGTCGCCGCACGCGAGACCGTCTATTCGCGTTCGCGGAAGGTGCCCTACGGGGGGCCCAATCCCGCCAACGCCGTTCCTGTCGAGCTGACCGATCCCGTCAACCGCGCGGACGTCGAGATGAAGCTCGACTTCCGTCCGCCCGTCATCGAGCGCGACTTCAAGGTCCCGGCGAAGTTCCAGAGCCTCTTCGGCACGGAGGTGCGTCACACCCTCGAGTCCCACCTCACCTATCGCGACGTGAAGGGAGTCGACAACTTCCTCGCCGTTCTGCGATTCGACGACACGGACCTCGTCAGCGACACCAACGAGCTGGAGTATGGCTTCACCCATCACCTGTACTTCAAGCCGCCCCCCAAAGTGGCAAAGCTGCCTGCAGGCTGCTCCGCGAGCCCGGTCGCGAAGAGCGTCGACGACAAGGATGCTGAGCCTGCTCCCCGCGAGGCGCAGGAAGACCCAGATCAACAGCCCTCCATCGACGCCAATGGAATCCCCAACCCGTTCTCAACAGCGCCGGACGTTCCCACCCGCACCCACAAGCGCCGTGCCGGCCCTTGCGACCAGCCCGCTGCCGTTTCCGGTCAAACCGAGTGGTTCAGCTGGGATGTGAAGCAGAAGCTCTTCTTCAACCGGACCTTCGGAGGAGCGGTCATTGAGACTCGCCGCAACATCTTCGAGTCCACGCTGGACCTCTCCGGCATCGCCTTCCTTACCCAGGCGCGCAATATTTCTCCGCTGATCTCGCGCATGCGCTTCCGCACCTCCGGCCACACTGACATCGAGTACGACTTCGACTACGACACCGTTGCCGCTGAGTTCACCAGCCAGAACGTTCTGCTGGACGTACACGAATCGAAGTTCTTCGGCGGCGTCTCTTACGCCCGCCTCAACGCGCCGGGCCGCTTCCACAACGAGGTCTTGAACTCAACCCAGAATACCGTCACCGGCATCACCACCACCCAGATCTCCAACTTCAACCAGATGCGTGTCCTGGCGGGCTACGGCACGCCGACCCGCCCCGGCCTGGCGTTGGCTGCAGGTGCTGGTGTTGATCTCAATCCACCCTCCACCACGGGTTCCACCACCAGCGGTTCGACCTCGGGTTCCGTGCAGTACCTCACCGTGCAGGCTAGCTACAACTGGAACTGTTGCGGCCTGTCCGTCGAGTACCGCAAGTACGACCTCGGCAACGTGCGCGATGAAGGTACAGAGAGCTTCAACTTCACGCTGGCAAACATTGGCTCCGCCGGAAACATGCGCCGCGCCCAGTCCCTCTTCTAGCTTCTAGCTTCTAGCTTCTAGCTTTCGGGTGCCGGGTGCCGGGTGCCGGGTGCCGGGTGCCGGGTGCCGGGTGCCGGGTGCCGGGTGCCCCACCTCTCGCCTTTGAGAGGTGGGTTTGCAGGATCTCTACTCAGCGGCAGGCATCTTCGCTCCCGCGCGAATCCATGCTGTCACCGCCGCAATCTCCTCGTCCGTCAGCTTCGACTTGGGAGGCATCGGCCCCGGCGGGTCCGACTTCTGCTCGTGCCGGATCAGCGTAATCAGCAGTGAGCTCTCCGGATGCCCGGGAATCACATCCACGCCCCGCTTGCCGCCGTGCAGGATCGCCTCGGGCGTATCCAGCCGAAGGTCCCCCTTGTGATTCATTCCGCCGTGGCACCGGTAGCAGTTCTCCCGCAGGATCGGCCGGACGACAGCCGAGTAGTATGCTGGCGAATCCACCGGCGGCGGCGGTCCACTGGGCTTGCATCCGGTAGCCAGCAGAACGCCTGCCAGTGCAAGACAGGGAAGCATCGTGGCCCATCGTGGGCTCGCGCACTGTCGTACTTTTGTCGCCGGAGACTTCAACGGCTCCGGGGCTTGTAGGCTTTTCAGTAGGGTTCGCATACGTCTGCTACCTCCACTGTAAGCAACCGGCGTCTGCCGAGCACGTCTCCAGGCCGGGTCCTGTCCGCTGGACCCAGTATGGTGCGACTCCCGTCTCAACTCCCATCGGTGTCGTGTCCCTGCTCTCGCCAGCACGCGACTCGCGGCCGATAGGTGCGTTGAACAGTAAGAACCCTGCACGGTACTCCCACGGAAGGACCATGGGGGTTAGCCTAAAGAGGCTCTGGTGAGCCTCCGCGGCCGCCCCTACAATCGGGTCACGTAATGACCAAATATCTCGGCCTCGAAGGCGCCACGCAACAGCTCCGGCGTCATATGTCGCGGTGTCTCGCCGTCCTCCTCTCCGGTGCGGCGGTGCTCGCAGGGCCAGGTGTGGCCTCCGCGCGTCGTCCGGATCACTCGACGCACGTCCACCGCTCCGCGCAGGAAGATACCCGGAAGCCGGACTTCAGCCGCGCCTCGGCGGTCGCTAAAGCGCACAAAAAGCACGCGCCGTCCTCAAGCGCCAGAGGCAGTGAGCATAAGGCCGATCAGGGCCAGGGCAGGTCTGACGCCAGATCGGGTGCCAAGGCCCCGCACAAGTCCTCTCCGCGCCGCCGTCGCCAGATCGAACCGGATGACGATCCCATCGTCATGAAGCGCGCCCGCGCCACACGCCCGGCCAAGGCCGGAGCCTCCGAACCTCGCCGCATCGCGGAGCGCAAATCCGCGCCCGCGGCTCATACACCCGATCGCGAGATCGTAGCCGAGGGGCCGCTCAAAACCAGCGACTTCCTCCACGCGGCACACGGCGACGCTTCCGAAGCTCCCGAAGCTCCCAGTTTGACCTCCGCTCACACCCGCAACGCCGCCGCCCCGGCTCCGTTCGCGACCGGAACGGCGCATCCTTCCACCGCCGCTCCCCGCGTTTCGCCCGAGTCCTCGCTCAGTTACATCGACGAGCGCCAGGTCGCCGAAAACCAGCGCGTCGCCATCGGTGAGGCCCTTCGTCCGCAAGAGAGCGCCGAAGCACGCACGGCTGAACTCCGCGCTGCCGAGACCCACGCGGTAGACGCCCCACCCGTCACCCGCGCCTCATCGATCTCCTCCTCGCTGCCGCCCTCGGCTCCCACCATCTCGACCTTCGCACCCGCTGCCGCAGCCACAGCGCCGCGCACTGAGATTGCCACTGCCCTGCGCCCTGTCCTGCTGCAGCCTGCCGCCGAGTCCACCGCGGTTCAGCCGGTAGCCGTCAGTGCACTGCCGTCTGAGCGTTCCTACATCGCATCCCGCACCGTCGAAGGCGATGACACCGCCAACCGCGCTCCCGAGGATGCTGCCCGATCGACCGCGCTCGGCCAGCTTAGCCATCAGGAGATGGCCACGGCTGCCGTCGCTCCTTCGCTCCCCGGCCTCTATTCGCGCGATGGACACATCATCATCCCCGCACCCCTCAAAGGCTCGCACGAGGTCCTGCTCCACCAGAACGAGATGGCGGACGCCGCCGGTCTCTCCCGCATTCGCAACGACCGCGAACTCGACCAGATGCGCCGCGAGCACCGCCTCGTCGACTTCGAAGACACCGACGGCCTGCGCATCAATCCCGAGCTGCCCGAGCGCCGCCGCTGCGCACGCCCGTGGACCGTCGCCTTCGCCGTCCAGATGGGGCGCGCCTACTATGCGGAGTTCCACGAGCCATTCACCATCAGCTCCGCCGTACGCACCATGGCCTTCCAGGCACGGCTACAGCGTGTGAACGGCAACGCCGCCGCCACCCGCGGCGAAGCGGCCTCGCCGCACCTCACCGGCCAGGCGTTCGATATCGGCAAGACCGGCCTTACCCGCGACGAGATCGCCTGGCTCCGCACGTATCTTGCGCCCATCATCGACACCGGAAAGATCGACGTCGAAGAGGAGTTCCGGCAGGCCTGCTTCCACATCAGCGTGTACCCCGGCGCAACACCACACCGCCGCACCCAGCTCGCCGAGATCCAGTAACAGCCAACAGCTAATAGCCCGTAGCGAATAGCTGGTAGCTACCAACCATTCGCTATGGGCTATTCGCTATGGGCTATTCGCTATGGGCTAGCCCTTGACCGGCACCTTGGCGCCCTTCTTCCGAGCTTCGCTCAGCCCAATCGCAATCGCCTGCTTCGGGTTGGTGACCTTCTGGCCGCTGCCGCTCTTCAGCTTGCCCTGCTTCATCTCCCGCATCTCGGTCTCCACCTGCTTGCTCGCTGCAGGCGAGTACTTGCGTGAGCTCTTCTTGGTCGCCTTCTTGGCAGCCTTCTTGACCGCCTTTTTCGCGACAGCTTTCTTCACGGCCTTCTTGCTGGCTGCCTTCTTTGCCGCTTTCTTGCTTGCCTTCTTCGTTGCCATAACGGGGACTACCTCCGGTGATTGTTGGAGCGCAATCACAGCCGCTTGCGTTGCACGGGCTGACGATCCAGGAACCGCCGCGTCTTCACGGCGAAGTACACACCCACACCAATGGCCGCACCAAAGAAGAGCCACGTCTTGATCAGCGCCGACTGGTTGCGAGCTCTATCCAACGAGCCGTCTTTCCACGCGGCATAGGTGGCGTTCAGATCGTCCGCCAGCCCAGGGATGGTGATCGCGCTGAAGTGTCCGCTCGCATCCGGCGCCGCTGGCAGCGAGCCAAAGATCCTCTCCGGCTCGGCATACTTCGCCTCGCGGTCCTTCGGCACCTCGCGCATCATCGCGTTGAACTCCGCATCGCGCGCATCGGTAAAGAAGCTGCCATCTGCCGTGTTGGGGAACAGCGTCACCTTGCCCGTCAGCTTCTTCTCAATCGCCGACACCACATCCTGGCAGACGCCAAACGCAAAGTACCCGCCGAACGGAATCTTCCCATGCACCTCATGCAGGTGCGTGTAGGCCACGGTCGCTAAACCCGCCAGCCGTGTCACCTCGACAGCCTGCGCGCCCGTATAGGTATGCGCCGCACGCTTCAATACCCACGCCTGGTCGAGCGTATCCATCACTCGCCACTCCGCCTTACCATCCACGCCGAAGTACCAGCTCACGTCGGCATTGATGTGCGGGCCGCGGATCTTCCACTCCAGCTCCGCATGACTCACCGGAACCAGCAAGTGACGCCCATGCGCATTCGGCACCTCAATGCCGCTGTCGATCCAGAAGGGAGCCATCACCTCCTGATCGCCGTGTGGGCCCTTGTAATGCATGTGCGCGAAGTTCGCGAAGTACCGCGCATCGATGACCTCAACGCTGTGGCCGCCAGCGATCATCGCAGAGATCAGATCCTCTGGGGAGTTCAGCTGAGCTTCGAGCTTCGCTTGCGCGACTCCGCCAGACCGGGTGATCTCTCCCAGTACGTGTCCGACGAAGGGCGTTTGATCGACGTAGAACTTCGACCCCAGCGATCCGCTGCTTGCCGCCAGCCGATTCAGCACATACGCCAGCCGCTCGCTCTCCGAATGTTCTGGCGCGAACTCGTTCGGCCCATCACCCCGCGTCACTCCATGCCCCAGGTCCGTAATCTGCCCTTCGAGCGAAAACCCCTTCAGCGTCGAGGGAGCATCCAGCGAGATCGTCTGTTCCTTGTCGAGCGCATACTCTCCCACATCCAGCCACGCATGCTTCGCTCCCGGCTGCGCCATATCGGCGGACTGATTCGCTCCGCCACCAGGTTGCGAACCCGGCTTCACCGAGCTGTCCGCCTCCAGCGTCGCGTCCTTGCCCGCCACATGCCCCACCACGCGCACCGTCGGCGTGATGCGGTGCATCGTCCATCCCGGAAAGCGATCGAGCCCGCTCCAGTCCTGCCCGAGCAGACGCGTGCGCAGCTCATCGATCAGCCCCGGCGTCATCAGCACCGGCCCATGCTTGCCCTTGGCGTTCTTATCCGGCGCCAGCGAAGCGAGCAGCTGTTCATTGAACGCAGGATCCTCACGCATCATCTGCGAGAGCAAAACCGCATTCGCTGGCATGGGCTGTTCAGGCGGGGTGTACGAGCGCGAACGGCAGCCCAGCAGGCTCGCCAAAGCACCTAGCCCCACGCCCACGATGGACATCGTCTTCCTCCACTGCATGGCCTCATTAGAGCACCGCTCGTGCATCCAGGAAGCTTGAACTCCGCGATGTTTCCATCGCCCGTCTCTCCGCAATCGAGAGATCGAAAGACGTTCCGCGATAGGCGTGCTGCCAGCCGCACCCGGTGGTACGTTGAGGTCAACCTCCTTCTCCCGCGGATCACCGAGCGATGGGCCGGGTGAAGGCCTTCGGGCGGACTCATGCACTCCTGCCAGCCCAACTCCGCGAGCAACTCCCGGCCGCGATGTCGCCTGCTTCGCCTTGCGCTCGCCGCACTGCTCCTGCCTGCAATCACAAAGCTGCAGGCCGAGCTGCCTGAAGCTCCCATCCCGCAGCAGGCCGCTAGCTCCAGCTCCGCGCAGTCCGGCCTCAGCGAGCACCCTGCTTCAACCACCATGCAGCCGGCTGTCGTGATGGTGAATCGCCGCCCCTACACGCCGCCCACGCAGCATGACCTCATCCGTGCCTATTGGCGCGACACCTATGGCCTCAGCGGCTGGGCCAACACCACCATCCGCGCCTCCTACTCCCAGGCACGCGGCAAACCTTCCGGATGGGGCCAGGACTGGCCCGGCTTTGGCCAGCGCTTCGGCTCCTCCACTGCTGTCACCAGCATCAACGGCACCGTCCGACTCGGCATGGAAGAGCTCTTCCACGAGGACCTCCGCTACATCCCCTGCCATGGCTGCAGCGCGAAGCACAAGATCGAGAACGCCCTGCTCTCCGAGATCACCGCGCGCCATGAGACCGACGGCCACCGCGTCTTCTCGCTCACGCCCACCATCTCCGACTTCGCCGGGCCGATCATCGTGCACACCGCCTGGTACCCCGGCGCCAGCGCCACCCCGATCGATGGTGTCATCAGCGCGCGCGTCGTCTTCGCCACCCGCATCGCCACCCACCTCATGCGCGAGTTCGTCCTCGAGCGCCGCCACAAGGACACCCACGAGTAGCCTTCGCTAGCTCTGAAACAAGAACGCCACCCGCTTCGGGCTCTTCTTCGCCCACTGCGTCGTCGAGATCCACGCCGCCGCCAGCACCAGCGCTCCTCCCGCGGTCATCAGCGCGAAGATCGGATGCGTCGCTTGCGCCAGGTCGGTATGCCGCGCCCGGCTCACGCTCACCACCGTGCCCGCGATCGCCACGCCCAGCGCCGCCCCCACCTGCCGTCCGGTCGACGCAATCGCCGCCGCCACACCCGCCTGCGACAACGGCATCCCCGACACAGCGCTGTTCGAGATCGCCGGGTTCGACATCCCCAGTCCCACGCCGAACAAGGTGTACGCGGCCATCAGCAACGCCATCGGAGTGGTCGCAGAGAGCTGCCCCAGCAGCAGCGTCGCCGTCACAAAGCCTACGCCCGCAATCGCCAGCGAAGGCGCTGCTCCACGCTTCGCCACCAGCCGTCCTGACAGCGCTGCGGTAATCATCATCGCCAGCGCCAGCGGCAGCGTGGACAAGCCCGTCCGCAGCGGAGACAGCCCTCGCATCTGCTCGAGATACAGCGCGTTCAGAAACAGAAATCCCGCAAAGCACCCAAACGACGTCAGCGCCAGCACCGTTGCAATCGAGAAGGGAACGCTGCGAAAGAACTTCAGGTTCAGCAGAGGCTCCGTCCTCCGCGATTCAACTACGAGGAACAGCACGAACATCACTGCCGCCGCCCCAAACAGCCCCAGGATCACCGGCGATCCCCATCCCCGCTGCGGCCCGTCAATGATGGCGACCATCACCATGCCCAGCGTCAGGAAGATCAGCACCTGCCCCGGAGGATCCGGCCGCCGCGCCTTCGCTGCCTTGCTCTCCGGAACATAGATCGCCGTCAACACGACCGCCGCGATCCCCAGTGGCACGTTGATGTGGAAGATCGTTCGCCAGCCCACCGTCTGCGTCAGGAACCCGCCCAGCATCGGGCCGATAGCCAACGAGGCCCCTGCGACCGCGCCCCAGATCCCCACCGCCCGCGCCCGGTCGCCCGGCTCAGGAAACACATTCGCGATGATCGATAGCGCGACCGGGTTCATCATCGAAGCGCCCAGCCCCTGCATCGCGCGAAAGAGGATGAGCCACTCAATCGTCGGCGCCAGCCCGCACGCCACCGAGCCCGCGACGAAGCCCACCATGCCGATCAGGAAGATCCGCCGCCGCCCGAACCGGTCGCTCATCGCGCCCGAAAACATCAGCAGGCTCGCCAGCACCAGCGTGTACGCGTCGATCACCCACTGCAGCTGTGCCACGCTCGCATGCAGGTCACGCTGAATCGCCGGCAGCGCCACGTTGACGATCGTGACGTCCATGCTCAGCAGCAGCACGCTCATGCAACAGATCGCAAGGACCGCGTTGGGATGGGTAGCTTTCTTCTGTTGTGTCGTAGTCACCACTGCTTGGATTCGATGCGCATTGCCCGCGATTCAAGCTCCACGCCTCGCAATAATCCGGGCGACAACTGATCACGGAGATGGGTGCCCCGGGTCCGGACTTTCGGACCCGGGCTTATCGCGCCGAATGCAGCACGATCGTAGACCGCAATGCGGCTGGTTCGCCGGTCCACTCATACTGGTGGCCACGCACATCGACGACGCTCTCGTTGCCCTGAGTCAGGGCAAACACATACGTGTACCGCCCAAAGCTCGCGTGGACACCTGCAGTCGCGGAGGAAGCCATGCCGATGCCGCATCGCAGCAGAGATGTCCACTTGTATCGAGGCGGAAAATGGACCTGTCCGGATGCATCGGTCTCTCGTGTCTCTTCCTGCGCTATGCCCCCGCAGGAATAATCATTAGCCACCACACGCACGGCAACGTTAGCGATCGGCAATCCACCCGTTGGAACCACGGTGATGTCCCATGCGGGAGCTATCATGCGCCGGAAGGGCACAACAAGAGGAAGAATGACGCAAAGCCCGAGGATGATGACTATGCGTCTCGCCATTACGCGTCCAACCTCTTAACCACCAGCTCATTCAGCAGCGCCGGATTCGCTTGCCCCTTGCTGGCCTTCATCACCTGGCCCACAAAGAACGCGCTCACCGTGCGCTTGCCGCCCTTGAACTGGGCCACCTGGTTCGGGTTCGCCGCGATCACCTCATCGATCATCGCGTCCAGCGCCGAGGTATCCGTGATCTGCTGCGGCTTGTCGCGGTCGTAGATGTACGCAAAGTCGCGACCCTCTTCAAAGCACGAATCGAGTAGTTGCTTCAGCTGCTTCGAACTGATCGCCCCACCCTCGGTGAGGTCCGCCGCCAGCACCAGCCCATCCAGCGATACGGGCGACTTCGCCAGCTCAATCTCCCCCGCACGCAGCCGCATCGTGATCTCGCTCAGCAGGATCGACGCTACGCGCTTCGGGCTCTTCGCCTTGCTTGCCGCCTCCTGGAAGAAGTCTCCCAGCTCGCGATCCGTCGTCAGCGTCGCCGCATCCTGCGCGCTCAGGCCATACTCATTCGCCAGCCGCGCACGACGCGCCTCCGGAAGCTCCGGCATCCCGCTCAGGATCTGCTTCTGCCAGGCCTCGCCGACTACGAGCGACGGCAAATCGGGCTCAGGGAAGTAGCGATAGTCATGCGCTCCCTCTTTGCTGCGCATCGAGAACGTCCGCCCCTCGGCGTTGTTCCACAGCCGCGACTCCTGCACCACCCGCCCGCCGTCTTCAATCACGTTGATCTGGCGCTCAATCTCGTACTCCACCGCCGACCGAATGTACCGGAACGAATTCACGTTCTTCACCTCGGCCTTGGTGCCGAAGGCCTTCGCCCCATGCTGCTCCCAGTCGGACTTCAGCATCACGGACACGTTGGCATCGCAGCGCAGCGAGCCCTCTTCCATGTTGCAGTCGCTCACGCCCGTGTACAGCAGGATCTCCTTCAGCTTCGTCAGGTACTCGAAGACCTCATCGGCGGTACGCAGGTCCGGCTCGCTCACAATCTCGCACAGCGGAGTGCCGCAGCGATTCAGGTCAATGTACGTCCGCGTCGCCGAGTCCGGAAAGCCGTCATGCAGGCTCTTGCCCGCATCCTCTTCCATGTGCAGCCGCGTGATGCCAATGGCCTTGGTGATCGCATGGCCCGCCTCGTCGAACGCCGGCACATGCAGCACACCGTTCTCCGCAATCGGCTTGTCGAACTGCGAGATCTGGTAGCCCTTCGGCGAGTCCGGATAGAAGTAGTTCTTGCGCGAAAACACGCTCGTCTCATTGATCGTGCAGCCGATGGCCTTCGACGCCAGCACCGCAAACTCCACCGCCTGCCGATTCAGCACCGGCAGCGCGCCCGGCAGCCCCAGGCAGGTCGGACACACATGCGTATTCGGCTCGCCGCCATACTCGTTCTTGCAGCCACAGAAGGCCTTCGTCTTCGTGAGCAGCTGAACATGAACCTCAAGCCCGATCACGGGCATGTACTTGGCGCGAACTTCGGGCGAAAGACCAGCAACAACGGGCATGCAATGAGTTTATCAATCCTGCGCCACGCTATTCGTTCGCCGCAGTCTCTTCTTCCGTCTCTGGAGCCAGATCATCCAGCAGCGAGATGCTTTTGATCTTTGATTCCCGCGTGAGTAGCACGCCTGTGCCGGGAACTGCAATCTCGGTTCCGTCGGCCGACACCCAACGCGCCTGCTCGACATAGATCGAGTTCTCATCCGCCGTATCCGACCAGTAGGAGAGGATTCCGATGAGGCTCCGATTGCCGTCCAGTTCGACTTGAACAATCTGGTTGTCGTTGGCCTGTCCCTCGAAGATGTCGTTCCACACCGAGCGCCGCGTGGTGCGGGTCGTGAAGTGGATCTTACGGAGCAGGCGGTTGGCATCCTTGTTGATATACAGAACGGCGGCTGTCGCAACCAGTACCGTTAGCCCGAGAAGAATCAGTAGGCTCCGCGGAGACCACTGGATCGTGGGATTTGCCGTTCCGACACCTGATAGCGCGAAGGGAAGCCTTCCACCTTCGATCACGGAGAAGCTTCCGTAGATGAGCACGCTGTACAGCGCAGCTTCGATTACCTTGTCGAAGTCGGTCTGCTGGCCGCGCACCGCAAGCGTCTGCACAATGTATGTCGCCGCGAATCCGGGCAAGAGGATCAGAAGAATCTGGAGCGCAATCAAAGACGTTGGCATACTCGGCGGGACTCTCTGCTCAGCGAAACAAGATGACCACGAGACGACTGCTTACTTCTGTCGCTCCGCCGCGACAGCAGGTTGTGCTGGCGGGGTAGGGGTGCTCGGCGGAATCCGGACTGGTACAGGCATCGGCTTCGGCACGATCCGGCCATCGCGCGTGCGGGTCGCTTTTGCGTACGGCATAGGACACCTCCATCTTCATCATATGCCCGAAGACGGCCTGTGCCCCGTATATCCGTTCCATGCTTCGCTTCGCTCTCCGTCCGCTACCGCAGCATTTGCGACGTCCGGGTAGCGTCGATGGGGCCGCCCCCCAGATCCCCATTCAGCCGCTCCCAGAAATTGCCCTCATCCAACTTCATGCAAACCTTCGCATTCGCCGCGCCAGCAGCCTCCCGAGTAAACCCCTGCGCATCCACCACCAGCCGCATCGGCGTCAGTGGACAAATTGCAGGCTCCGCCACCGCCAGCACCGGAACCACGTCATACAGCGTCGTCCCATACTTCGAAGCCGCATCGTGCATCCGCGTCAGCTCCACCAGCGTCGCGGCGAAAGGAGACTTCGCCGCCGCGAGCCGCGCCTTCTCAGCCGCATCCGGCATCGCCAGCGTCGAGTCCAGCGGATACACCTCCAGCGGCACCCCCGCTGCAAACACAGCCTGCGCCGACGCCACATCCTGCGCGATGTTGTACTCCGCCACCGGCTTCGATCCCGGCGAATACCCCTGCCGTACTGCTCCGCCCATCAGCGCAATCCGCCCAACCTTGTGGAACGTCGCCGGGTCTTCGCGCAGCAGATCCGCAAGGTTCCGCTCCGGCGCCAACTCCAGGATCACCAGCCCCGGATGCGCCAGGATCGCCCGCCGCATGGCCTCAACTGCCGTCAACGGCGCAGGCGCCTCCTGCTTCTCCGCCCACGCCCGCTGGGAAAACTCCGTCGGGTTCACCGTCTTCGTTCCCGCCGCAATCGGGATGTCCGTCCGCCCCGCAAGCTTCGCGAGCCCGTTCAGCATCCGCGCCCGCAGTGCGGTATCGCCGAAGGCCCCGGCCATGCCCACCACCTTCAGTCGCGGATCGCTCAGCGCCTCAGCGACGGCGTAGGCATCGTCCACGTCATCGCCAATGTCTGTATCGATAAAGACAGGAACGCCAGGAGGAATGCGCGTCGGAGCGTGCAGCGTCACGCCTTCCTGTGCAAGCGCGCAACGACTCGATAACAGGGCAGCAAACAGCATCGCCAGCGGGAGGGCTCGTCTCATGCGACTCATTCTATGCAGCCATATTGATGTTGTGGCGCGCAGGCTCCCGGTACACTAATCACTGCATGATTCTTCCCTTCGTCCGCGAACTCATGGCGGACCTGGAGAGCTCCGCCGCCTTTGAGCGTGTGCGCCGCCATCTCGCGGGCGGCACGGGGCGGCGACGTGTGTCTGGTCTCACCGCCACGGCTCGCTCTCTCTATCTCCCCTACTTCGTTCGCGCCGCCAATGATGCGCCCGCGCTCGTCCTCGTCGCCGACAACAAGGCGGCCGAGGCCCTGCACGCCAACGTCCTCGCCGCCTGCGAGCTCACCGGTGCCCTCAAGCCCGACGAGGTCCTGCGCCTGCCCGCGCACGATGTTCTGCCCTTCGAGAACCTCTCGCCCCACGGCGAGATCCAGGAGCAGCGCGCCGCCACGCTCTGGAAGATCGCTACGGGCACAGCCCGTCTCGTGATCGCACCCATGGAAGCCGCCTGCATGCGGCTCTTCCCGCGCGACTACTACGCCGCCCTCGCGCTGCGCCTCGCCAAGGGCGAAGAGCACCTGCCCGAGATGCTCGTCGAGCACCTTCTCTCCGTCGGCTACACACGCGTCGACGTCGTCGAGATGCCCGGCCAGGTCACCATCCGCGGCGGCATCATCGATGTCTACGGCCCCGAGATGGAACGGCCGGTCCGCATCGACTTCTTCGGCGATGAGATCGAGTCCATCCGCCGCTTCGACCCCGAGTCGCAGCGTTCCAGCTCGCACATCGAAGAAGTCCTGCTCCTCCCGCTCACCGAGACACCCGCGACAGAGAAGCTCCTCCGCGCCATCAACGCTCGCCTCGTTCGTGGCGGCAAAGCCGGCGCCGCGCTCGAAGGCGGCGAGATCCCTGTCGAGCTTGAGACGAACGTCGGCAACGACTGGCGCGAAGCCACCATCTTCCCCGGCTGGGAGTTCTATGCTCCCGTCGCCGGTGCCCGCTCCTCTCTCCTTGAGCTCATGGGCAAGACTACCCGCGTCTTCGTCGAAGAGCCCGCCATGGTCACCAACCAGGGTGAGCGCTGGTGGAACAAGGTCGAGCAGCGTCACGACCGCTCCGGCATCGGCTCTCTCGTCGGTCCCGGCGACCTCTACATCTCCCCCTGGGAGCTTCAGGACCAGCTCCGCTTCTACTCCGGTTGCGAGCTCGATCAACTCGGTGCGGTCGACATCCTCGAAGGCGACTCCTCCGACGCGTCCGAGATCGAATTTGCCACGCGCCCCACGATGCGCTTCCACGGGTCGATCCCCGCGTTCGTTGATCAGCTCCGCGCTCTCATGGAGTCCGAGGCGCGAGTGCTCATCGCCGCGCCCAACCAGGGCGAAGTCGAGCGCCTCGCCACCCTCCTGCAGGAGTACGGCGTCGCCTATCGCATCGGCTGGCGGCCACAGCAGGGCCAGTCCACCACCATGGTCTCGGAGTCCAGCTACCTCGCCGGCGACCTGCGCACGCCCGTCATCGTGCGCGCCGCCGTCGCCAACGGCGTGCAGGTCCTCGACCTCGACAAACGCACCGCAAGACAGTTCATCGTCATCGGCGCCAACGACATCTCCGACGACGCCGACGTCCACGCGCGCCCCGTGCGCAAGTCCAAGACCTCAGCCTTCGTCTCCGACTTCCGCGACCTCGCCGTCGGCGACTACGTCGTCCACGTCGAGCACGGCATCTCCCGCTACGACGGCCTGCGCGTCCTCGACAACCCCGACGGCTCGCAGCTCGAGCTGATGATCCTCACTTTCGCCGAAGACGCGAAGCTCTACGTCCCGCTCACGCGCCTGGACCTCATCCAGAAGTACCGGTCAACAGACACCGGGCCCGCGCCGCAACTGAACCGCCTCGGTAGCCAGTCCTGGACGAAGACAAAAGCTCGCGTCAAGAAAGCCATGGAGGACATGGCCGAGGAGCTGCTCAAGCTCTACGCGCAGCGTCACGCGGCTGTGGGCTTTGCGTTTGGCCCGGACAACAATCTGCAGCGCGAGTTCGAAGACGCCTTCGACTACAACGAGACCGATGATCAGCTCCGCGCCGTCGCTGACATCAAGGCCGACATGGAATCCACGCAGCCCATGGACCGCCTGCTCTGCGGCGACGTCGGCTACGGCAAGACGGAAGTGGCCATGCGCGCGGCCTTCAAGGCCGTACAGGATGGCAAGCAGGTCGCTGTGCTCACGCCGACCACCATCCTCTGCTTCCAGCACTTCGAAAGCTTCAAGCGCCGCTTCTCCAAGTTCCCCGTCATCATCGAGATGCTCTCGCGCTTCCGCACCGCGAAAGAAAAGAAGGAAGTGATGGAGCGCGCCGCCGAGGGCAAGGTCGACATCCTCATCGGCACGCACGCGCTGTTAGGCCAGGGCCTCAAGTTCCAGGACCTGGGCCTGCTCGTCGTCGACGAAGAGCAGCGCTTCGGCGTGAAGCACAAAGAGCGCCTCAAGCAGATGCGCGCGAGCATCGATGTCCTGGCCATGTCTGCCACGCCCATCCCGCGCACGCTGCACATGTCGCTGCTTGGCCTGCGCGACATGTCCGTCATCGAGACGCCGCCCAAGGACCGCATGGCCATCCAGACCATCGTGGCCAAGTTCGACGAGAAGCTCATCCGCACCGCCGTCGAAGTCGAACTCGAGCGCCAGGGTCAGATCTACTTCGTGCACAACCGCGTCGAGACCATCTACGAGCTCGCCGCCAAGATCCGCGAGCTCGTCCCCCACGCCCGCGTCATCGTGGGCCACGGCCAGATGCCCGAAGCCGAGCTCGAGCGCGTCATGCTCGCCTTCATGAACGGCGAGTACGATGTGCTCTGCGCCACCAGCATCATCGAGAATGGCCTCGACATCGGCCGCGCCAACACCATCATCATCAACCGGGCTGACCGCCACGGCCTCAGCGAGCTGTACCAGCTCCGAGGCCGGGTAGGCCGCAGCAATCGCCGCGCCTACGCCTATCTCCTCATCCCCGCCGAGCAGCAGCTGACTGAAATTGCGCGCCGCAGGCTCGCTGCGCTCAAAGAGTTCTCCGACCTCGGCGCCGGCTTCAAGATCGCGGCTTTGGATTTGGAATTACGCGGCGCAGGCAACATGCTCGGAGGCGAGCAGTCCGGCCACATCGAAGCCATCGGCTTCGAGATGTACACCACGATGCTTGAGGAAGCCGTCTCGAAGCTCAAGGGCGAAGGCCACGAAGAGCGTCCCCAGGTCAGCATCAACCTCGGCATCAGTGTCCGCATCGAAAGCTCCTACATCGAGGAAGAAAACCAGCGCCTCCGCATGTACAAACTCATCGCCGCTGCACAGACCGAAACGAATCTCGCAGAGATTCGTGATGAATTACAAGACCGCTACGGCAAGCCCCCCGAGACCGTACTGAACCTGCTCGCAGGCGCCGAGATTCGTCTCACCTGCGAACGCCTGGGCATCGCCCAGATCGAACGCAAACGCGTGGCCATCGACGACAAATCCACGAAGCCCGCAACGAAGCCGGGTGGTCAACCATTACGTCCGGGTGCCCCGGGTCCCTCGCACCTGGGGACCCGGGGCTCCGCACAATTCCAGTCCCCGTACCAGCGCCAATGGACCGCCGG
>Ga0302187_10001169_pt1 | contig 22657 bp, 22 predicted proteins | sample II_Bog_E1_3_FD_202120 | JGI IMG/M metagenome (GOLD analysis project Ga0302187, IMG submission 202120) | Peat permafrost microbial communities from Stordalen Mire near Abisko, Sweden - II_Bog_E1_3 | ecosystem: Environmental > Terrestrial > Soil > Wetlands > Peat | place: Sweden: Abisko...
TGATGTCCCGGGCCTGGCTGTAGCGCATTGCGCCTATCCGATTTGGCGACCAGGCGCATCCGCGTTTGGCGCGGCGTACCGATATGTGACACACCCCTGCCAACCGCTTAACGCAGGCCCGTGCGGCGTGTGCGCGGGGTTGTTCTGTGGCCAGCGCGCCGCTATGCGCGCCAGGCCTGCCTGTTGCGAACGGTGGAGCATGGATAGCCCGCACGCAGTTTGGGAGTGGCAGATGACCGTGGTGAAGCGCAGGATCACCACAGCCCCGACGGCTGTGATGGGCCTGATCCTGCTGGCAAGCGGTATCCCGGCGGTGCATGCGCAAGCGGCCCCGCCGCCTGCCGCTCCACCGCCCGCCCCGGCGCCTGCTGCCGACGACTATCCCCCGCCCGAAGAAGCACAGGCCGCGCCCGATGTGGCGCCGGTTGCGGTAACGCTGCTGGCCACCGGATCGGCGCTGCCGGTGGACAAGCTGGCGCAGCCGGTCACCGTGCTGACCGCGGACGATCTCGATCGCATCGGCGGGGCCGATTTCACCCGCGTGCTGGCGGCAATTCCCGGCGCAACGTGGGAACGCGATGGCGCCGCCGGAGCCTATACTGGCCTTCATCTGCGTGGCAGCGGCGCCGCCGATACATTGGTGCTGATCGATGGCGTGCGCATGCAGGATGTCGCCGCGATTGGTGGCGGGTTCGATTTCGGCACGCTGACCGGGGTCGGCATCGATCGCATCGAAGTGCTGCGTGGCAGCGATTCGGTGGTCTGGGGCAGCGGTGCGATCGGCGGGGTGATGGCGATCACGACGCCCGAAACCAAAGGGTTGAATGCCTCGTTCGAAGTGGGCAGCCGCGACACGCTGGCCGAAAACATCGCCTATGGCGTGCGCACCGATCGCTATGCGCTGTCGCTCAACACCGGCTATACCGCCACCAACGACATTCCCGGCAGCAAGGACGACGGGCCGGGCGGATTTCACCAATGGCGTGTAGGCGGGCGCGGGCGCTATAACCTGACCGACGCATTGAGCCTGGTTGCGGTGGCGCGCTATGCCGACGACAAGGCCAACGGCAATGCCTTTCCACTGCCGTTTGAACTGGCGCGCGATTCCGCGCAGGCGCTCGAAACCGAACAGTTTTCCGGGCGGGCCGGGGCGCATTACGAAAAGAACGCGCTGACGCTTGATGGCGGTTATGCCTTTTCGACCACGCGCACGGTCTATGTGGTGGATACCGGTTCGGGTGAACTGGCGGCCAACTGGCTGGGCAAGTCGCGCCGCGCCGATCTGACCGGCGCGGTCAAACTGCCCGATGGCTTTACCGTCAACTTTGGCGCCGATGACGAATGGACCGGCTATGCCAGCAGCTTTGACGTCGAGCATCACGCGCGCGACGACAGCGGCCATGTGCTGCTCGGCTGGTATGGCGCATCGGCAACGCTGGCCGCCGGGGTGCGCCTCGATGACGACAGCGTGTTCGGCACGCATGAAAGCTATAGCGTGAACGCCAGCGCCAATCTGGCCGAAGGCCTGCGCCTGCGCACCAGCTATGCCGAAGGGTTCAAGGCGCCCACGCTGTACCAGCTCTATTCCGGGTTCGGCAACGCCAGCCTGCGCCCCGAAACGGCGCAAAGCTATGATGGCGGGCTGGAATTTACAGGCGCGGGCGGCACGGTAAAGCTCGCGGCCTCGGTCTATCGCCGCGACAGCCACGATCTGATCGATTTTACCGAATGTCGGGGCGTGGCCGATCCGGCCTGTGCCGCACGGACCAATGGCACATTCCGCAATGTCGGGGTGGCCCGGGCCGACGGCGCAGAGCTGGAAGCGACGTATGCCCCGTCGTTCAAATGGCGGGTGACCGCGCTCTACAGTTATGACCATGCCACCGATCGCACGCCCGGCGATCCCGATGCGGGCAAGGATCTGGCGCTGCGTCCGCGCGATGCGGTCACGCTGTCGACCGACTGGACCACGCCGTTCAAGGGTATGGTGCTGGGCGCCGACTTGCGCGCGCAGTCGGCCAGTTGGGGCGATGCCGCCAACACGCTGCGGCTGCCGCCGGGCGAGATCACCACGCTGCGCGCCAGCCTGCCGTTCGGCAGTTTCCTCGATTTCTATGCCCGCATCGAAAACTTGTTCAACGATCACGAACCGACCGCAGCGGGCTATGGCGCGCCCGGACGCGGCGTGTTTGCGGGCGTCAGGGTCCGCTATTGATAACCCGTGCGGCCACCGCCCTGGCCGTGCTGCTGATCGCCGCAGCGCCGCTGTCCGCGCGCGCGCAGGGCCCGCGTATCGTGTCGCTCAATCCGTGCAGCGATGCCATTCTGGTCGAGGTCGCCGATCCGGCGCAGATTGTCGCGCTGTCGGCCTATAGCCGCGATCCGGCCAGTTCGTCGCTGCCGCCCGGCGTGGCGGCGCGCTATGCCACCACGCATGGCACGCTCGAAGAAGTGCTGGTGCTGCATCCCGATGTGGTGGTCGACGGGGCCTTTGCTGCGCCGGCGATGGTCGGCGCCTATCACCGGCTCGGGCTGCGGCTGGAATTGCTGGGCACCCAGCGCAACGTGGCCGATGCGCTGGCCGATGTGCGCCACCTGGCGGCCATCGCAGGCCACCCCGATCGCGGCGAGGCGCTGGTGCGGCGGATCGACGCGGCGTTGACGGCCGCCGCGCCGCCACCGCGCCGCGCGCCGGTCGAGGCGGTGTTCTGGGAATGGGGCGGGATCGTTGCCGGGTCCGATACGCTGATCGGTGATCTGCTGATGCGCACCGGCTTTGCCAATCTGCCCGCGCGGCAGGGCTATCACCAGGCGGCGATCTATCCGATCGAGCGCCTGCTGGCCCATCCGCCGCGCGTGCTGTTGACAGTGGGCGATGATCGCATGCTGCATCATCCTGCGCTGGCGGCGGTAAAGGGCATGGCGCGCGCCGATTTCCCCGCCGGATTGCTCTATTGCGGCGGGCCGACGATCATGCGCGCTGCCGCGTACCTGGCGGCCCTGCACAGGGCACTTGGCTGATGGCGGCGCGCTGGTGGATCATGCTGATCACGCTGCTGGTGGTGGCGCTGCCGCTGTCGTTGCTGGCGGGGCAGGTGTGGATCGATCCGTTCGGTCCGCCGGTGCCGGGCGCCGTGCCGATCCTGATCGACCTGCGCGCGCCGCGCGTGGTGCTGGCGCTGGTGATCGGCGGCGGGCTGGGTGCGGCGGGCGCGGCGATGCAGGGCTATCTGCGCAATCCGCTGGCCGATCCGGGGCTGTTCGGGATTGCCCCGCTGGCGGCGCTGGGGGCGGTGCTGTCGTTCTGGACCGGAACCACCGTGCAGGGCTGGACCCTGCCGCTGTTTGCTTTTGCCGGGGCGGGCCTGGCGATGGCGCTGCTGGTGCTGATCGCCGGGCGCGGCGGCGATGGGGGGATCGGGCGCGGGGTCACGCTGTTCACGCTGGCGGGGATGATGATCGCCAGCCTGGCGGGTGCGCTGTCCAGTCTGGTGATCAGTCTGTCGCCCAATCCCTTTGCGCTGACCGAGATCGTCACCTGGCTGATGGGCGCGCTGGAAAACCGCAGTTGGCACGATGTCGCGATTGCCGCACCGCCCACGCTGATCGGCGTGGCGTTGCTGGCGCGCATCGGCCCCTCGCTCGATGCACTGACGCTGGGCGACGCGGCGGCGCGCTCGCTGGGGGTCGAACCGGCGCGGTTGCATGCGGCGATGGTGCTGGGGGTCGGGCTGGTGGTGGGCGGCGGCGTGGCGGTGGCGGGGATCGTCGGCTTTGTCGGCCTGATCGTGCCGCATCTGGTGCGTCCGTTGACCGACCATCGCCCCGGTACGCTGATCGTGCCGAGCGCGCTGGCGGGCGCGCTGCTGGTGCTGGTGGCCGACAGCGCGTGTCGGGTATGGCCGCTGACTGGCGGCGAACTGCGGCTGGGCATTGCGCTCAGCCTGATTGGTGCGCCGTTCTTCCTGATGCTGCTGATGCGGCTGCGCCGGGATATGGCATGACCTTGCGCGCCGACAGCCTGACCGTGCCCGGGCGACTGAACGCGGTGCGCGTGGATCTCGCGCCGGGCCGGATCACCGCCATCGTCGGGCCCAACGGTGCGGGCAAGTCGACGCTGCTGGCAGCGCTGGCGGGGTTGATCCCCGGTGCCGTCACGCTCGGCGATCGTGCGCTGGGCGCGATGACGCCGCGCGAACGGGCCATGGTGATCGGCTATCTGCCGCAAGGCAACGACGTGGCGTGGAACATGGCGGTGGCCACGTTGGTTCGCCTCGGCCGGCTGCCCCACCGCACCGGGCGCGCGACCGATGACAACGCGGTGGCCGCCGCCTTGTCCGACATGGCGCTTGGACCCTTGGCCCGGCGTCCGGTCGGCACGCTGTCGGGCGGCGAGCGCGCGAGGGCGCTGCTGGCGCGGGTGCTGGCGGGTGAACCCGACTGGGTGCTGGCCGACGAACCGCTGGCCAGTCTCGACCTTGCCCATGCCCGCGCCCTGCTGCTGCATTTCCGGCGGCTGGCCGATGCGGGCAAGGGCGTTGCGCTGGTGCTGCACGATCTGGCGCAGGCGATGAACCATGCCGATCATGTGGTGGTGCTGCACCATGGCGCGGTCGTCGCGATGGGGCCGCCGACAGAGGTGCTGAATCCTGTGGTAATCGGCAAAGTCTGGGGGGTTGAGGTTAGCTGGCATGGCAATGCCGGTATGCAGGCGTTGCTTTGGTAAATGCCAGAGTAAGCTCATTCAGAGAATGAACTTGTTAAATGAATAAATGTCGCGGTGTTCTTTCGCGCTGATTTACACAATCGCACCAAAATGGTAGTTATCATTTGGGCTGCTTGGGTGGGAAACATTGTGTTTGACGAAATCATTGAAGTGCTTGAGAAATTGATCGCAGCTTTGGAAGCTGCAGATCTGCCTCAGCCCGCTGCGCACCTCTCCGAGGCGATCGATGCCCTGGAGGTAGAGACGGAACGCGCATCGTCAACGCAAATCCTGAAGTTGAACATTGCCTATCACGGCAAGAAGGTTTGAATCTGGATGCTTCATGCCCTGCGTTAGAACAAGGCTTATGCATGGTCTTGGTTCAGCGCTCAAGCGGCTGGTCTGGCATTGAGAAGTGAAAGGTCCGAGAGAGACGCCGTGCTTGGCGTATTTTAACGCATGCCGAAATACGCAGCTTTCATTGCAGTAATTTTATCTACTTTCATAAGCATGTCGAGCTTTTGCTCTGCACTGTAATGCTCATTGGTGAAGACCAACACGATATTTTTCAACGTGACCGCCATGTCATCGATGATTTCGTCTCTTTTGCTGATTTTCTGGTGAAGTTCAGAAACTTCCCAGTATAAATCATTGAACTTTCCTTGCGAAAGGAACGAGTTTATCAAGAATCCGGCCACGCAGCCCACGCAGCCAATTACTGGCAGCCAAACAAAACTGACCATCGAGCGATTCCTAGCCAAATCCTGTGATTGAGTGCCGCCGACGACCATCTCGCCGCCCGGATTTTAAGGTTAGCAAACCATGTCTCCAGCCGCAATTGCAGATTGCTGAAATGGCAGGGCACATTTGATGGCGGGTTGTTTCGGGGTGAATAATATGGTAAATTTTTGTGTTGCATTTATTGCTGCGTGTCTTGCGATGCGCAGGTCAAATGTCTGCGGAACATCAGTTTCCGGGCATTGGCAGGTTTGTTTCGACAGAGCATTCGCGTCTGGACGCTTGCGCGCGCGGTTTGCAGCCTGAGTCGGCAGCTTGCCGAGGGATGACTCCACATCCACAATGGCATCAATAGCGTGATATTACGCAAGTAATTTATCTTGCATACCCCTGAATAAGGAATAAAAATTTTCTGGCGTCCGTAGACTGGCATTCTTAGGGGGGTCTGATGGTGCGGCAAAGACGGGCTGGAATTACCTTTGATCAAGGGGGTTCTCCAACCATCGAATCATCCGGTGCTATGCCACTCGAATATGCCGTGATGCAGCAATTGGAGGGGTTGGCGAGCAGTTTTCGCGACTTGATTTCAGTTAATCTGGAATTGTGCGATGCGTTGAAAGCGGGGCATCCGACCAGTGGCGGGGGCATCACGTTTCTGTCTCCTGAAAACAGGAGGGACATGCTGCTGTTTGCCGCCAAGGGCGAATACAAGGGTCGCAGGCAACGTGATTCGGTGTTTTCCGTGACCGGTTTGCTTGCCGATCCAGGTTGGGACATCCTGCTCGATCTGTTCATATCGAGGCTGGAGAACAAGACCATCTCAATTACCAGCGCCTGCATCGCCTCATGCGTGCCGTCAACGACCGCGCTGCGGTGGATAACGGTGCTGGAAAAAGAGAGCTTGGTCTACCGCTCGGCCGACAAGCGCGACAAGCGTCGGCAGAACGTCGATTTGTCCGATGACGGTTTCGCCAAAATGGCGGCTTATTTCGAGGAAAAGATCGCCCGGGCGCTGCAGATTGCCAGAGCGATGCAATAGGTCGTTCAGGGCGATCCGGGGCAGGGGCGCACACCAAGGTGTGCCAGGCGTCAGGAGGCGGGTTTTGCACTCGCGATGTTGCAGGTAATCGTGGTGGACCCGTCCGCTGCCGGGGGTGACTGCGCCACGAACGGATACGTCTGGCCGTTGAAGGTGAACTTGTCGCTCGTGCTCAGTGCGGTGGCCGTCGACAAGTCGTCGAGCATGCGGTTGCAGTACGTCCAGGTCAGGTTGTTCATGGCGTCGATGGCGGGCCAGCCGGGGCTGTATTTGTACAGCGGCCCCGTCGGATCGGGGTGATTGGCCTGCGATTTCAATTCGGTGTCGATCGCGGCTTCGGCATCGCGGAAGGTTTTGTAGGCGCCGTCGTGGGACGGAGCGACCGAGTTCACGATGATATAACGGGCCGACCGGTTTGCGGCAGCGGCGTGGTGAAAATCGATGATGATCTGGCCCGTCGCGGACAGCAGCACTTCGACCGAACCGAGCCAGTTGCCCGACCCGATGTCGCTGAGGAATTTCTGGAATTTTTCGGTCGGCAGCGAATATTTGGCCAGTTGCACGATGTCCTCTTCCAGCATGGCGTCATAGGCTTCGACGTTTTCCTGGCACCCGGCGGTCAGATTGGGCGAGGACGCCGCCGTTGTCGGATCGTTGCAGCGTCTGCCGATCATGTTGAAAACATAAGTAATGTGGCGGCTGGTGATGACCAGTGTCTTGATCAGCGCTTCTCGATCGGTGGTGGTCAGCGCGTTGTGCTGGCCGGTATCGGCCAGCACGGCGGCTATTTCGGCGACACGGAATATCTCGGCATTCTCGGTATAGGCAGGTAGAAACGAATTTGTCTCTGCACCCAGCAGTCCGGCCGGTACAGTGCCGTCTTTGGTCGCAAGATGCGAAATCTGACCGCACGAAGATAACGAAATTCCCGCCAGCAATAGGCCAACGGACCGACACGCAAAGGCTTTTTTCATGATTTCCCCCAACGTTCGTCGTGACGCGCGCGCCCATCCTATTTGCGAAATGACGAATTCTATTGGGAATGAATGGTCTCAAATTCCGATCGTTTCGTAAATGGGCAATTCTACCGGGTTGCACTGACGTGCAGTCATACCTCCCGCCCTTATTCCCGCTTGCCCTGTCACGCATCCATGCCAAAGGGCGCCATGCGCGGCTTGCGTGAATCGAACAAATATGGAACACGGACGGCATGTCCCTCAACACGATATCGGTGCGCGGTGCGCGCGAGCACAATCTCAAAGGCTTTGATATCGATCTGCCGCGCGATGCGCTGATCGTCATCACCGGGCTGTCCGGCTCGGGCAAATCCAGCCTGGCGTTCGACACGATCTATGCCGAAGGGCAGCGGCGCTATGTCGAAAGCCTGTCGGCCTATGCCCGGCAGTTTCTGGAAATGATGCAAAAGCCCGACGTCGAACATATCGACGGGCTGTCGCCTGCCATTTCGATCGAGCAGAAGACCACCAGCCGCAACCCGCGCTCGACGGTCGCCACGGTCACCGAAATCTATGACTATATGCGGTTGTTGTGGGCGCGCGTCGGCGTGCCCTATTCGCCCGCCACGGGCCTGCCGATCACCGCCCAGACCGTCAGCCAGATGGTCGACCGCGTGATGGCGCTGCCCGAGGGCACGCGCGCCTATCTGCTGGCGCCGGTGGTGCGCGGGCGCAAGGGCGAATACCGCAAGGAATTGGCCGAATGGCAAAAGGCCGGCTATACCCGCGTGCGTATCGACGGCGAATTCTACGCCATCGAGGATGCCCCCACGCTCGATAAAAAGCTGAAGCACGATCTCGAAGTGGTGGTCGATCGCATCGCCGTGCGCGAAGGGATCGAAAGTCGTCTGGCCGACAGTTTCGAACAGGCGCTGAAACTGGCCGACGGGCTGGCCTTCATCGACCTGGCCGATGGCGTGGTGCCGGGCCGTGAAGAAGCGCCCAAGGGCCGTGCCAAGACGCTGAAGGGCACGGGCCTGCCGCCCAATCGCATTGTCTTTTCCGAAAAGTTCGCCTGCCCGGTCAGCGGCTTCACCATCGAAAGCATCGAACCCCGGCTGTTTTCGTTCAACGCCCCCCAAGGCGCGTGCCCGGCCTGCGACGGGCTGGGCGAAAAGCTGCTGTTCGATCCGCAACTGGTCGTGCCCAACGAAAACCTGTCGCTCAAGCAGGGCGCGATCGTGCCCTGGGCCAAATCGAACCCGCCGAGCCCTTATTACATGCAGGTGCTGGCCAGTCTGGCCGCCCATTTCGGGTTCAGCCTGGACACTGCGTGGGACAAATTGCCCGGCGAGATCAAGCTGGTGATCCTCTATGGCACCGGCGGCAAGGCCGTGCCGCTGACGTTCATCGACGGGCGCAAGTCCTATACCGTGAGCAAGGCGTTCGAAGGCGTGATCGGCAATCTCAACCGCCGCATGCTGCAGACCGACAGCGCCTGGGTGAAAGAGGAACTGGGCAAGTTCCAGACCGCGCAGCCGTGCGAGACGTGCGATGGCAAGCGGCTGAAACCCGAAGCGCTGGCGGTGAAAGTCGCCGGGATCGACATTTCGAGCGTGACCCGGCTGTCGGTCGCCGCAGCGGTTGCGTGGTATGGCGATCTCGATCAGCACCTGACCGCGCAGCAGCGCCAGATCGCGCGCGCGATCCTCAAGGAAATCAACGAACGGCTTGGCTTCCTCAACAATGTCGGGCTCGATTACCTCAATCTTGACCGCACTTCGGGCACGCTATCGGGCGGCGAAAGCCAGCGTATCCGGCTGGCCAGCCAGATCGGGTCGGGGCTGTCGGGGGTGCTCTACGTGCTCGACGAACCATCGATCGGGCTGCACCAGCGCGACAACGATCGCCTGCTCGAAACCTTGAAGCGCTTGCGCGATCTGGGCAACACCGTGATCGTGGTCGAACACGATGAAGACGCCATCCGCACCGCCGATCATATCGTCGATCTGGGGCCGGGCGCCGGGGTCCATGGCGGCGAAATCGTCGCGCAGGGCACGCTCGCCGATATTCTGGCCAGTCCCGACAGCCTGACCGGGCAATATCTCAGCGGCACGCGGCGGATCGAGGTGCCGACCCATCGCCGCGCCGGCAATGGCCTCGACATCGTGGTCAAGGGTGCGCGCGCCAACAATTTGCGCGATGTTACCGCGCGTATCCCGCTGGGCACGTTCACGTGCGTGACCGGGGTGTCGGGGTCGGGCAAGTCGTCGCTGATCATCGACACGCTGCAGGCGGGCGCGGCGCGCGTGCTCAACGGCGCGCGGGTGATTGCGGGCACGCACGATGCGATCACCGGCCTCGATCATTGCGACAAAGTCATCGAGATCGACCAGTCGCCGATCGGGCGCACCCCCCGGTCGAATCCGGCGACGTATACCGGGTCGTTCACGCTGATCCGCGACTGGTTTGCCGGGCTGCCCGAATCCGCCGCGCGCGGGTACAAGGCCGGGCGGTTCAGCTTTAACGTCAAGGGCGGCCGGTGCGAGGCGTGTCAGGGCGACGGGCTGATCAAGATCGAGATGCATTTCCTGCCCGACGTCTATGTCACCTGCGAACAATGCGACGGGCGGCGGTACAACCGCGAAACGCTGGAGGTGAAGTTCAAGGGCCATTCGATTGCCGACGTGCTCGACATGACGATCGAGGACGCGGTCGAATTCTTCAAGGCGGTGCCGCCGATCCGCGACCGCATGCACATGCTTGCCGAAGTCGGGCTGGGCTATGTCAAAGTGGGCCAGCAGGCCACCACGCTGTCGGGCGGCGAGGCCCAGCGGGTGAAGCTGGCCAAGGAACTGGCGCGCCGCTCGACCGGGCAGACGCTCTATATCCTCGATGAACCGACCACCGGGCTCCATTTCGAAGACGTGCGCAAATTGCTCGAAGTGCTGCACCGGCTGGTCGAACAGGGCAATTCGGTGGTGGTGATCGAACACAACCTCGATGTGATCAAGACCGCGGACTGGATCATCGACATGGGCCCCGAAGGCGGCGTGCGTGGCGGCATGATCGTGGCCGAAGGCACCCCCGAAACGATTGCCGCCTGTCCGGACAGCCACACCGGGTTCTACCTCAAACCCTTGCTGGCGAAGTAGTTTACAGCGCCATCAGGGCCAGGGTTTTCCTGTCGAGCAGGCCGGTGGGCTTCAGCCCGACACTGGTCTGAAACGCCCGCACCGCTTCGGCGGCCCGGGCGGCATCCTGCGCGTCGGCGGGCGTATCGAGCAGATGCAACTGGACCAGGCGTGCCACCACCAGCGCGGCGACGGCCGGATCGAGCGGCGCATCGTGACGGGGTTGGACAAACGCGGGGGCCGGGCCGGTGTCGAGCGCCGCAAAGCCGGGCGCGGCCTTGGGCAGATCGCCATCGACAGGCGGCGCCGCCGCGATCAGCCAGGCGGCGCACAGGGCGGCCACGATGGCGCCGATGCGATCAGTGCGTGGCACCGCCGGCCGCGCCATGGTCGCCCGTGTCGGGGGACTTGCCGTCGTCGATCTGGCCCAGCACACGCACCGCGTTGCGCATCTCGGCTTCGTCGACTGCGCCCGACACCATGACGGTGTGTCCGGCGCGGTTGTCGCGCAGCGCGATCGCCGGCGTGCCTTCGATTCCCGCCACATCGCCCGCCTTCACATCACGGGCCAGCCGGTCGGCGGTCTGGTGCGAGGTGGTGCACCCGGCCAGCGCATCGCGGTTGCGCGCGCCCGCTGCGGCGGCCAGATCGGCCACCGGGTCGCTGCCGCCCGATCCGCCGCCGATACCGCGTCCGTTGCTGCCGGTGCGCGCCATCCAGCTTTCCAGAAAACGGTAATAGCCGGGCACCCCGGCCTGTTCGCCCACACACAATGCGGTGGTCGAGGCGAGCACCGCATTGGGGCCGTGGAACGGCAAGGGATAGAGCCGGATTGCCAGATTGACCTGTCCGTTCGAACCATCGACGACATGCTGCGGCTGGTTGCCGAGCAGTTTGCAATACGGGCATTCGGGATCGAGCCAGACGATCAGGCTGAACCGCGCGGTGGGTTTGCCGTAGACCAGATCGGGCGCGGCGAGCGGCGCCACGCCCGGCGCTTCCTGCCAGCCGCCCGCGTCATCCTGTGCGGCAACCGGCGGCGCCGTCAGCGCCAGCAATGCCGCACCGGCAGCCATACCCACAAACAGCCCGCGCGGCATCATTCGGCAATCCCCATGGTGATCGGATCGTCGCGATCCGGTGTCGGCCTTTTCACGTTTGCCATCAAAGCGCAATGACACCCTCGGGCTTTGCGGCGGGCCCATGCTGCTCTATACGCACGGATATGGGACCGATCGCCTTGCTTCGCTGCGCCATGCGCCTGTTCTTTTTCGGGGTTTTTGCCGGATTGCTGGCCGGTTCGGGCACCGCATATGCCGAATCGCGCGGGCCGCTGGTGCTGGCCGCCGCCAGCTTGCAGGAATCGATGAATGCCGCCGCCGATGCCTGGGCCGGGCATCGTCACCCGCGCCCGGTGCTGTCGTTTGCCGCCTCGTCGGCGCTGGCGCGGCAGATCAAGGCTGGGGGCGCGGCCGATCTGTTCGTGTCCGCCGACGAAGACTGGATGGACGCGCTGGCCCAGGCCGGGCTGATCGTGCCCGACACACGCAAGTCGTTCCTGTTTGGCGCGCTGGTGATTGTCGGCCCAGCGGGCGGGCATCTGCATCTGCGCCCGGTGCCGGGGTTCCCGCTGGCGCATGCGCTGGCCGGGGGCAAGCTGGCGATGGCCGACCCCGATGCCGTGCCGGCGGGGCGCTATGGTCGTGATGCCTTGTTGAAAATGGGCGTGTGGGATCAAGTTGCGAGCCAGGTCGCGCGCGCAGAAAACGTGCGTGCGGCGCTGGGGTTGGTGGCGCATGGCGCCGCGCCGCTGGGCATTGTCTATGCCACCGACGCCTTTGCCGAGCCGGGCGTGCGCATCGTCGGTGTGTTTCCGTCGGGCAGCCATGCGCCGATCAGCTATCCGGTGGCGCGGTTGAAGGCCGCCACCAGTCCCGATGCCGAGGCGTTCCGGCGGTTTCTGCTGTCGGCTGAGGGCAAGGGGATCTTTCGCCGCTATGGCTTTGTCGCCCCCTGATGCTGCTGTCGCCGGACGAATGGGGCATCGTGGTGCTGTCGCTGAAAGTCAGCGGCGCGGCGATTGTCTGTGCGCTGCCGGTGGCTTTTGCGCTTGCCTATGCGCTGGCGCGGGGCCGGTTTCCCGGCAAAGTGCTGGTCGATGCGCTGGTGCACCTGCCGCTGGTCCTGCCGCCGGTGGTGGTCGGCTGGATCCTGTTGATCGCGTTTGCCCCCGCGGGCGTGCTGGGTGCGCCGCTGGCCAAATATTTCGGGGTGACTTTGCTGTTCCGCTGGACCGGTGCCGCGCTGGCGGCGGCGATCATGGCGATGCCGCTGATGGTGCGGTCGATCCGGCTGTCGCTCGAAGCGGTCGATCCCCGGCTGGAAGCGGCGGCGCGCACGCTGGGAGCGGGGCCGCTCGGCACGTTTGCCACGATTACGCTGCCCCTGGCGCGTCCGGGTGTGCTGGCCGCGCTGGTGCTGGGGTTTGCGCGCTCGCTGGGGGAATTCGGCGCAACGATCACGTTTGTGTCGGACGTGCCGGGCGAAACGGCCACGCTGCCGCTGGCGATCTATGCCGCGTTGCAGGTGCCGGGGCGAGAGGCGACGGTGTGGCGGCTGGCGCTGGTGTCGGTCGCGCTGTCGCTGTGCGCGCTGGTCGTGTCGGAATGGCTGGTGCGGCGCGGGCCAAAGGGGCGTGACGCGCATGTCCTTTGATATCGCCATCGACATGCGGCGCGCAGGGCGCAGGATCGGGACCACCTTTGCCACGGACGGCGGCATTACCGCGCTGTGCGGGCCGTCGGGCGTGGGCAAATCGAGCGTGCTGGCGGTGATCGCCGGATTGTTGCGCCCCGATCACGGGCATGTCGTGGTTGGCGGCCAGGTGTTGTTCGACGCCGCGCGGGGGGTGTCGCTGCCGCCCGAACAGCGCGCCTGCGGCATGGTGTTCCAGGACTTGCGGCTGTTTCCGCATCTGAGTGTCGAGGCCAATCTGCGCTATGGCGAGCGCCGCGCCAATCCCGCGCGGGGCGTGCTCGATTTTGCCGAAACCGTGCGGTTTCTCGATATCGCGCCGCTGCTGCGCCGCCGTCCGGCCACGCTGTCGGGGGGGGAGGCGCAGCGCGTGGCGATTGGCCGGGCGCTGTTGTCGGGCCCCCGCTTCCTGTTGCTCGATGAACCGCTGGCCGCACTCGATGGCGCGTTGCGCGACGAAATCATGACGGTGATCGAGCGCATCCGCGACCGGTTCGCGCTGCCGATGATCCTGGTCAGCCATTCGGCGGCGGAAGTTGACCGGTTGGCCGATCAGGTGGTCGAACTGACCAGCGCCTGATCCGCGCCGAGCACCGGTGCGTGCAGCACGGGGTGTGCCGGTTCGTGGCGAAACCGGATAGGCGGGCCAAGATGGCGACGCCCCAGATCATCGGTCAGCACAAACCCGCGCGCGGCAATCTGTTCGTCGTCCAGTGCCTGCGGATACGTGTTGACCCGGCCCCAGCACACATCCAGCCGGTCGAGCAGCGCCTGCATCGGCCAGTGTGTGGCGCGCGAAAAACGCGGTCAGCAGATCGACCACCGGTTGCTGGTGCGGCCCCGGTTCGCGGCACAGCGGCGCCAGATCGGGGCGGCCCAGTTCGCCCAGCAGCGCGGCGATGAACTTGGGCTCCTGCCCGGCGATCGCCAGGTGGCCATCGGCGCAGGCATACCAGCGATAGAACGCGCCGCCACCGGTGGTGCGTTCGTGCGCGATCACCGGCTGGCGCCCTTCGGCAAGCGTGGGCCCCAGCACATTGGCGGTGGCGGACAGCAGAGCCTCATGCATGGCGATATCGATCATGTCGCCGCGCCCGGTGCGGGTACGGGCATAGAGCGCCATCAGCACCGCCGACAGACCCTGCAGCGCCGACAGATAATCGGATAGCGGCAGCGCCGGCATGGCGATCTGTCCGGCCGCGCAATTGGCGCCCAGCACCCCCGTCAGCGCTTCGAGCGCCAGATCGTGCGCGGCGCGCGGCGCGCGTGGCCCGTCCTGCCCGAACGCGCTGATCGCGCAATAGATCAGGCGCGGGTTGCGCGCCGACAGCGTGTCGTAATCGATGCCCAGGCGGCGCGCGACACCGGGACGGTTGGATTCGACCACCACATCGGCGCTGTCGGCCAGCGCCAGAAATGCGGCATGATCGTCGGGCCGTTTCAGATCGAGCACGACGCTTTTCTTGCCGCGGTTGAAATTGCGGAAATAGACCGTGTCGGGCCCGTCCGACAGCCCGATATGGCGCGTGTGATCACCGCCGGGCGCCTCGATCTTGATCACTTCGGCGCCGTGATCGGCCATCGCCATGGTCAGGTAGGGCCCGGGGATAAAGCTCGTCAGATCGAGCACCCGGATACCGGTCAGTTTCATGCAGTTCCCTCCGCGCCGCAGCTTGGCGCGGCGCGCGGGACAATTCAAGCGGTCGCTTAAATTTCGAGCTGGCTGCCCAGTTCGATCACGCGATTAGTGGGCAGGCGGAAGAACTGCATCGGGCTTTCGGCGTTGCGGATCATCCACGCGAACAGTTTTTCGCGCCAGATCGACATGCCGGGGCGCTTTGATGCGATCAATGTCTGGCGGGCGAGGAAATAGCTGGTGTCCATCGGTTTGAACGGACCGCCCGCGCGCGTTTCCGCCGACAGTTCGGCGGGCACATTGGCTTCGTCCATGAAACCGATGCTGATGATCATGCGATAGAACCCGTGGCCGACGCTTTCGACCATGCGGCGCGCCTCGGCGGGCACGTGCGGCACGCCTTCGGTCACCACGGTCAGGATCACTACGCGATCGTGCAGGATATGATTGTGCTTCAGATTGTGCAGCAGCGCGGGCGGAATGCCTTCGGCGGTCGAGGCCAGGAACACCGACGTGCCGGGAACCCGGCGCACCTTTTCGCACACCGAATTGAGGAACAGGTCAAACGGCATCGAATCCTCGGCCAGCCGGTCGCGCAGGATGCGGCGGCCGGTGGCCCAGGTGGTCAGCACCACGAACACGATCGTCGCGATCATCAGCGGGAACCAGCCGCCATCGGGGATCTTGGTCATGTTCGACGCGAAATAGGCGCCATCGACCAGCAGGAACGTGCCGGTCATCAGGCTGGCCAGTACGGGCGGCCATTTCCACACCGCAAACGTCAGGATGCCCAGCATGCAGGCGGTGATGAACATCGTACCGGTTACGGCGATGCCATAGGCCGAGGCGAGGTTGTCCGACGAACGGAACCCCAGCACCAGCAGCAGCACCAGCGCAAGCAACAGCCAGTTGACCAGCGGCACATAGATCTGCCCGGCGGCCCTGGCGCTGGTGTGCAGGATGCGCAGGCGCGGCAGAAAGCCCAACTGGATCGCCTGTTGCGAGATCGAATAGGCGCCCGAAATCACCGCCTGGCTGGCGATGATGGTGGCCAGCGTCGACAGGATCACCAGCGGCAGGCGGCCCCAGTCGGGCGCCATCAGGAAGAACGGGTTTTCGACCAGTTTCGGATTGCGCAGCAACAGCGCCGACTGGCCCAGATAGTTGAGCAGGAGGCAGGGAAACGCCACCCACAGCCACGCGATCATGATCGCCTTGCGCCCGAAATGGCCCATGTCGGCATAGAGCGCTTCGGCACCGGTGACCGCCAGGATCACCGAGCCGAGCGCCAGAAAGGCCAGCATCGGATCGAGCGTAAAGAACCGCACGGCATAGATCGGATTGACCGCCCACAGGATTTCGGGCGCGTGCATGATGCCCATCACGCCCAGCACCGCGATCACCAGAAAATAGACCAGCATGACCGGCCCGAACAATTTGCCGACCGCCGCCGTGCCGCGCGACTGGATGGCAAACAGCCCGATCAGGATGGCGACCGAAATCGGCAGCACCAGCCGGGTGAACGCGGGTTGCACCACTTCCAGCCCTTCGACTGCCGACAGCACCGACATCGCCGGGGTGATGATCGCATCGCCATAGAACAGCGCGGTGGCGATGATCCCCAGCAGCACCGTGAACCGCGTCCAGCGCGTTTCGCCCAGCCGCCGGCCGATCAGCGCCAGCAGGGCCAGGCTGCCGCCTTCGCCCTTGTTGTCGGCGTGCAGGATCACGAACACATATTTGATCGTGACGATCAGCGTCATGGTCCAGAAGATCAGCGACAACACGCCGAAGATATGCGCCGGATCGACCGCCAGCGGATGCGCGCCGATAAAGCTTTCGCGCAAGGAATAGAGCGGGCTGGTGCCGATATCGCCGAACACCACGCCGATCGCGCCCACCGCCAGCGTGCTCAGGCTGTCGCTGTGGTGTGCACCACAGTCGGCGGCAACAGTGGGGCTGGCGACGGCAGGCGGATTCGCGGTGGTCGTATCGGTCATCTGCGCGCCGCTACGCCTGCTTTATGGTCGAGACGAGAAACTTTACGGGTTCTTTATGGCCAGCCGACCAGGCACCCGATCGACACCAGCACCATCGCCGCCACGCCTGTCGCCACGACTTGCGCCGGGGTCATCGTAAACGCCTTTGACCACACCGTTGTCGGATGACGGTGTTGCCAGATCGATATGGGCCGGATCACCATGGGCTGTCTCCCAACCGCGCAGGGGGTGCCCGGTTGCAATGCATGTTCGCACAGGTCACTTGGTAAAGTCTGAACGGTCACAGTCTTGAAACTACGGACGGGATTTGCGCAAAAATCGCTTTTTCTGTCATAATTGGCGGCTAGGAATATGGCCATGCGTATTCTAGCCCTGTCTTTCGCCGCCCTTTCGCTGGTTGTTCCACAAGCCCCCGCATGTGCCTGGGGCGCCATCGGTCACCGGGTGACCGGGGCGATTGCCGATGACAATCTGAGCGGGGTGGCGCGCGCGCATGTGCACCAGATTCTTGGCACCGAAACACTGGCGCAGGCATCAACCTGGCCCGATGAAGAGCGGTCAAACCCCGCGGAATTCTGGCAGAAAACCGCCTCTCCATGGCACTATGTCACGGTTCCCGCAGGAACGCCTTATACCACAGCGCTGGCCCCGCCCGAGGGCGATGCGGTGACCGCGCTGACGCGGTTTACCGCCACGCTGCGCGATCCCAGGGCCTCGCTCGACGACAAGCGCCTGGCCCTGCGGTTCGTCGTGCATATCATCGGCGATCTGCATCAGCCGCTCCACGCCGGGCGCCCCGGCGATCGCGGCGGCAATCTGGTGGCAGTGACCTGGTTCGGAAAACCGACCAACCTGCATGCGGTGTGGGATTCGGCGATGATCGAAGACCGCCAACTGTCATGGTCTGAACAGGCCGCCTGGCTGGAACGCGCGATCACCCCCGAACAGGTCATCGCGTGGAGCGATGTGCGGCCCACCACCTGGATCGCGGAAAGCGTTGCCTTGCGCGAAACGATCTATCCCGCCGATCCCAAGCTGTCGTGGAGCTATGCCTGGCAAAACCGGCAGGCGCTGAACGATCGTCTGGCCATGGCAGGGGTGCGCATTGCCGCCTATCTCGACTGGGTGTTCGCCCCCGATCGGTAATCGAAGGGCGGGCTTGCAAGGGTGCAGGCCATCCATCGGTGCCCTGTCAGGCTGTGCCGTTGCCAAAGTTCCTGCGCATCAGGTCGTTCGCATGCTCGGCCAATTGTTGTGGCGTGCTGCCGGTCGTCAGCGTCAGCAGCGCCCGTTTCGCGGGGTCGCCTTGCGCCAATGTATGCAGGGCGGTGCGATCGGCGGCGTCGTGGTGCAAGTGAAAGGTGGGCGGCGGCACCGAATGCCAGCGCAGGCCGAGCCGGGTTGCCCGGATCAGCAGTTCATCGTCTTCGCCGCCCCAGTCGGCAAAGCCTTCGTGATAGCCGCCACACGTGACGAACCTGTCCTTGCGCCAGAACGTGATGCCGCTTGACTGGTTGTCGTAAAGGCGGGTGACGTCGGGGGGCAGGTCGGTCGTGCGGATGCTGTCGAACACCGCAAAGTCGAGCGTGCGGCAAAACCGCCGTTTCAACCCGCCTGCGACATTCAGGATCGACCAATGCGGGGTGCGCACGTCGCTGATATCCGCATCGAGCAGGACATCGACGGCGTGGCGCATCAGGTGTGGCCAGCCGATCATGTCGGCGTCGTGGAAACAGATCACCGGCGATCGGCTGACCCGCGCGCCCAGATTGAGCAGGCGTGCCTTGTTGAATGGGCCGGGGTCTTCGACAAAGTGGTACAGCAGGTTCGCGGCGCGCAGGCCATGCAGGTCGAACCGGGGGCTGGCGTCACCTTCGACCAGCACCAGATCGAAATCGCAATAAGTGCGTTGCAAAAACCCCAGTGTGGCGCGCAAGTTTTCGGCGCGTTCCGCGCTGGCCTGGCGATAGGCGACGATCAGGGTGGTCCCGCGCAGCGATACCGCATCGCCTGCCGGGCGGGGAAGGGGGCTTGCCGCAGGACGGGTCACCGCCGCAGCCTAGCGGACAATGATGCCGGACGGGATTACGCAGAACTACGTGCACCCCGCCCGGCGCCATCAGGCGGCGCTGGGCGCAGTTGCGTAGTCCATCGCGCGCAGATCCTCGATCAGCCCCGGCCCGACCGGGTTCCAGCCGAGTTCGGCGCGCGTCCAGGCGCTCGATGCGACCACGTCCATGCCCGCAAACATCGCAAACCAGCCGAAATGCGCCGGGGCCTGTTCTGCGGTCAGCGACACAGTCGGCACGCCGAGCCCGGCGGCCACGACGTCAACAATCGCGCGCGCGGGGACGCCCTCTTCGGCAACCGCGTGATAGCGGGCACCCTTGTGGCCGCGTTCGAGCGCCAGGCGATAGAGCCGCGCCACATCGACCACGTGCGCCGCCGCCCAGCGATTGGTGCCTTCGCCGAGATAGGCGGCCACGCCCTGTTCGCGGGCTATTGCGATGAACGGTGTGATCAGACCTTGCCTGACCGTATCATGGACTTGCGGCAGCCGGATCACCCGCACATCGATGCCCGCCTCCACCAGAGCTTGCGCCTGCGCCTCGGAACCGACGCGTGGGTTGGGGTGGTGGAGATTGAGTACCTGTTCGGTCGCGGGCTGGCCATCGCCGGGATCGCCCATGCCCACCCCCGACGTGATCAGCAACGGGCGGTCAGACCCGGCCAGCGCTTCGCCAAGGGCGGCGATGGCGCGGCGGTCCTTTTCGCAATTGGCCAGGAAATTGGTGAAATCGTGATCGAACGCGGCATGGATCACCGCGTCGGCCTGCGCCGCGCCGCGGCGCAAGCTGTCGGGGTCTTCCAGCGTGCCGCTATGGATTGCGACGCCCGCCTTGGCCAATTGGCGCTCGCCCGCGTCGGATCGGGTCAGTCCGATCACTTCGTGTCCGGCGGCAAGCAGTTCGGGGATGAGATGGGTGCCGATGAAACCGGTCGCACCAGTCAGGAATACGCGCATGGGATAGGCTCCGGGGTTGTCCTGAGGGGGGGTGTGCGGCCATTCGGCTTTATGGTAAAGTAGTGATCATATCATGGTATAATAGATAACAGGACAGTATCGTGGCGAGTGTCGATACCACCAATCCGCTGGGGCGGTTCTTGCGCGACCGGCGTGCGCGCATGGACCCAGTGGCGCTGGGCTATGGCGGCGGGCGACGGCGTACGCCCGGTCTGCGGCGCGAGGAAGTGGCCCATCGCGCCAATATCAGCCCCACCTGGTACACCTGGCTCGAACAGGGGCGCGGCGGTGCGCCGTCTGCCGATGTGCTCAACCGGCTTGCCGCCGGACTGATGCTGACCGACCCGGAGCGCGAACATCTGTTTGTGCTGGGGCTGGGACGTCCGCCAGAGCCGCGCTACACGCGCACCGATGATGTCACCCCCCGGTTGCAGCGCGTACTCGACGCCTTTGCGATCAGCCCGGCGATCATCAAGACCGCCACCTGGGATGTGGTCGCCTGGAACCGCGCGGCCGCCGCCGTGCTCACCGATTATGGCCGTTTGCCGCGTGAAGAGCGCAATATCCTGCGGCTGATCTTTGCGGATCCGCGGGCCAAGTCGATGCAGCAAGACTGGCAGGCGGTCGCGCGCTATGTTGTCGGCGCGTTCCGGGCCGATGCCGCGCGCGCCGGGGCCGGGGCAGAGATTGCCGACCTGGTGGAGGAACTGTCGCGGCAGAGCGCCGAATTCGCACGGCTGTGGCAAAGCAACGATGTTGCCGGGCACGCCGACGGGCTCAAGCGCCTGCACCATCCGGTGCTCGGGCTGATCGAGCTGGAATTTTCGGCATTTGCGATCGACGGTCGCCCCGAACTGGGGCTGATCGTCTACAACCCGGCCAATGCCGAGACTGCCGCGCGCATCCGTAGTTTTCTGGCCGAGGCCTGACGCCGGATTGATCCGGCATCAGGCTGGGGCTCTGATCAGTCGATCGTGACGGTGACGGCGCGCCGGTTTTTAGCCCAGGCTTCCTCGTTCGAAGCCGGGTCGACCGGGCGTTCCTTGCCATAGCTGATCACGTTGATGCGGTTGGCCGCCACGCCAAGCTGGATCAGATAGTTCTTGGCCGCAGTGGCGCGGCGTTCGCCCAGCGCCAGGTTGTATTCGCGGGTGCCGCGTTCGTCGCAATGGCCTTCGATCGTCGCGCGCTTGGCGGGATAGCGTTGCAGCCAGTGCGCCTGCGCCTGCAGGGCCTCGACCGCCTGCTGATCGATGTCGGATTTGTCGAAGGCGAAATGGATCGTGTCGCGGCCCGCCATTTCAGCCAGAAAATCGGCCTGGCTGCCGGGCTGAATGCCGACCGTGCGCATCGGCTCGGGCTGGGCCGTGGTCGTCGATGCGGCGGGCGGCGGCGGCGGCGGCAATTGCGCCGGGTGCTTTGCGGCGCAGGCCGACAACGCAGCGCCGAGCAAGAGCGACGCTGCAAACGCGGGCATCCGGCGCGGGAAGGCGGACTTCAAATCAGTGGCCATCGTCATAGTCTCCTTGGGCATCATGGCGCGACAGGGGTGCGGAACTGGCGCGACAGCGCGTGGTAGAGCTTTTGGTGACAGACCATCGCGCTGACCCAGTCGGCGATCAGCGCGGTGGCGAGCAAGGGCAGGATCATCGTGCGATCATCGGTCATTTCCATCATGATGATCACCGCCGTCAGCGGCGCGCGCACGACACCGGTGAAATAGCCGATCATACCCAGCAGCACGATCGCGCCCGCCGAGTCGGCGGGGAACAGCAGCGCAATCAACTGGCCGAGCCCGGCGCCGACCGACAGCGAGGGCGCAAAGATGCCGCCCGGCGCGCCGCTGATTGCGGTGGCCAGCGTCGCCACGAACTTGGCCGGGCCAAAGCTCAGAGGCGCGGTTTCGCCCGACAACAGGCCGCGCGTGGTTTCATAGCCGGTGCCCCAGCTCAGGCCGTTGGTGGCCAGCCCGGTTGCCGCCACGACGATGCCGCACACCAGCGCCAGCAGCATCGGCCGCGCGCGCATCGCCACATAGAATGGCCAGCGCGACCAGGCCTGCGCCACCAGCGCGCGCGCAAACAGGCCGCCGGTGATCCCGCCCAGCACGCCCGACACCGGCGCGACCACCAGCATCGCGTGCAACGGCAGCGCCTGCGTCACCATGCCGAAATAGACATAGTCGCCATAGAGCCCCAGACTGACGAGGCCCGAAATCATCACCGCCGCCATCACATAGACCGCAACGCGCTGTTCAAAGGCAGAGGCCAGTTCCTCGATCGCAAAGGCCACCCCGGCCAGCGGGGTATTGAACGCGGCCGCCACCCCGGCCGCTCCGCCTGCAATGATCACCCCGGCGGTGATCGGCACGCGCAGCACACGGTGGACGGCGGTCACCACCGCCGCGCTGATCTGTACGGTCGGGCCTTCGCGTCCGACCGATCCCCCCGATAGCAGCATCGCGATCGTGCCGACGAATTTGGCCGCCGCCGTCTTCATCGAAACCAGCGGGCCATGGGCACTGCGCGTCGGGCTGTGCCCGGCGGCCATAACCTGGGGAATGCCCGATCCGCGCGCATCGGGAAACCAGCGCCGGGTGGCCTGCGCGGTGATCACGAACATCAGCGGGGTGATCAGCGCCGGCGCCCAGTGCCAGGTTTCGTATCCGCG
>Ga0302187_10001173_pt1 | contig 22638 bp, 22 predicted proteins | sample II_Bog_E1_3_FD_202120 | JGI IMG/M metagenome (GOLD analysis project Ga0302187, IMG submission 202120) | Peat permafrost microbial communities from Stordalen Mire near Abisko, Sweden - II_Bog_E1_3 | ecosystem: Environmental > Terrestrial > Soil > Wetlands > Peat | place: Sweden: Abisko...
TGCTGCTGGCGTTGTACAAGCAAGCTAACGGGTTAACACAAAGTCTCTGGAGTCTGCTGGCTGAGTTTCGGCCAACATTGTTTCAACGGCCCGAGACAGATGCTGCAGTATTGGGGCGACGGCGACGGCGACGACAACGCGAGGCTGACCTGGCACAGCAACCCGAGTTTTGTCTATGAATTTATCCCGGACAGTAGTGCGCGAACGTGGGGGCCCAGTGACTTTGCTGTTTAGCTGTCTATTTCTCAGACAATTCAAGGGTTGTGCAGCGCACCGGGCATGAGGGCACGCGGAATCAACTTTAGTCAGAAATCAGCCTGCGAATGCGGTTACCGCATTAGAGGAACGAGCGCGCGTTTGCGCGCCTCCCCCAGCACATACGTTTCTGCCACCACCCGATCATCCCCCAGCGTCATCAACACCAGCAACAGTTCCGTCAGCGTCTTGCACTGCGCCGTGCGCCGCGCGAGCAGCGGGGTGGCCTTGAGGTCGAGGGCGATGAAGTCGGCTTCGCAGCCGGGCTTGAGGCTGCCGATCCGGTCGTCCAGCCCCAGTATCTGCGCGCCGGCCAGCGTGGCGAGATAGAACGCCCGTAGCGGCGAGAGCTGCTGGCCTTGCAGCTGGGCTACCTTGTAGGCCTCGCCCATGGTGCGCAACATGCTGAAGCTGCTGCCGCCGCCGACATCAGTGGCCAGTGCATAGCGCAGGCCCGCCGCGTCGCTGGCGGCCAGATCGAAGAGGCCGCTGCCGAGGTAAACGTTGGAGCTGGGCGAAAATGCCACGGCGGCGCCGTTGGCCGCCATACGCTGGCGGTCTTGCTTATCGAGATAAATGCCATGTGCGTAGGTGGCGCGCTCGCGCAGCAGGCCGTAGTGCTCGTATACATCAAGATAGCTGCGGCGCTCGGGGAACAACTCCTTTACCCAGGCCAGCTCGGCGCGGTTTTCGGCCAGATGGCTGTGAATGAACACATCGGGAAACTCCCGCGCCAGCCGCCCTGCGCTGGCCAACTGCGCGGGGCTGGAGGTGGGCGCAAAGCGCGGGGTGATGGCGTAGTGCAGGCGGCCCCGGCCATGCCATTGGGCGATCAGTTCGCGCGTGTCGGCCTCGCCGCTTGTGGCACTGTCGCGCAGGTAGTCCGGGCAGTTGCGGTCCATCAGCACCTTGCCGGCGATCATGCGCAGCTGCCGGGCCCCGGCGGCCCTGAAGAACTCCTGAACCGACACGGCGTGCACGGTGCCGAAGACCTGGGCGGTGGTGGTGCCGTTGCGCAGCAGCTCCTCAAGGAAGAAGCCGGCGACTTCGCGTGCGTGCAGGGCGTCGGCAAACTGCCGCTCGGCGGGGAAGGTGTAGTCCTCCAGCCAGTCCAGCAGCTGCTTGCCGCCGGCGCCGATGATGTCGGTTTGCGGGTAGTGGATGTGGGTGTCGATAAAGCCCGGCAGCAGCAGGCGGTCTTTGTGCTCAATAACGCTGGTGCCTGCGGGCAGGCCCGGCAATAGCTGCTCCGCCGGGCCGAGGGCGGCGACCTTGCCTTGGCTGACCAGCAGAAGGCCGTCGGGCAGGTAGTCGTAGCTGCCGGTGGCGTTGCTGGTGCCGGGGTCATGGTGAAAGTGCAGGATGGCGCCGCGATGGGCGCTGGGGGCTGTCGTTGATTGCTTGGGGCTTGCCATGGGGTATTGACCGGGTTGTTGAATATCTGGCGTCGGACACAGACTCGCAGATTCCTGCCACCCCTTCACCCTGAGCAGGTCGACGACCCACAGGGATGTGCGGAGTGCTGCACCGCGCCGGGTGGCTAAAGCAAAGGGTGTTGGCAGGGCCGTGTTAAAACCCGTTGCCATAGCCGCGCATCGACAGGCTTGTATGGTATTTCCGACCACTTTAGCCGCATAAAAGTGGTCTGGGTGGAGGGACCTCCGACAGGCATCTCAGCACGAACGGTGCCGAAGTTTCGGGGCGCTAGTGTCTCAAAATACATCCTGCGCGGCGCGGCTTTCCGCCAAACACCAACACAAGCACACTGGCCCCCACCTGCCCCCCATGTAACAATACCGGCTGTTTTCCCCACGCAGCAGGATCAGACGGTGCTAGTTTACCCGCAAATCGACCCCATCGCCTTTCACCTTGGCCCGCTGGGCGTACATTGGTACGGCCTGATGTATCTCTGCGGTTTTGCTGGCGGCTATGGCCTGGCCCTGCTGCGCGTGCGCAAGCCCGGCTCGGGCTGGACCGAGGAGGAAATCTCTGACCTCGTGTTTTACGTGGCCATGGGCGTCATCCTTGGCGGGCGCGTGGGCTATGTGCTCTTCTATGGCCTCGACAAGTTCCTGGCCAACCCCCTGTGGCTGTTCAAGCTGTCGGAGGGCGGCATGAGCTTCCACGGAGGCCTGCTGGGCGTGCTGACGGCGGTGTGGCTGTTCTGCCGCAAGTACAAGAAGGAGTGGGTGCCCATGATGGACTTTGTGGCGCCCATGGTCACGCCGGGCCTGTTCTTTGGCCGCATCGGCAACTTCATCAATGGCGAGCTGTGGGGCAGGCCGGTGGAAAACCTGAACTACCCGCTGGCCATGATCTTCCCCCATGTCGATACCCTGCCGCGCCACCCATCGCAGTTGTATGAGGCGGCGTTGGAGGGCGTGGCGCTGTTCGTGCTGCTGTGGTGGTTTTCGGCCAAACCCCGGCCACGCATGGCAGTGTCGAGCCTGTTCCTGATCGGCTACGGGGTGGCGCGTTTCAGCGTCGAGTTTTTCCGCGAGCCTGATTTCGACAAGGGCTATTTCTTTGGCTGGATGACCGAGGGGCAGATTCTTTCCGCTCCCATGATTGTCATTGGCATCGTCCTCTTTGTTATTGCGTACCGCCGCGCGGACAAGACCACGGGCACTTCCCATGCAGCAATATCTTGATTTCATGCGCCACGTGCGCACCCATGGCACGTTCAAGACCGACCGCACCGGCACCGGCACGTATTCCGTGTTCGGCTACCAGATGCGCTTTGACCTGGGCGCCGGCTTCCCGGCGCTGACCACGAAAAAGCTGCACCTGAAGTCCATCATCCACGAGCTGCTGTGGTTCCTGAAGGGCGACACGAATATTTCCTATCTCAAGGAAAACGGCGTGTCCATCTGGGACGAGTGGGCCGACGCAGAGGGCAATCTCGGCCCCGTCTACGGCTACCAGTGGCGCTCCTGGCCGGCCGCCGATGGCCGCCATATCGACCAGATCAGCCAGGTCATCGCGCAGATCAGGAGCAACCCCGACTCGCGCCGGCTGATCGTGTCCGCCTGGAACGTGGGCGAAATCCAGAACATGGCGCTGCCGCCCTGCCATGCGTTTTTCCAGTTCTACGTGGCCGAGGGCAAGCTCTCCTGCCAGCTCTACCAGCGCAGCGCCGACATCTTCCTGGGTGTGCCCTTCAATATTGCCAGCTACGCCCTGTTGACCATGATGGTGGCGCAGGTCTGTGGTTTACAGCCCGGCGATTTTGTGTGGACGGGTGGTGATTGCCATCTATACAGCAATCATCTGGAGCAGGCCGATTTGCAGCTGAGTCGTGAGCCCTTGCCGCTGGCCACGATGCGTATCAACCCCGAAGTGAAGGATATTCTCGGGTTCCGGTTTGAGGATTTTGCGCTGGAGGGCTACCAGAGCCACGCGCATATCAAGGCGCCGGTGGCGGTTTGAGGGTGCTGCTTGTAGCTACAATTGTGTAACTACAAAAATGGAGCTACAGTTGTTTTCATGGGATGAAGCCAAAAACCGCGCCAACAGGTGCAAGCACCGTATCATCTCTGCCCGGCGCGCCACGAAACCGGAAAGGCAAGTCTATGAGCAAGGCGAAAATACCTGAAGCTCTCCGCCGGGAGCTGGCCGAGGTGGCGGCAAAGCCGGAGAGCGAAATCGACTTTTCCGACATTCCCGCCACCACCGCCGCAGACTGGCAGGGCGCAGAGCGCGGCAGGTTCTACCGGCCCGTCAAGCAGCAGCTCACCATACGCATCGATGCCGATGTGCTGGAGTGGCTCAAGGCGCAGGGCGAGGGTTATCAGAGCCGGCTGAACGAGATTCTGCGTAAGGCCATGCTCAAGAGCGGTCGCACGCCGTCGTAAGATCACCCCTTTTTAATCGTTCCTTTCATTCGTGCATAGCATCGGCGGGCCCATCGTGAGCGACGCAAAACCCATTCTTTCCCTCATCGCCGCCCTCGCCAGCAACCGCTGCATTGGCATCAATAACAAACTGCCCTGGTATCTGCCGGAAGATCTCAAATACTTCAAGGCGGTGACCATGGGCAAGCCCATTGTCATGGGGCGTACCACCTTTGACTCCCTGGGCAAGCCTCTGCCCAATCGCTGCAATATCGTAGTGACGCGTAACCGGGATTTTGCACACCCCGGCGTGAAGGTGGCGTATTCGCTGGACGAGGCCATAAAGATTGGCGAGAGCGTGGCGTATATTGAGGGTGGTGACGAGATTGTGATTATCGGCGGGGCCAATATTTACCAGCAGGCGCTACCGCTGGTGCAGCGTATGTACCTGACCGAGGTGCAGAAAAGCGTGGAGGGTGACGCGTTTTTTCCCGAGTTTGATAAAACGGCATGGCGGGAAAGCGAGCGCCGTGTGTTTCATTTTGAGCCGGGGCAGCTGGATTACAGTTTTGTGGTTTATGAGCGGGTGTAGATATTCAATGTAGCGCGGGCCATGCCCGCGCACGATTGGCCAGGATATATTCTCACTGTATTGCTATGCCACAGCCGGTTGTGCTGTGAATACAAACCCGTCACGCTACCGCCGCCAACTCCTGCTGCGCCGTTACCCGCCGTACAAACCATGCAACATCGTCCAGCGCATGGTCTGCTGTCGCGATCAAGCTGTTGAACATCTGGAAATTGTGCCACATGCCGTCAAATATCTGGCAATCGACCTCTGCGCCAGCAGCGCGGGCGCGCTCGGCAAAAAGGGTGGCGTCGTCCAGCAATATTTCCTCGCTGCCGGCTTGCACCAGCAGTGGCGGCAGGCCGTGCAGGTCAGCAAAGAGGGGCGATACACGCGGGTCGCGCAGCGGCAGGTTGCCGCAATAACCGTCGGCGCCACGGCGCAGGGCGCGGGCGGTGACCATGGGATCGCGGTGTTTGTTGCCGGAGACAGAGGGGTTGCTCAGGGTCATGTCGAGATAGGGCGAAATCATGAAAATGCCGGCGGGCAGGGGCTGGCCCCGATCGCGCAGGGTCAGCGCCAGAGAAAGCGCGTGGGCGCAGCCGCCGGAATCGCCGCCGAGAACAATGTCAGCGGGCGCGTAACCCTGCGCCAGCAGCGTATTCCAGGCGGCGAGCCCGTCGTGCAGGGCGGCGGGGTAAGGGTGCTCAGGCGCCAGCCGGTAATTGATTAAAAATACTTCGGCCTCGCCGCGCACGGCCAGCTCACTGGCGAGCGCGCGGTGGGTATGGGTAGAACCGGCAAAAAAGGCGCCGCCGTGAAAATGCAGGATGGCGCGCTCGGGCTGTGGTGATGCAATGCGTTCAGCATCAATCCCGCCCAGGCTTAAGCGCTCGATGCTGGCCTCGCGATGCGGGCGGAACAACAAGGCGCCCTGTTCCATGGCGGCACGCAATACGCTGAGCGGCAGCGGCAGGCGGCTGGGTAACTTGAAGCTTAGCCGCAAGCTGGCCTTGACGGCAGTGGCGGCAAAAAATTCCAGTGGCTTCATACAGGTGGGCTCGTCTCTCAGGATTTTTTGGCGTCGGCCAGCGCGTTGATACGCTTGTCGTAAACGGCGTGGGCGGCGTGATCCAGTTTTTTCAGCAGGCGATGATCGTCCATCAGGCGTCGGCCGAATTCGGTGGCGCGGTGTGGGATGAGATTGTACAGCGCCGCTGCCTTGCCGAGATAATCGGGCACGGCCACCATCAGGCGTGGCGACTTCAACGACTTGACCACGGCATCGGCCACGGCCTGCGGTGTCACCACGGGCAACATGCCCTTGGCGGCGGCGCCGGTGCCTGAGGTCAGCTCGGTGCTGACCGCGCTGGGCATGATCACGGTAAAGTTGACGCCGCTGTCGCGGAATTCCGCCGCCACCGATTCGGTCAGGCCAATGACCGCAAACTTGGTGCCGCAATAAATCGAAGCGCCCGGAATGACAAAGCGGCCCGCAAGCGACGCCACATTCACCACATGGCCGCTGCCGCGCGCAATCATGCCCGGCAGCGCCTGACGCATGCCGTGGATGACGCCACGAAAGTTGATGTCGATCTGTGCATCACTCAGTGCAGGGTCTTCTTCCAGAAAGCCACCCATGGGCATGATGCCGGCATTGTTGATCATCACATCGACCGGGCCCAGTGCGGCTTCCGTGGCGCTCAGGAATGCAGCAAAACTGCTGGCCTTGCGCACATCCAGCACATGCGCAAAAGCACCCAGCCGGCTGGCTTCCTGTTTGGCCAGGGTGATATCAATATCGCCGATGCTGACGCGGGCGCCTTCGTTGACCAGCGCCTCGGCAATGGCCAGCCCGATACCGCGGGCGCCGCCGGTGATGGCGACAACGGCGCCCTGTAATGCGATGGGTTTGGACATGATGTATTCCTGTGAGTGTCGTGAAGCAAAAATTTTCCTGCAGGCCCGGCAGGGCCGAACCATCGGCCAACATCAAAGCAGCACAACAAGTACTCCGTCATTCCCGCGAACGCGGGAACCCGGAGCCTTTGCTGTTCAATCACCTGCCCGAGCGATATATTCGAGGCGGTAAAAGGCGCTGGGCCCCCGCGTTCGCAGGGGGTGACAGAGTATTTTCAGGCCGCCGTGCCCAACATTGGTGGCCCAAGCCATTTACCGTTGTCCCAAGTACTGCGAACGCCATGCTTGATGCGTTGTATTAAATGCGCTGCACTAAATCCGCTTCAAACCCAGTCGCAGCCCTTGCGTCAGCACCTGCTGGACGACAGCGCCAACAAATGGCAGCGATGAGTCAAAGCGGATGGTCCAGACCACGCGGGAGCCCCGGCCAGCCTTGCTGAATGCCAGGCCGCCGCTGTGATTCTTCAGCGGCGCACCGCCCTTGCTGATACGGTAGTCAATGGACTGGTTCGGCACCATGGCGGTCACGGTTTCCTCTACCGCCGCCGGCCACAAGCCGAGGCGGCGTACCGAGCCAACGCCATTGACGGTTGTCGTGCCATCGACCACGCGCTTTACCGGAATCCCCAACACCTTGCTCAAACGGTTGTGGTCCGAGAGTGTTGCAAACACAGCTTCAACCGACTGCGTATATTCCTGGGTGACTTCAACAGTGTACTTGGCCATGTGAGGCTCCGGCGGTGGTTAAGAGGGCGAAAGTCAGGCGATGTCGTAATCACCCAGCTGAAAATGTTCCAGCCTGTGCTTGATGGTTACGCCATATTCCGGCCAGACAAAATGATTGCGGCCGCCTTCATCCAGATAGTAGCTGCTGCACACATCGGGGCGTATGGGCATGCGTTGCAGGCGGGCGTCGATGTGCGCGTTGAAATCGTCCTGCACCGGCTTCTTCACGTCGAGCCTGCTGAGGCCGGTAGTGAGCAGGGCTTTCACCGCCTGCGCTATGTATATTGCCTGATGTTCCGAAGTCCACATGACCGAGCCGACGAGGCTGTGCGAATTGGGGCCCAGCATCATGAACATATTGGGGAAGCCGTGAATCGACAGGCCCTGGTAGGCGCGCGGCCGGCCCTGCCAGATGTCGCTCAGCGAGCGGCCATCGGCACCCTTGATGATGCGGTAAATGGCCGGCTCGGCCACCGCGTAGCCGGTGCCGAAAATAATGGTATCAACAGGAATTTCCGTGCCGTCTTCCGCCACCACGCCAGTTGTCGTAATGCGCGAGAGGCCCTGGAAAATGACCGAGACATTGGGCTGGGCCAGCGCGGCATACCAGTTATTGGAAAACAGCGGGCGCTTGCACCCCAGCGTGTGGGTGGGCGTCAGCGCCTTGCGCAGGGCCGGATCGCTGATGCTCTGGCGGATATTCCTCTCGCCCAGCGGGTGCAGCACGCGGCGCAGCAGGCGCTCGTGCATGAACAGCGGTAGCGTCGGCTCAAGCCCCAGCAGCGCCGAGCCGCGCAACAGTTTTTGCAGGCCGGGCAGGCGTGCGAAGATTTTCTTTACGCGCTCGGGCACCGTAAAATCCGGTTTGGGCAAGACCCATGAAGGCGTGCGCTGGAAGCTGAAAATATGACCGGCCAGCGGCTGGATGGCGGGCAGGAACTGGATGGCCGACGCGCCGCAGCCGATCACCGCCACGCGCTCGCCGCGCAGGTCGTGTTCGTGGTTCCACAGGCCCGAGTGGAAAATGGTGCCCTTGAAGCTGTCCTGACCGGGAAAGCTCGGCATCTTCGCTTCGCCAAAAAAGCCGGTGGCAGGCACGAAGACCTTGGCCGAGTAGATGGCGCCGCCCGTGGTGCTGATCAGCCAGCGCTGCGTGGCCTTGTCCCAGCAGGCATCATTCACCACCGTGTTGAGGCGGATATGCTGCACGATGCCAAAGCGCTGCGCCACGCCTTCCAGATAGCTCTGGATTTCCGCCTGCGGGGCATAGGTGCGGGTCCAGTCGGGGTTGGGGGCATAGCCGAGGGAATACAGTTCGCTGGGCACGTCGCAGCAGAGGCCGGGGTAGTCGTTTATCGCCCAGGTGCCGCCGATGCGGCTGGCGAGGTCAAGGATCACCGTGTTGGTGATGCCCTGTTCCTTGAGCTTGATACAGGCACTGAGCCCCGAGGGGCCGGCCCCGATGATGAGCACATCGACCTGTTGCACCGTCGGCTGGGCCGGGCTGGTGCTCTCGGGCGTGGCCTTGCTGGCAGCCCGCGTGCGGCGGGGCCGTGGATTGACTGCGTTCATGCGGACTCCCCTGTCGGGCGGCGGATTTGTGCCCGCTCATGGATATATGCTGTGTTTACAGTCGGAACAGGATGTCACTAGCGGAATAGTGTGTCAATATCGGCAATACAAATCGTGGTACGAACGGCAGCACCGTGGCTGGCGCCTGTAAGGAGAGCCCATGAACGACACCCCCACCCTTTCGCGGGCCGAGCGCAACCGGCTGCAACTGCGCGCTGACATCATCCAGGCGGCGTTTGCCGAGTTTGCCGAGCGCGGCTATCACCAGACCGCCATTGCCGATATCGCCCAGCGCCTCGGCATTGGTCACGGCACGTTTTACCGGCACTTCGAGAACAAGCGCGACATTCTGGAGCATGTGATCAACGAGGTATCGGCGCGCATCATGGCGGCGCTGATCGACGAAAACGCGCCCGAGGCCGTGCACAACCTTGAGGACTACCGCGCCCAGTGCCTGCGTATTGGCGAGCGGCTGGCCACCATCCTCTCCGAAAACCCGCAGATGTTGCGGCTGGTGCTGTTCGAGGCCACCTCGATAGACCGGCAGATGACCGAACGCCTGCTCGACCTGCTCGACATGGGCGGCAAGATCGTCGCCAGCTACATGAGCAACGGCCAGCGCCTCGGCTTTTTCCGCCCCGATCTCGACGTGGAAACCACCGGCCACGCCGTGGTCGGCATGATACTCGCCAGCGCCCTGCGCCTGCTGCGCCACCCCGACGACCACAAGGACCAGCAGCGCCTGATGGACGCCATCTCGCGCCTGCTGGTGGACGGTATTGCCAATCATGCGGCGGTGGTGGCATGAGTATGGGCCTTGGTGAGCTTGGCGAGGTAGCCGGCATCAGCAAGGTCATGCTGGGCAAGGAGCAGGGCGAAGGGCAGGGCCTGCCGGGCCTGCTGATCGAAAACCCCCATTGCCGCGCCACCGTGGCCTTGCAGGGCGCGCAAATTCTCGACTTTCAGGCCGCTGGTCAGCGCCCGCTGCTGTGGCTGTCGGAGCGGGCCCTGCTCACCCCCGGCAAGGCCATACGCGGCGGCATTCCCCTGTGCTTTCCGTGGTTTGGCTCGCACCCGCAAGACGCCAGCAAGCCCGCCCACGGCTTTGCCCGTAACCGCGAATGGCAGTTAAGCGCCGCCAGTCTCGGCGAGCAGGGCCATACGCTGGTTTTTACCCTCAATGCCGACGCCGCCACCCGCGCCCTGTGGCCGCATGATTTCCGCGCCGAACTGCACATGGAACTGGGGCAGACCCTGTGCCTGAGCTTGCATGTGCACAATACCGGCGCGCAGCCTTTCAGCTTCACCTTTGCCTTTCACAGCTATTTCCCGGTGGCCGATATCCGGCAGGTCTGTGTTGAAGGGCTGGATGGTAGTCGGTGCATCGACCAGCTGGCCGCCACCCGCACGCCACAGCCGTATGGCGGCCCGGTGACATTCGCTGGCGAAACGGATCGTATTTATCTTGCGGCGCGTGGTGACTACCGGATTATCGACATGGTGAGCGGGGGGGAGACCCGCATCAAGGCGCCGGGTTGCCGCAGCGCCATCGTCTGGAACCCCTGGGCTGAGAAAACGGCCCGCCTGGGTGACATGCACCCTGAGGGTTGGCAGGGCATGGTGTGCGTGGAGTGCGGCAATGTGGAGAGTGACCGGGTGACGGTGGGGGCGGGGCAGGGGGTGGAGTGTGGGGTGGTGTTGGGGTGAGGGGCTCGCGGAGGCGGGCTTTTAACGGTATGATTTGGCTGAGATATCATTCCTTCTTACCATGAAGCATCATGGGCAACGGTGAGTCGTCATGCAGAAGCGAAGCGCTGTCGCTAGTCCCCGGCTACGGGCTCAGGCTCGTGCCAAGGGTCGGGTTCGCTTGCTGGCCATCGGCCGGCGCCAGCCGCCATCGGTTGTGCTCAGGCAACTGCGCGCCATTGCCAGCTCAACCGCCATCGAGACGGGAGAGTCGGTGGCCGCCATTGAGGCCCGGCTCAAGGCCGCCAGCTCCCGCTTTAGTGGCTTGCAGCTGGCCTGATCAGGTCATCGTGCCGCTTGCCTGACAAGGGCTTGCATGGGCGCATAGTTGCGATCCAGACCTGTTTGAATGGCCGCAATATAGCTGTCCCGCCTGTTGTTCCATGGACTGTAATCCAGTGGCCCTATCCCAGCCTGAAACGCCATCGCATCCGCTACCAGTCGTGCCAGCCGTCCATTGCCCTCCCGGAAGGGGTGGATGAGAATCAGCTCCACATGCACTTCGGCAATTGCTGCCACTGCCTGTTGCAGGCTCATGCCATAACAGGGTGTCAGGCGCGCCAGACAGTGTTGATCAAAGTCGGCCAGCAGCCGTGAAATCTGGCTGGTGGGAGGAAAAGGAAAGCCGTCCTTCGAGATATTGACAGATCGCTCTGCGCCCGCCCACGTATAAAGATTCCCCAGCCACTGCCGATGCCACTCTTTGATCATGGCCACCGTCAAGCGCTGATCGCGGCGCGTAATTCCCAGGACATGGTCATAGAGCTGACTCAGCAGAACAAGCTCGGCTTCGTTTATATCGTCAGCACGGGTCAGGCCCAGCTTGTTGCGGAGTACCTGATCATTTGAGCCGGGCTGGTGCTCGCCCTCCGGGCCGGTCACGGTGTAGCGATTCATGCGGACGAGCGCTCCTGCTTTTGTGCAGCGACATAGCGGGTGTGCTCCCGAGCTTAGCATGCCCGCCGCAACACATCCTCACCCCTCCCGCCACCGCCCCCGCCACTCCCCCCGCTCCGCCACCGCCCGCCCCCAGCCCGCCGGTATGTCCCCCACGGCCACCGGCAGGAAGCGCGAGCAGGCGAGGCTGTCGCGCAGGGGGATGGTGACGCCGCTGATGCCGTTGCGCTGCTTGCCGATGATCAGCTCGGCCAGTGTCGGGTGGGCGGTGTCGGGGTGGTAGACCACGTCGCGGTAGAGGAAGAGGATGAGGTCGGCGTCCTGCTCGATGGCGCCGGACTCGCGCAGGTCGGCCAGCACCGGGCGCTTGTCGGGGCGGTATTCCAGGCTGCGGTTGAGCTGGGAGAGGGCGAGCACGGGGCAGTGCATGTCCTTGGCCAGGGCCTTGAGCGCGCGTGACACCTCGGCGATCTCCTGCGTGCGGTTGCCGGCGTGGGCGGGGGCGTGCAGCAGTTGCAGGTAGTCCACCATGATCAGGCCGAGCCGGCCGCCGTGGCGGCGGGCCACGCGGCGGGCGCGCTGGTGCAGCTCGGCGGGGGTGAGCGCGGGGCTGTCGTCGATGGTCAGTGGCCAGTGCTGCACGGTACGTAGCGCTTCGGTGAGCTGCTCCCAGGCGCTGTCGTCGAGCTTGCCGTCGCGCAGGCGGCGCAGGCTGATGCCGCTTTGCGCGGCGAGGCTGCGCAGCATGAGGCTGTCGGTGGCCATTTCCAGCGAGAACACCAGCACCGGCTGGCCGGCGGCGGCGACCTGCTCGACGAGGTTCATGGCCAGCGTGGTCTTGCCCATGGCGGGGCGGGCGGCGAGCACGATAAGCTCGCCGGGCTGTAAGCCGCCGGTGTGCTGGTCAAGCTCCGGGTAGCCGGTCGGCGTGCCGGTGGGGCCGGGGCTCTGCGCCTGCCGGTCGATGCGCGCCAGCGTGCGCGCGAGTATGGCGGGCAGGGCCTCGGGCTGGTGGCTGGCGGGGCCCTGCACGGCGGCGAGCAGGCGTTCGGCGACCTTTTCGGCGCGCTGGGCCGCGCTCAGCGTGCCGTCGTGCAGGAACTGGTCGGCCAGCCGGTAGGCCCCCAGCAGGGCGCGCTGCTGGCGGCGGGTGTGCACGATCTCGGCATAGGCGCCCACGTTGATCGCCGAAGGCGTGTGCTGCACCAGCTCGCCGATATAGGCCATGCCGCCGGCGGCCTCCAGCTGGCCGTTGCTGGCGAGGGTTTCGGCCACGGTGAGGGCGTCACGCGGCAGCCGGGCGGCTTCCAGCGTGGCGATGGCGGCAAAGATCAGGCGGTGCTCGGCCTGAAAAAAGTCGTCGGCCACCACCGTGCCCGCGACCCGTTCCCAGGCCGGCTCCTCCAGCATGAGCGCGCCCAGCACGGCCTGTTCGGCCTCCAGACTAAACGTAGGTAAGGGGTTCATGCGCCACCCCGCCAGGAGCTGCCGCTGAGCGCGAGCACATGGTGGCGGTCTTCACGCAGGCGGTCGGTGATGCGCTCGCCCAGCACCTCGCGCACCCGTGCCAGCCCGAAGTTGGAGGTCAGCACCGTGGGCAGGCGCGCCTCGTAGCGCTCGTCCATGATTTCAAAGAGGGCGTTCAGCTCCGCCTCGGTGCCGCTGCCGAGGCCAATTTCCTCCACGATCAGCAAGTCCAGCCGGCCATAAAGCCGGATTACCTCCGCCTCGCCGGGGGCCTGCCGGTCTTGCCAGCTGGCGCGCAGCTCGCGGATGATCTGCGGCAACTGGCGGCGGCGCACCCGCTGCGCGGGCAGCAGGGCGTTGATGAGGGCGCAGGCCAGATGGGTCTTGCCGGTGCCGGGGTGGCCCAGCAGGAGCAGGTTGGGGGCCGGGGCCTGCCCTTGCAGCGCCGCCACCAGCTCGCGGCAGGCCGCCAGCGCCGCTTGTTGCTCGTCGCTCCGGGCCTCGAAGTTGTCCAGACTGGCGTTCTCGAAGCGCGCCGGCAGGCCGGCGTCGTCGCGCTGCTGCTGGCGGCGGCGGGCCTGCTCGGCGGCCAGACGGGCCTGCTCACGGGCGGCTATTTCCGCCTGCTCGGCCTCATACCAAGCGGTGCACTGGGGGCAGCTGCTCCAGGGGCCGGCCCAGTTACCGTCTATCTCGCGCCGGGCCTCGAAGGGGCCGTGGTTGGGGAGGCACGTTCTTTTCTGCGTTTCATAGTGCGGTTCGGGGGCGCTGTGGTCGGGCTTGTTGCCGGGCTGGTCAGCGTGGCCATCAAGGTGTTGGCCAGCGTGCCGGCTATCAATACGGTTCTCAGAGTTTTCCATTGCGGGTACCTCCCAAAAAATCCTGGCCGAGCAGGCCAAGGTGACTGTGTTTGATGTGAGCGGGTTTGTTGCCGTGCGGGCTGCCATGGGCCGTCTGGCTGCCTTGCGGCTCGTCTTCCCAACGCGCCCCGTTCAGCCAGGTGGCCGGCAGCGGGATGTAGCGGCCCCCGGCCTGTGTCCACTGCGGGCTGCTCACGGCCTGCGCCAGCGCCGCCAACATGCGCGCCAGCAGGGCCGCGTCGGGGCGGATGCGCTGCCAGGCCTTCAGCGCCGCCTTGCGCCCGGCCTTGTTGGGCCAGACCTGCCAGAACTGGTCGAACAGGGTGTCGGGCCGGGCTTTGTCCCCCGCGTCAGCGGCGTGCTGGTGATTCACTGAGGGTTCAGGTGAGGGTTGAGTGAGGGTTATGGGTGCAACTGCTGCGGGGGCCTGCGCAAGGTCTGCGGGGGAGTGGTGCAAATCCTGCGCGGGCAGGGCGCAAGGCTTGCGGGGCTCCGGCGCAGCCTCTGCCGGGGGCAAGGGCTGCGTGTCGGCACTACCTGCGGGGGCGTGCACTAAAAGCCCGCTGACGATCCGGTACACCGTGCTGCGCCCTTGTCGGAAATCGCGCTTTAGCACGCCCAGCGCCTCCAGCGCCCGCAAGGCCCCCTGCACCGAACGCAGGCTCATGCTGCAACGGGCAGCCAGCAGCGGTACCGAGGGGAAGCACATGCCCTCGTCATCGGCCTGATCGCACAGCGCCACCAGCACGAATTTCTCGCGGTTGGGCAGCTGCGTCTTGAAGGCCGCATTCAGCAGTCTGTTGCTCATGGCTGACTCCTGCCCGCCGTCTGCACGGGCCTGTTTGTTATTTATGCTTAACTATATCGACCATAACCCTGCTTGCCACTGTTTTCAGGCGTAAAGAGCGGGAAACGGGGTAATTGACAGCGCTGGCTTGCTTTTATGGTGCGCCATGCTTAACTATAGATTAAACAGGGTTTCCGATGTGAAGGCAAGCAGGAGCCGGGTTTTTTTGCAGAAATTTGCGGGGCGCAGGGCAGGTAGCAGCTACTATCCTCCTGTAGCCCCCACCGAGACTCCCCCATGTGCCTCATCGCCCTCGCCTGGCAGGCCCACCCCGACTACCCGCTGCTGGTGGCCGCCAACCGTGACGAGTTTTACGCCCGCCCGGCGGCGCCCGCGCGCTACTGGGAAGACGTGCCCGACTTGTTGGCGGGGCGCGACCTCAAGGATGGCGGCACGTGGATGGGCGTCACCCGGCAGGGCCGCTTTGCCGCGCTGACCAATGTGCGCGAGCCGGGCGCGGGCACAGGCCGTCTTTCGCGTGGCCTGCTGGTAGCCGACTTCCTGCGTGGTGATGCCGGGCCCATGGACTATCTGCACGCCGTAGCCCGGCGCGCCGGTGAGTTTGGCGGCTTCAACCTGCTGGTGGGCGACGGCCACCGGCTGGCTTGCTACAACAATCGCCACGGCACGCCCTTCCTGCTCGGCCCCGGTATTCACGGCCTCAGCAACAAGGAACTGGATACCCCCTGGCCCAAGGTGCAAAAGCTCAAGGCCGGGCTGGCTGACGCCATGAGCGCCGGGGCCGCCCCTGCAATCTTGCTCAAACTATTGCGCGACGACAGCCCGCCCGCCGACGCCGACCTGCCCGATACCGGCGTCGGCCTCACCATGGAGCGCGTGCTGGGCCCCTGCTTTATCCGCACGCCGGTGTACGGCACCCGCGCCTCCACCGTGCTGCGGGTGGGGCGGCAGCGGGTGGAATTTGTGGAGCAGAGTTTTGTGCAGGGCGAGCCGGGGGAATACGTGGAGTTTTCGTTTGAGCTTGATGTTGAGCCCCCTCTCCCTCCGGGAGAGGGCTGGGGTGAGGGGAAGTGACCACTGCCAGAGCCGGGTTCCCCGCACACCCCGATTCCGCACCATGAAAAACCCAATCAACCCCACCTTGCCCCCCGACTTCTACGCCCGCGACACCGTCACCGTCGCCCGCGAGCTGCTCGGCCAGCGCCTTTGCCACCGCCTGCCCGGTGGCGAATTGCGCACGGGCACCATCGTCGAAACCGAAGCCTATCTCGGCCTGGGCGACAAGGCCGCGCACAGCTACGGCGGCAAGCGCACGCCGCGCACCGCCACCATGTACGGCCCGCCGGGCCACGCCTATGTCTACCTGATCTACGGTATGCATTACTGCCTCAATGCCGTCACCCGGCCCGAGGGCGTGCCCGAAGCGGTGCTGATCCGCGCGCTGGAGCCGGAGCAGGGCCATGAGTTGTGGGCGCAGGAATTACCCCATCTCAAACCGGAGCAATGGTTGAGCGGCCCCGGTCGCCTGTGCCGTGGCATGAAGATTGACAAAGCGGCGAACGGATTGTGTCTTGGTAATTCGGTGTTGTGGATTGAGGCGAAGGGCGCGGTGGCTGATGCTGATATCGAGGCCGGGCCGCGTATCGGCATTGCCTATGCGGAAGAGGCGGTGGATTGGCCGCTAAGGTTTTATGTGCGGCGGAGCAGGAGTGTGTCGAAGGGAGGGTAAAACCACCCGTACGGCCGTACACGCTCCCGGCGCAGTGCGAAACTTTGTCACCCGACCAAACGAGAGAGTTTTGGCCCTGCCCCCTCAACCCGATTTGTTCTTCGGCCGAATCAAATCCATCAGCCCCAGATCCTCCAGCTCAAACTCCACCAGGCTTTTAATCACGGCGGCATTGTCCACCTGCATCACCTGATTCAGCAGCTCTTTCGCACGGGCATAGGGCACGGTGCGGATGACCTTCTTGATTTTCAGCAGGTTGCTGGCGCTCATCGAGAGCGAGTCGAAACCCATGGCCAGCAGCAGGGTGGCGGTGCCGGGGTCGCCGGCCATTTCGCCGCAGATGCCCACCGGCTTGTTGAAGCGGTGCACTTCGTTCACCACCATTTGCAGGGCGCGCAGCACCGAGGGGTGGTAGGGCGTATACAGTTCGGCCACGCGGGCGTTATTGCGGTCTACCGCGAGCAGGTATTGGGTCAGGTCGTTGGAGCCGACCGAGACAAAATCGACCAGCGCGGCGTAGTCGGCAATCTGGAAAATCGTTGCGGGCACCTCGACCATGATGCCAAGGCGGGGTGTGGGAATCGGCACGCCTTCTTCGTCCTGCACTTCCATCACCGCGCGGTGCAAAATATGCAGGGCTTCCTCGACCTCGAACACCGAGGACACCATGGGCAGCATGATCTGCAGATTATTGAGGCCGATATTCGCCTTCAACATGGCGCGCACCTGCACCATGAAGATTTCCGGGTGATCGAGGGTAATGCGTATGCCGCGCCAGCCCAGCGCCGGGTTTTCTTCTTTCACCGGGAAATAGGGCAGGTCCTTGTCGCCGCCGATATCCAGCGTGCGCATCGTCACCGGGCGCGGGGCAAAAGCCTCGATCTGCTGGCGGTAAATCATGCGCTGCTCTTCCTCGCCGGGAAAGCGCTCGCGCAGCATGAAGGGAATTTCCGAGCGGTACAGGCCCACGCCCTCCGCCCCGCGCTCCTTGGCGCGCGCCACATCGGCCATCAGGCCCGTGTTCACGTAGAGCGCCACGCGGTGGCCGTCGGGCGTTTCCGAGGGCAGGTCACGGTAGGCGTCGAGCCCGGCCACCAACTGTTTGTCTTCCTTGATGATGTCCTTGTAGCGCTTGCGCAGCTGGCGCGACGGCTGGATGTAAATGCGCCCCGTGTAGGCGTCAACAATCAGCTCGGTGTCGTCGAGCGTCGTTACCGGCAGTTCCGCCACGCCCACCACGGTGGGAATGCCCAGCGCCCGCGCCACGATGGCCATGTGCGAGTTGGCCGCGCCAGCCACGGTGACGATGCCCGCCACCTTGTCCAGCGGCGTTTCCACCAGCAGGGCCGTGCTGATTTCCTCACCCACCAGAATCGAGTGCTCGGCAAATTCGCGCAACGCCACGTCGTCCTGTTTCTGCAGATGGGCGAGAATGCGCAGCCCCAGGTCTTTCACGTCGGCCATGCGCTCGCGCAGGTAGGGGTCTTCCATGGCCGCAAAGGCCTGCATGTGTTCTTCGATAACTTCGCGCAGCGCGCCCTGCGCCCAGTTGCCGGCACGAATGCGGTCGGCGATCTCGCCGCCCAGGGCATTGTCGTCGAGCATGCGCAGGTAGACCTCGAACAGCGCGCGTTCGTCGGCCAGCAGGCTGTTGGACATTTTTTCGTTGAGATTGCGCACGTCGGTGCGCACGGCATCCAGCGCGGCATCGAGCAGGTCAAGCTCTTCGTCCACGTCGTCCACGGCGCGGTTGGGCACCGAGTCGATATCGGCCGGCGGGTACATGACCACGGCGCGGCCAATGGCGATGCCGGTGGCGCCCGGCACCCCGGTAAACATGCGCGTCAGGTTGGTGCGCGGGGCGCGCAGCGCGTCGAACTGACCCACCGCCTTGGCGTGCGCCACCACACCCGAAAGCTGGGCCGAGAGCGTGACCAGAAAGGCTTCTTCGGATTCGTCAAAACGGCGCTTGTCCTGCTGCTGCACCACCAGCACTCCCAGCACCTTGCGCCGGTGCATGATGGGCACGCCCATGAAGGAGTTGTAGCGCTCCTCGCCGGTTTCCGGCACATACAGGTAGCGCGGGTGGGCCGAGGCGTTGTCGAGGTTGATGGGCTCCTCACGCTGGCCGCACAGGCCCACCAGACCCTCCGACAGGCCGAGTGTGACCACGCCGATGGATTCGGGGTTCAGGCCTTTGGTGGCCATCAGCACATAGCGGCTGACCTTGTCGTCGAGCAGGTAGATCGAGCACACCTCGGTACCCATCGCCTCGCGCACACTGGAGACGAGCACATCCAGCGCCGCCTGTAGCTGGGGCGCGGAGTCGACATCCTGCACAATCTTGCGCAGGGTTTCGAGCATGAGCGTGCTTTGCATGCCAACCTCTTACCGTAACAATCCGGGCGCTCTTGTCTCTATCTCACGGGGCGCCAACAGCGCCCCTATCCCGGCAAACGCGGCGCCAGTTCCTTCAAAGCCTTGCGGTATACCTCGCGCTTGAACGCCACCACCTGGTTCAGCGGGTACCAGTAGCTGACCCAGCGCCAGCCGTCGAACTCCGGGGGCTGCTGGCTGTTCAGCTGCACGCGTTCGTCGGCCGACAGCATTTTCAGCAAAAACCACTTCTGTTTCTGGCCTATGCACACCGGGCTGGAGTCCGGGCGCACATAGCGCCGGGGCAACCGGTAGCGCAGCCAGCCACGCGTCTGGGCAATGATCTTCACATCCTGCCGGGTCAGGCCGATTTCCTCCCCCAGCTCGCGGTACATGGCCTGCTCGGGGGTTTCATTCTCGGCAATCCCGCCCTGCGGAAACTGCCAGGCATCGTGGCCTTTGCGGCGCGCCCACAGCACCTGCCCGGCCTCATTGGCCAGCACGATGCCTACATTGGGACGAAAGCCATCGGGATCAATCACAGCAAACTCTCAAAAGTGTTCAAGTCTTTGTTTTATAAATACCTTACAGGGGGTGCGGGAGCAAGCCCGCCGGCTGATTTTTCTTCAATCCAGCGCCTTCTGCGCCCGCCAGCATGCACGCTTGGCGGGCCTGAGCGTGAGGCCTGCCTTGTAGGAAATTTGCTACGGAGAGGGTGATGCGTTTTGTCCGGCTCCGGCACGGGCTGGCAGCGTGGTGTGGCGACCTACTCCAGCCAGGGATTGACCAGCCCAACGCCGGTGCCTTTGAAGTCGCGCACATGGCGTGTCGCCAACAGAAAGCCCTTTAAGCCGCCACCCCGGCAAAAACCGCACAGGCGTGTATTGGCCAATTTGTGACCTATTAGTCACATCGTGTTCCGGCTACGCATGTTATCCCTTGCCGTCCACAGCTTCACAGCCTCAGGTCGTCGGGTATGCTTGCCAATGTCCCAGTCGGGGCATATTGATGAAAGGGTGCACGTTTTTTGGCGCTTTGTAGCAGGCGCCTTTTTGAAAATACACCCCAGCCAGGCCAGTGCCTTGCGCCGGACTCCGCCGCGTCACAATAAAAACAAGGAAATCCCATGCAGTCGCGCAGCCTCCCCCGTATGTCCCTTTTTCCGCGCTGGATTACCCTGCTGTGCTGCCTGCTGGCGGCGGGCAGCGCCATGGCGCAATCGCTGTGCATCTATGACCCGCTGGGAGCGGGTGGCGATTATTACTCCATGTACAAGGACTACCAGCTGGCGGCCAAGCGCTGGAACGTCAATGTCGATCTCAAGGCCTATACCGACGACGCCAAACTGGACGCCGACTTCCGCTCGGGCGCCTGCGACATGGCCAGCATGATCGGTATGCGCGCGCGCATGTTCAACCAGTTTACCGGCACCATCGACGCCCCCGGCGTCATCGACAACTACGCGCAGTTGCGCGAGGTCATGGCGCTCGTGGCCAACGCCAAGCTGGCCAAGTACATGAGCGGCAATGGCTATGAAGTGGCGGGCGTCATGCCCATCGGCCCGACCTACGTCATGACCTCGGATCGCCACATCAACTCCTTCGAACGTGCCAGGGGCAAAAAGGTGGCGGTGATGGGCTGGGACAAGACCCAGTCGATGATGGCGGAGTATTTCAAGGTAACGCCGGTGGGTACCGACATCCCCCACTATGCCGACCTCTTCAAGCAGGGCAAGGTCGACATCCTCGTCGCACCCATGGCCATCTTCAAGGCGCTGGAGCTTTATCAGGGCATGGGCACCAACGGTGGCATCGTGCGTCGGCCGCTGTTCCAGTTCACCATGCAACTGGTGGATCACCAGGACAAGTTCCCGCCGGATTTCGGGCAGAAAAGCCGCGAATTCATGTATACCGAGTCTGATCACGCCATCAGCCTGGCGCGCAACATGGAAGCCGAGATCGACAGCCGTGTCTGGATTTACGCGGTGCACAGCGAAGTGACCGAATGGACCACCGGCATGCGCGCCGCCCTGGAGCAAATGACCGCCGCCGGCAATTTTGACCGCCGTATGCTGGCGCTGCTCAAGCGCGTGCGCTGCAAGGACAACGCCGAGGAGCCCGAATGCGCCCCCACGGTGGAGCAGCAGCGGGAAGCGCGTCCCTGAGTTAACGCTTTTCCGCAGGGTGCGCCGTGCGCACGTGTACAGGGGCCGCATAGGTTGGCCGATGCGGGTTCGAGCCACGTACGCGTGCGCACGGCGCACCCTGCAAAAGCGGCTTTGTGCTTACGGGTCTGGTAACCAGACGCCCTACTCGTGCCGGCTGATCGTCCCGTCCCACTGCATCATCACCGCGTCCGGGCTGGTATCGGCCGCAAACGCCGCCTTGCCGCCCGGCATGAGCCGGATATTGCCCATCAGCTCCGCCGTCGAGAGCCAGTCCTGCTGCCGGGTAAAGTCGGCGTTGGGCTCAAGGTAGACCGTCATCACGGTGGGGCGGTTGGTATCGGCCAGCTGGATCAGGCCGGCCTCCACGCCATTGTCGTTCAGGCTGTAGTGGTTCAGCGTCGGGTAGATCTCCACCCACTCGTTGCCGACGATGTTGTAGCCCAGCACAATCACCGCCACCAGCGCTGGCACCCGGTGCAGGCCGCCCTTGATGGCGGTGACCATGCCCAGGCTGATAATCAGGGCCAGCGGCGGCAGCTGCGGGTACAGGTACCAGTACAGCTTGGATTTGGCCACCGAATACAGTGCCAGCGGCAGCAGCAGCCAGAGCAGCAACAAAATCATGCGCGGGTCGCGGAACTGGCGCAGGCTTGCGCGGTTGAAAAGGCAGATCACCAGCGCCAGCAGCGCTGGCCCGAACTGGGCCAGAATACTGTCCACGTAGAACATGGGCGGCGTGTAGTGCGCCTCCACCACCTGTGTCGAGCGCGCCAGCAGGTCGTAGTAAATCATGACGTGAAAGAACTGCGTGCCATCGACCAGATAGCGTGCCAGCGCCCAGGGCAGCACCGGCAGGAAAAAGCACAGCGGCAGCCACAGCAGCTCGCGCCAGCGCAGCTGGCCACGCCCGCACAGCAGCGCCGTATAGAAAAAAGCCGCGATGCCATAGGGCATGGCGTGAAAACTCTTGGTCAGAAAGGCCAGCCCCAGCAGGCCATAGCCCAGTGCCACCGCGCGCCGGCTGCCGCCCGCCAGCGCCAGCATGGCAGCGGTGGTGAAGGCAATGAACAGCATGTCGGGGTCGGCGGTACGGGCGCCGTGCCGCAGCAGCAGCTCCGGCGCGATCAGCAGCAGCAGGCAGGCAAGCCCGCCCGCTTCCCAGCCTGCCTGCCGGCGGCCGTACACGTACACCATGATGCCGGTGGCCAGCGCCGCCAGCAGGGAAAACAGGCGTATGCCGATCAGCGGATTGACGGGCAGCATATAGCCCAGGGCCGCCCCCCACATCGACAGCGGTGGCTTGGCGTTGTAGTAGTCCGGTTTGCCAGCGTACTGGTTAATCAGGAACTGGTGGCTGTGCACCATCTCGGCGGCAGAGGCGGCGTGGCGCCCCTCGTCAAAGGCAAAAATGGTCTGTACCGACAAATGGTCGCACAGGTTGAAGGCCGCCAGCGCCAGCAGGAGCAGCAGCAGGCAGGTTTGCAGATGGCGTGAGTTGTTCATGAAGGCATCCCGGCTAGGGTCTGTTGACGTTTCATTGATCGTGGCGCCGGAGACTGTAAAGCCCCAGTGCAAGGAATGAGGAGCGCGGTGTACTTGTTGTACACAAGCGACGAAAGACGCCGCAATGGGGCTTTACAGTCCCGTCCCGAAGGGTTGCTGGTCAAAATCGCGCCATACCGCGTTTCTCCCTCCTCGTGTGGAGCCACCACAA
>Ga0302187_10001177_pt1 | contig 22597 bp, 19 predicted proteins | sample II_Bog_E1_3_FD_202120 | JGI IMG/M metagenome (GOLD analysis project Ga0302187, IMG submission 202120) | Peat permafrost microbial communities from Stordalen Mire near Abisko, Sweden - II_Bog_E1_3 | ecosystem: Environmental > Terrestrial > Soil > Wetlands > Peat | place: Sweden: Abisko...
ACGGTTCCCCCGACGCCCTGAAGGCCAGAGCCACCACCCCGGCCCTTCCCAATCCAACCCTGGAAGACGCCTTCATCGCCCTGGTAGAGGAGGCCGAGACATGACCGTGCGCCCCCTCCTCGCCCTCATCCGCAAGGAAAGCCTGCAGATCCTGCGCGATCCCAGCAGCCTGATGATTGCCGTGGTGCTGCCGCTCATCCTACTGTTCCTGTTCGGCTATGGCGTCAGTTTCGATCTGAAGGACAGCCCGGTCTGCGTGGTGGTGGAACAATCGAGTCAACCAGCCGAAAGCCTTGCCGCCTCGTTCCAGGCCTCGCCCTTTTTTAAGGCTCACCGCGACAGCAATACGGTCCGATGCAAGGACGAGCTGGTGTCCGGAGCCATCAACGGCATGGTGGTGATCCCATCCGACTTCGCCGCCCTTTTGGGAGCCCAAGAAGCCGCCCCGGTACAGGTGCTGGTGGATGGCTCGGACCCCAATACCGCCGGGCTGATGCAGAACTATCTGTCGGGCACCGTCCTGGTCTGGCAGGCCATCAATTCCGACATGAGCGGACGCAACGGCCTGGGCCGCATCACCGTCACCTCGCGGGTCTGGTACAATCCCGCCAAGCAGAGCCGGCTGTTCCTGCTGCCCGGACTTGTCGCCGTGATCATGACCCTGATCGGCACCATGCTGACCTCGCTGGTGGTGGCCCGCGAATGGGAGCGCGGCACCATGGAGGCGATGATGGCGACGCCGCTGTCGGTGGCGCAATTGCTGCTGGGCAAGCTGATCCCCTATTTCATCCTCGGCCTGCTGGCCATGGCCGTGACCACCGCCATCGCCGTCTGGCTGTTCGGCGTACCCATGCGCGGCTCCGTTTTGGTGCTGGCGGGGGTGACATCCATCTTTCTGCTGACCACCTTAGGGCAAGGCCTTTTGATCTCCACCCTGGCCAAGAACCAGTTCGTCGCCACCCAGGCCGCCTTGTTCACAGCCTTTCTGCCGGCCTTCCTGCTGTCGGGGCTGGTCTATGAGATCGCCTCCATGCCCTGGCCGATCCGCTGGTTCACCTATATCATTCCCGCCCGCTATTACGTCCCCAGCCTGCAGACCCTGTTCCTGGCCGGAGACGAGCCGGGCGTCTTGATCCCCCATTGCCTGTCCATGCTGGTCATCGCCGCCGTGCTCTTTGCCATCGTGGTCTGGAAAACACCCAAACGGCTGGATGATTGATCATGTGGGACCGCATCATCGCCCTGATCATCAAGGAACTTTGGGCAGTCTGGCGCGACCCGAAAAGCCGGATGGTGCTGATCATCCCGCCACTGATCCAGATGGTGCTGTTCAGCTTTGCCACCACCCTGGAAGTGAAGAACATCGAGGTGGCCGTGCTCAATCGCGACATGGGCGGCCATGGGGTCGAAGTGGTGCAAAGGCTGGCCGGATCAAAGGATCTGATCAAACGCATCCGCATGATGAACGGCGAAGCGGAAGCCGCCCAGGCTCTGGCCTCGCAAAGGGTGCTGATGATCCTGCGCATTCCGCCGGATTTCTCGCGCGATCTCGACGCCGGCAAGAGTGGCGAGTTGGAGCTGATGCTGGATGGCCGCAAGTCTAACGCCGCCCAAATCCTTGAGGGCTATGTCACCGCCATCGCCGAGCAATATGCCGACGAACTGCCGGGCCGACCCGTCGGCCATCCGGTGGTCATGGCCCGGGCCTTCTTCAATCCCAATCTAGAGAGTGCCTGGAGCACCGTTCCCGCCCTGACCGCCATTCTGACCATGGTCCTGGGGATCGTCGTCACCGGCCTGTCGGTGGCCCGCGAGCGCGAATTAGGAACCTTCGAGCAATTGCTGGTCTCGCCGGCCCGCCCCCACGAGATCATCGTCGGCAAAACCGTGCCCGGCATGCTGATCGGCATGGCCGAGGGCAGCATCATCATCGCCTATGCCCACTGGATCTTCGGGGTGCCTTTGACTGGATCGGTGCCGCTGCTCTATCTGGCCATGGCCGTCTATCTGGCCGCCGTCATCGGCGTCGGGCTGTTCATCTCGTCCCTGGTGGCCACCCAGCAGCAGGCCATGCTGGGAGCCTTCACCTTCGTCGCCCCGGCCATCCTGCTCTCGGGCTTCGCCACCCCCATCTCCAACATGCCTGATTGGCTGCAGATGGTGACGCTGGGCAACCCGGCCCGCTACTTCCTGGTGGTGCTGAAGGGAGTATTCCTAAAAGACATGCCGCCCGGCGAAATCCTGGCCCAAATCGGCCCCATGATCTTGATCGCCGTGATCACCCTATGGGCGGCGTCCTGGTTGTTCCGGCACCGGCTGGAATAGCCGGTGCCGGCATCACATTAAGCCGTCCGCAAGTCCAACAGGAAGCCATCGACCCGGCGGCGCAGATCGCCCACCACCTGGGCCATATGCTCGGCCGAAGACAGCACCTTTTGGCCGGATTCCCGGGTCTGGACGGCGCTGCCCTGGACGGTATTCACACTTTCACTGACCTCGGCGGTTTCCGAGGCGGCATGGTTGACGCTGCGGGCGATCTCGTCGGTGGTGGCCGACTGTTGCTCGACGGCGGCAGCCATAGAGCTGACGATGTCATCCATCTGAGCGATCACCGAGGCCACCTCGCCGATGCTGTCCACCACCTTGCCGGTCGAGGCCTGGATGCTGTTGATCTGGTCATAGATCAGCTTGGTGGAGCTAGAGGTCTGATTGGCCAGATGCTTGACCTCGTTGGCGACCACAGCGAAGCCTTTGCCCATTTCCCCGGCCCGCGCCGCTTCGATAGTGGCGTTTAGTGCCAGCAAGTTCGTCTGGGCGGCGATGGCCTCGATCTGATCGACGATGGCTCCCACATTGCCCATTTCGGTGGAAAGAGTGTTCACCAGTTCCGACACCGAACTGGCCGCTGCTCTCGCCCGCTGGGTGACCTGGGTGGTGTCGCTGACCTGACGGTTTATCTCGCCAATGGAGGACGATAGTTCCTCGGCGGCGGCGGCCACCGACTGCACGTCATTAAGGGCACGATCCGACGAACCGCTGGCCGAAGTCGCCTTGGACGAGGTGTCCTCGGCGATGCCGGTCATGGAGACGGCGCATTCCTCCACATCACGTGCGGACCCCAGCAGGGTCTCCAGGGACTGGGTGATCATACCGTCGAATTCGCCCAGCAGTTCGCTCAGGCGCTTGACCTTAACCTCCTTGGCGGCCTGCTCGACGGCCTTGGCCTCGGATAATTCGCGGGCCTGGAGCAACCCTAAGCGGAACACCTCCACATCCTGGGCCATGGAGCCGATCTCGTCGCTACGTCCGATAAAGGGCACCTCGATGCCGGTCTGACCGTCGGCGATGGCCTGCATGGTGGCGCGCAAGCCCCCCAGAGGTCGGGCGATGGACGAGGCGATGCGCCAGGCCAGCAGCATGGTAGACAACAGCACAGCCGCGGTGATGGCAAGATTGCGGTACATGCGACCGTTCAGCCCATCGATGCGGGCCTGCAGCAGATGATCCATCTCGGCCCCCATCACCTGCCACAGGTCGCGGGTGGACAGCTGCAGGTCATGCTGGGCCGCCGACAAGGCATTCTGCGAAGGCTTGGTGGCCACCGGATCGGAGATGGCGTCCAGCAGCGCGGTGAAGGCCGCCGACTTGGCGGTGAAATCGCCATAGGCCTTGTCCGAGGCCAGCTTCAGAGTGGCGTCGGGATTGCCGCGGATGCCCGAGGTCAAATCGCCATCCAGCCCGGATAAGCCACTGACATAACCACTCTTGGCGGTCAGGAAAGCCACGGTCATCTCAGGGGTGATGTCTCCGCCCGCCAACATGGGCAAAGCGCTTTGCAGCACCCGGCTGGTGGCGACCACCTGGGCCGGCATCTTCAGGGTGACGAAATCCTGGGCATAGAAGCTGTCGAGATCAGGATCAAGGGTCAGGTTGGAGCCGTCCTCCACCTTGGCCATATGGTCGGTAATGGCGTCCAGGCTTGGATCATAGGCGTCCAGGCCGCTGTCCTTGGACAAAGCCAGCACGGCTTTCACCGCATCGGCGGCCTTTCCGGCCGATTCAGTGGCGTTCATATCGGCGCTCTTAAGACCATCCATGGCCACCACCGCCGTTTGGGCAGCGACCAAAGCGCCGGACTTGGCGACGCTTTGCGACAGATCAATGACAGCATTCAGCTCTGTGCGCAGAAAGTTGAAATACTCGCTTCCCTCCAATTCCTTGGCGGCGAAAATTACATCCTTCTGTGTCTGAGCGATGAACAAATAAGCAAGAAATGCTATCGGCACCAGAAACATGGTACAGAGCAAAATCAGCTTATGTGGAATCTTCAGTTTATCGAGCATCTTGGCCATCCCCCCCGGTTTTATCTTAGGAAAGGCGCCATATCACCAAATACTTTGGCAACGTCACCCAAGATAAAACGTCGATGCCCCCACCGATCCAGGGACACAATGACCTTATTTTAAGCAGCAAGTCAATATTGCTTAAAAACTATGCCGTATTGCGGCGAAGAACCGCCTCCACGACTCTGACCCGGCCTTCACGAAGATTTCCGGCCAGCGTGGCTAGCATTGTTCGGGCCGTTATACCCAACAGCAAAGACAGGGACAAAGGCGGCAATTCCGGCGGAACTCTGCCAAGAAAGGCCTGTGCCTCGTCCCCTGCCTCATGCCAATAAGCCACTTGGAAGCCCAATCCCTCCAGCAGTCCCAACAGCTCCTCGGGAAGGATCAGGGCGCTATGCCCCGGTTGACTTGCCCAAGGAACAGGCAGCAGCAACTCGCCAACGCCAGCGCAGACATCATGGAAAGCCAGCCGCCCGCCGGGCTTCAGCAGCCGGGCCATCTCGCCATAAAGCCTGGGCTTATCGGCAATGTTCATGCTGGCATGCTGGGTCCAGATCAGGTCGAAGGAGGCATCCTCGAAAGGCATCTCCAAAGCGTCAGCGCAGACATAATCCACCGGCAGACCGACCCGCTCGGCCAAGACCCGCGACAGATCCACATAGCCCGCCGTCAGATCCAGGCCGGTGACGACACAACCCTTCGAGGCCAAATAACGCGAGGGCCCACCGACGCCGGAACCGACGTCCAGCACCCGCATCCCCGGCTCAACGCCAGCCAGTTCCGCCAGATGCTCGGTGGATTTCAGCCCGCCCACATGGAACTGATCCAAGGGTGCCAGATCCCGCAGGGTCAGAGGTCCCTCGGGCAGCAGGGCCATCACCCGCTCGACCAATCCCGGGGCTTCGTAATGGCTCATTCGCCACCCCAGCCACAGGCCGTCAAGGCGCCCTTCATATGTTCTGGCACCGGAGCCGTCACCGTCACGGCAGGCTTCTTCGGGTAAAGCGGCAGAGTCAATTGGCGGGCATGGAGATGCAGGCGGTCCGAGACCATTGTCGCCGTGCCCTGGCCATAGACATGATCGCCGACGATGGGCAGCCCCATGGAAGCCAGATGCACGCGAATCTGATGGGTGCGGCCGGTCAAAGGCTTGCACTCCAGCCAAGACAGCCGCTCGGTGCGGCCCAGCAATCGCCATTCGGTCTGGGAGGGCTGGCCCTTAGGGTCCACCTTCATGCGCCAGCCATGTTTGGCGTCGATCTTCGACAAAGGCTTATCGATCAGCCCGCTCTCGGCAGGGGGAGCGCCCACCACCACGGCCCAATAAATCTTCTCGGTCTCGCGGCCCGAAAACAATTCACCCAGGCGCTTCAGGGCATGACGATTGCGGCCCAAGGCCAGACAGCCCGAGGTCTCGCGGTCCAGCCGATGGGCCAGCTCGGGCGACTTGGGCAGGCCGAAGCGCAAAGCATCGAGGTAAAGCCCCAGATGCTCGTCCCCCTTGCCGCCGGCATGGACTGCCATCCCCGCCGGCTTGTCGATCACCAGCAGCAGAGCGTCACGGTAGAGAAGTCGGGATTCAAGCTCTTCGGGGGTCATGGAAGGTTCCAAAACGAACCGGGCGGCCGAAGCCGCCCGGAAAGGCACTTATTTACCAGCGTCATGCTCGGCGTGATAATCGATGAGCCGCTGCACTTCATTCTTGGAGCCCATGATCACCGGGACCCGCTGATGCAGGCCGGTGGGCTGGAGGTCCATGATGCGCTGACGGCCCGTGGAGGCAAGACCGCCGGCCTGCTCCACCAGGAAGGACATGGGATTGGCCTCGTACATCAGGCGCAGCTTGCCGCCCTTGGGGCGGTTCTCGTCATCGATGGGATACATGAAGACGCCGCCGCGGCAGAGAATGCGATGGACGTCGCCGACCATGGAGGCAACCCAGCGCATGTTGTGATCGCGGCCACGCGGACCTTCCTTGCCGGCGACGCATTCATCCACATAGCGCTTGACCGGCGGCTCCCAATGACGGGCACGAGAGGCATTGATGGCGAACTCGTGGCTGTCTTCCTTGATCTGCATGTTGGGGTGCGTCAGCACGAACATGCCGATGTTCTGATCCAGGGTGAAGCCATTGACGCCGTAACCGGCGGTCAGCACCAGCATGGTCGAGGAACCATAGACGGCATAACCGGCGGCCACCTGCTTGACGCCCGGCTGCAGGAAGACGTTGGGGTCCGAGCTGTCGGCCCCTTCGGGCAGACGCAGGATCGAGAAGATGCTGCCCACCGAGATGTTCACATCGATGTTGGACGAGCCGTCCAAGGGATCGAACAGCAGCAGATAGCGGCCGTCGGCATTGCCCTTGACGGCATAGATGTCTTCCAGCTCTTCCGAAGCCATGGCGGCGTAATGGCCGCCCAGGGAGTTCATATGCAGGAAGATGTCGTTGGCCAGAACGTCGAGCTTCTTTTGCTCCTCGCCCTGAATGTTCTCGGACCCGGCCACGCCAAGATTACCGGCCAAAGCGCCGCGATTAACCTCGTGGGAGATCATCTTGCAGGCGGTCAGGATGTCGGTCAAAAGGGCAGTGAAAGCGCCAGAGCGGTTAAGGCGGCGCTGTTCCTGGATCAGATAGTGCGACAGTGTAATGCGCTTGTAGGGCATCGTTCCCCCTGAAGATTCGGGCCGTTTTCCGGCGTTGTGACGAAACTGTTATCCCACCCGGCCTTTGCTTGCAACCCAAGGCAGGCGGGTGGATGGATTATTGGTGAAGCCTCACTCTGATCGCCGCGTCGCAAGAGGCCAGCCAGGCGATCTGATCGAAGCGTTCCTTTTGCAGACGGGCCTTTTCGGCCTCCTGCGCTTCGGGGCCCGAGGCATGGCTGTCGGACAGGCGGGTCATACGTTCTTCGAACAGATTGTGTTCGCGATTGTCTTTCTCGTGCTCTTCGGCGGCGGGAGCGCGCTGAAGCCAGCCCAGCAGCTCATCGGCAGAGGCCAACTGCAGTTGCCAGAACTCGTTGCCATAGATGGCTTCGGACAATTTGGCCCGCATGCCGACCACGTTGCACGAACGGTCGAAGGCAATATGATCGTCGGGTGTGGTGGTCCAATAGACAAGAAAAACGCCCAGGACCAAGAGAAGAATATTCCAGCGTTGCGACTTGGCCATCTTGGCTCTCCCTGCAACTGGGAGCCATTATAACCCTTTGTCAGGATTATGAAAACCCGCCACGAAAAAGCCTGAATCCGCCCTTTATCGCCATCACTGCGACACAAGAGCGAGCGATGATCCTTTTCATGGCGTTCACCAAAGCCCCGATCGGCGGGGATCAGACGGACGCCGCCCGACTCACAGGCCGTGCCGCCATGAAACGCCGCCTTGCCATTTCCGCCGCCGCCCTCATCATCGCCGCCGGCCTTGCCTTGCCGGCCCAGTCCCAGCAGAACACCGGAGGCATCTCCGCCGGTATTTCCGCCATTTGGGGCCAGGCCCTGGTCCATCACGACAGCATGACCGGCTGGGCCATCGCCCAATCCGGCCAGCCGCTGATGCCAGGGGATTCCATCATGGCCACCCAGGGCTCGCGGCTGATGGTTGCCCTGGGCGATGCCGCCATCACCCTGCATCCTGGAGCCCAGATGGATTGGGCCGGACAGAACGGCCCGACGCCGGTGGTCCGCCTCGACCAGGGCCGCAGCGAGATATCCTTGCCGCCAAGCCGATGGAACATCGGCCTGAGCCTGCTCACCCCCTGGGGCATGGCCCGGCTGGAGCAGCCCGGGTCCTATGGCGTCAATCTGGATCGCAACGGCCATCTCCGTCTGGTGGTCTGGAGCGGCTTCGCCAGCCTGCCCGCCATGGGGCTGGAAGTGCGGCCCGGCCAGATGGCCATGCTGACCGCCAATGGCGCCGCCCTGGCCCTGGCCCCGTCACAACAGCCGGTGATGGCCCCGGCAGTAATTTATGTGCCGGAAACTGTGATCCAGCCGAACTACGAACATCGGCATGAGCACCAGCGGGCGGCCCCAGTGGTCATGGCCGTACCCCTACATATCCAGGCCGAACAACCCCGTCGTCAGGAGTTTCATCACGAAGAACCACTGATGCATGTCTCGGTCCCCGAGCCCCATCGTGCCGAGCCGGAACACCAGCATCAGCAGGCCCAGGCGTCTTCACCCCCGCCGGCCTCTCACGACCATAATCATGATCACGAGAAGCCGGACAGGAAATAGCCCTTAGACGCCGTGGCTCTTGAACCAGGACAGCATCCCGGCCCAGGCATCCTTGGCGGCGGCGGCGTTATAGCTGGGGCGATAGTCGGCATTGAAGCCATGCTGCACGCCGGGATAGACCTTGGCCTCGGAGCCCGTGCCCTTCAGGGCCGTCTTCAGCTTTTCCACATCGCTTAAGGGGATGAAATCATCCTTCTCGCCGAAATAGGCCAACACCGGCACCTTCAACTTCGGCAGCTCGGCCAAGACCGAGGTGGATTTCTTATTCCACATGGGCGCACCCAGAATGCCATACCAAGCCACCGCAGCCTTCACCTTGGGGTTATGCAGGGCATAGAGCCAAGTGGCGCGGCCACCCCAGCAGAAGCCGGTGACGCCAAGGCGGTCGGTGTCGGCCTTACCGGTGGAGCGGGCGAAATCGACGGTGGAATCCAGATCGCTCAAGACCTGCTGATCGGGCACCGTGCCGACCAAGGCCAGGATGTCCTTGATGTCGGAAATCTTCGAGACGTCACCCTGACGAGCGTAAAGCTCGGAGGCGATGGCGTAATAGCCCTGCTTGGCCAAGCGCCGCACCAGATCGCGGATATGTTCGTGAACGCCAAAGATTTCCTGAATCACCACGACGGTGGGGAAGGTGCCGCCGCCCGCCGGATAGGCGTGATAGCCGGGCATCATGCCGCCGGCCACCGGAATGCGCACCTCGTCGGCGATGATGCCTTCGGAGTCCGTATGGATGGCCTGAGCCAGCACCGGATTGGCGGCGACGGCAAAGCCCACCGCCAGACCGGTCATCAGGAAGCCCCGGCGCCCCAGCACCACAGGCTCGGAGGACATCGCGGGAAAGGCCGGACGATGGTCATGGGGAATGCGCGTCATTGCTGCTGCTCCGCAAGAAGACTTGAAGGAGCGTATCTTGCGTCCAGCCCAAGCCTCTTCGCAAGCAAGACAATGGTCTATCTTGAAGCCTTCTAATTTCCCGCCAAATAGACAGCGATTTTCTCGACCTGGGCGTCGGTCAGATCGCGGGCGAAGGAAATCATCAGCCGGGCCCGGCCATTGATCCGCACATCGTCGCGGATATTCCTGATCTGGCCGGCAAGGTAACCCTTCTTCTGACCGCCGATGACGGGATAGTCGGGAGATAGCGGCTTCAGCCCGCCGGGGCCGTGGCAGCCGTTACAGCCATGATCAAGGAACAGTTCAGCCCCCTCGCCCTCTTCGTCCTGCTTGACCCCATGGCGCGGCAGGCCAGAGAGCCAAGCGGCCAGGGTGGTCATTTCCTCGGCCGACAGTCCCTTGGCCACCTCGGGCATGGGCAAAGGCGTCGTGGTGGCGCGATGGTTTTCGGCAAAATCCTTCAGCTGCTTGCCCAGATAAGTACCGTTCTGCCCGGCCAGGATCGGGGCTCCGGCCACCGGCTGGGCTCCTCCTTCGCCATGGCAGGCGGAACAGCCCTTGTCGGCGAACAAAGCCTTTCCATCGGCAGCAGCGGCGGGATGAGCCGCCAAGGCCAGCCCAACCGCCAGGATCATCGCGACACGCATAGCTTGCCCCTCTTCATCTCAGTGCCCACAGGCGGCGGGAATGGCTTTGAAAGGATCCATCTGCATTAGACATCCCTGATGCAGCCCGGCCATTGACGGCGGTCAAGTTTGGACCAAATAGGCGATGCCTCTTCGCACCAATGGCCCATGGCGCATGGTCAGCGAATGAGTCTTCTTCCCCCCGGCCTCCTCGCTGCTGTATAGAGAAGCCGCGCGAGGGGCTGGGAGTAAGCATGACTGTCCGCATCGATATGGGTTTGACGGCATCAGGAACCACGGCGACGCTGGATCTTGAAGAGCTGCTGGCGACCCGCCTGCTGGTGCAGGGCAACTCGGGCTCGGGCAAGTCGCACCTTTTGCGCCGCCTGATCGAGCAAAGCGCCCCCGTCGTCCAGCAAGCCATTATCGATCCCGAAGGCGACTTCGTCACCCTGGCCGAGATGTTCGGCCATGTGGTGGTGGAATCCTCGACCCACAGCGAAGCCGCCCTGCAGCAGATCGGTGCGCGCGTGCGTCAGCATCGGGTGTCCGTGGTGCTGAACCTGGAAAACCTCGACGCCGAAATGCAGATGCGCCACGCCGCCGCGTTCTTAGGCGGCATGTTCGACGTTGACCGGGAGTTCTGGTTCCCGGTTCTGGTGGTGGTGGACGAAGCCCAGATGTTCGCCCCGGCGGCGGCTGGCGAAGTCTCGGATGAGGCCCGCAAGGCCTCCCTGGGGGCCATGACCAATCTGATGTGCCGTGGCCGCAAGCGCGGGCTGGCCGGAGTAATCGCCACCCAGCGTCTGGCCAAGCTGGCCAAGAACGTCGCCGCCGAGGCCTCCAACTTCCTGATGGGCCGCACCTTCCTCGACATCGACATGGCCCGCGCCGCCGATCTTCTCGGCATGGAGCGCAAACAGGCCGAGATGTTCCGCGACCTGGAACGCGGCCGCTTCATCGCCCTGGGGCCCGCCATGTGCCGCCGCCCCCTGCCCATCCGTATCGGCGACGTCCAGACCTTCGCCCGCGCTGTATCGCCTAAGCTGCTGCCCATGCCCGAACGCGGCGAAAACGCCCGCGACCTGATCATGAAGCCCGGCGAGAACGAGGTGCCGCGTTACTCCGCCCGCCGCCCCACCCCCAGTTCCACCTCCGAGATCCTGGCCCAACTGGCCGCCCGGCCCCGGCCCGTCACGCCACCGCCGCCCTCGGACCTGCCGGCCATGGATGAGAGCGGGGCCATCGACCTGACGCCCGCCTCTCCCACCTTCGTCGCCAAACCCGTCCTTAGCCCCCGCCCGGCAGCGCCCCGCGCCGAAAAGGGCAGCTATGACGCCGTACTGGCGGAAATCCTGGAAGACCCCGAGGCTGCCTATCGGTCGGTCTCGGTGCTCTATCAGGACTTCGTGGTCCGCTGCCGCAGCCATGGCCTGAATGGCCGCATGCTCGACCTGGCCACCTTCCGCCGCAAGCTGGCCGTGGCCCGCGCCATGGGACGCTCTTGGGCCGCCACCCGCCCGGAAAGCGGCGATTCGCCCGATGGCGAATGGGAAAAAGCCATCGCCATCGTCGGCGAATTGCCCGAAGACGCCCACGGCGTCTTCCTGCTGCTGGCCCGCGCCGCTCTGGAACAAGCCCCCTGCCCCTCGGACGCCCGCATCGCCCGGGCCATGGGCAGCCGCTCGTCGCGCCGCGCCCGCAGCCAGCTGTCCTATATCGAACAGCGCGGCATGATCGCCTGCGCCGAGATGATGGACGGCACCCGCGTCATCGCCATCCCCCCTCTGGAATGGGAAACCGCCCCCGGCGATCCCCATGCCCCCGATGAAGAGGAATTAGGAGAAGCGGTTTGAACCCCTGGCTTTCCCGCCTCAAGCCCGACACCTACAGCCTGCTGATCATCGGCTGCGTCGGACTGGCCTCGGTGCTTCCCGCCGCCGGAGCCTTTGCCGAGCATTTCCATACCGCCACCAATCTTGCCATTGCCCTGCTGTTCTTCCTGCATGGAGCCCGGCTGTCCCGCGAAGCCGTCTTTGCCGGCATGACCCATTGGCGGCTGCACCTCACCGTCTTCGCCGCCACCTTCCTGATGTTTCCACTGTTCGGCCTTGGCCTGCAAAGCATCATCAGCCCGACCCTGGCCGCCGGGGTGATGTTCCTTTGCTGCCTGCCCTCCACCGTGCAGTCCTCCATCGCCTTCACCTCCATGGCCGGAGGCAATGTCCCCGCCGCCATCTGCTCGGCCTCGGCCTCCAACCTCATCGGGGTGTTCCTGACGCCGCTGCTGGTCGGTCTGCTGATGGGGACAAGCAATGGTGCCGGCGTCGATCTTCATTCCATCGAGGCCATCGTCACCCAGCTGCTGCTGCCCTTCGCCGTCGGTCAAATCCTGCGGCCCTGGATCGGAGCCAGGGCCAGCCAGCATAAGACGCTGCTGTCCTACACCGACCGCGGCTCCATCCTCATGGTGGTCTATGGCGCTTTCTCGGAAGCCGTTCAGGGCGGCTTGTGGCAGAAGCTCCCCGCCAGCAGCCTCGGCCTGATGGTCGCCATCAACATCGGCCTGCTGGCCGTCGCCATGGTCGGCACAAATTTCGCCGCCAAAAAGCTGGGCTTCAATCGCGAAGACCGCATCTCCATCGTCTTCTGCGGCTCGAAGAAAAGCCTCGCCAGCGGTATCCCCATCGCCAACGTCCTCTTCTCAGGCCCCATGGTCGGAATGGTCGTCCTGCCGGTCATGCTGTTCCACCAGTTCCAACTGATGGCCTGCGCCGTGCTGGCGAAGTACTGGGCGGAACATAAGCCTCAGGCTCAATAGGCCTGGGTCTGCCCATAAAGAGCATCCAGCTCCAGGCAGAGCCCCTCGACGATCTTCTCCATGCTGGAAAAACGCTCGTACCAGGCTGCGGTAAGCGCAAGCCTCATCTCCTGGCATCGCTCCAGGGTGAATTTGTCGAGAATCTCCGACAAACAAGGAACCAAGCTTTCGGGAACATGCAAGCTGGCGTCTGCCCAAGGCACAATGCGATCAAAGGGCAAGACCCAACCGTCCGACAGAACCACCGGGATCGCCGAATAAGACACCGCTTCGAGAAAGCGGTAGGAAAACAGCGAATCACCCCTTGGCACAAAGGCAAATTCGCTGGCCTGCATCAGCGCGGCATAGCCTTCGTCCAGCCGCCCAGCTTCAGCATCGATCTGCCCCACATGGCCGCCCGCCTCTTGGCAGATGACCCCCTCCTTGCCATGCAACTGAACCAGCGCCCTGCGGCAAGGATGGGACAGCGCCCCGCGAAAAGAAGCCTTAACCACCCGCCGATCAAAATTCGGCACCCCCGGCGAGATCGGCAAGGCCGGCATGCTGATGGTGCGCGGATTAACCGCCCGCTCCCAACCGGCCAAAGAGCCATCGGCCACCACCATGTTCCGCAAGGATTCCATCATGGTCACCAGCCGGAAATCGGGATGCATGTTGATCACGCAAAGCCGCTTCGGCAACTTGATGAACTCAGCCACATAAGCGCTCCAACGCGCCAGATCGATCCCGCCACGCACAAACGCCGAAGCATTCCGACCAAATCGCGGCCAATTGGTCTCTAACGAGAGGTCCTCAGCCGGGAGCAGGAAGTCCGCCTTTTGTGGATCCTCGACATAACGAGGACTGGCCTTCAGCGCGGCGAGGAAGCGTTCCCAAAACAAGGTCCTCGGCATCGTCTCGTCAGGAAGAGCCAGGGACACACTGACTTGCCTTGGCATTGGAACCGCGCTCCGAAAGGGCTGAAGCCCATAGAGTGCAGCAAGATGATTACCGAATTATCAAGAGAGAGCGGACGTGAAGGAGACACGCGGGCCCTGCCCGCACCCGCCAAGGCCAGGGGCCTTGGAACCCACCTCTGATGACGCCAGATTTCCACTGAGCAAATGCCTTGCTGAAACCAACCGCAATCATTAAGTTTTTTACACGCCAATATTCACCCAGAGACTTTACATGAATAAATATGCCATTCTCTCTTTCATATTGACCTTTTTGACAATTGCCGCGCATCCCACACATGCTGAAAACACCAGCCCGCTAAATATAAAAACTGCAGAAATAAACCAGCGACTTATAATTAAGATTCCCAGCGAAAAACAAAATATAGCCTTTGAAATATTAGAAAATAAAAATTTTACGCTCCTTGCCATGGATGAAATTCGCCGACTCTTCACCCCACACCAGATTGATCATTTCCCTGATCACGATCACCTTCTGCCATACCTTGTAAAAGGAAAAACTCTCAACGATTACACTGGAAATTTTAGGGCAAGTATCACAGAGCATAATCTTCGTCTTTTCCATCTTTCGTTAGGAGACTCTCCTGTTCCTGCAAAGCCCATGGCAGTACTGGTCCTCACGGACACCACCATCGATTCAGTAACTGTCGGAGCTGCAATGGCGAAATAATGGGGTCCAGGGGTCTAAAGGCCCTTGGCGGGGGTGGGGACACCCTCGTAAATCAGGCGTATAATCCATCCCAAGAAACCCGGGAGGCATCCCATGACCGAGACCGCCAAGATTGTCATGCTGGGGGCTGGCAGCGCCGCTTTTGGGCTCAGCCTGTACCGCGACCTTTTCACCACCGATGAGTTGGACGGCTGCACCGTCACTTTGGTGGACACCAATCCGGCGGCGCTGGACCGCATGTATGACTTAGCTATCGCCTGGGGCGGCAAGGTGGGGACGAAGGTGATCTTCGAGAAGACCACCGACCGCCGGGCCGCCTTTAAAGACGCAAGCTTTGTCATCAACTCGGTGGCGATTGATCGCAACCGGCTGTGGCGCCAAGATTTCGAGGTTCCGAAGAAGTACGGCATCCGCCACACCTTGGGCGAGAACGGCGGGCCGGGCGGTTTGTTCTTTACCTTGAGGACGCTGCCGCTGATCTTCGACTTTGCTCGCGACATGGAAGAGATTTGCCCGAACGCCCAGTTCATTAATTTATCCAACCCGGAAAGCCGGGTGATTTTGGGTTTAGGGAAATACACCAAGGTCAAGGTCCTGGGCCTGTGCCACGGCATCTTTTTAGCTCGCTGGTTCATCTGCCAGATTTTGGGTCGCCCCGAGAAAGAGGTCGAGGTTTGGGGCGCCGGCCTCAACCACTTCCAATGGCTGACGGCAGTGCGCGACAAGGCGACGGGCCGCGATTTGTATCCCGAGCTGCGCGAGAAGGAAAAGACCCACGACCCGGCCTTCACGCCCTTGGCCCGCAAGCTTTTCCGCGCCTTTGGCCTATGGCCCAGCTGCAGCGACGACCATACGGGCGAATATCTGTCCTATGGCTGGGAGGGCGGCGAGCATGGCTTCAACTTCGACGAGGACGAGCGCGGGCGGATCATTCTGAACGGCATTTTCGATGGCATCATTGATGGCACAAAGCCGGTCCCCGACGACTGGCTGACGCCGTCTTGGGGCGAGCGCGCCGTACAGACCATGGCCGGCGTCCTGCACAACCAGCACCGCTGGATTGAATCCGGCATCGTCTATAACCAGGGTGTCATCCCCAACCTGCCGCCCGATCTGGCGGTGGAAGTACCGGTGATCGCCGATTCCGCTGGTGTCCACCCGGTCAGCCAAGGCCCCCTGCCCGACGCCTGCGCCAAGCTGCTGCATATGCAGGCAAGTGTGCAGCAACTGGCAGTGGAAGCCGCCGTCCATGCCTCGAAGGAGATTGCCCTGCAGGCGTTGTTGTGTGACCCGGTGATCAATTCCACCGATGCGGCGGTGAAGCTGCTGGACGAATTGTGGGAAATCAATAAGCCTTATATAAAGAAGTGTGTTTAGGGAGAGTCGTCACGTGCATAAAGCAAATCTAACGTCAGCCGAAATTGCAAAATTGTTCGACAAATCTGAAGGACACTTCCTCGATTTCAAAGGACGGTTGATCCAGCCAGCCAAGTTAACACGGACTATTTCCGCATTTGCCAATTCTGACGGCGGAGAAATTTTCCTTGGTATCGAGGAACCTTCGGGCGGCGGACAGAAGGCATGGCGGGGATTTAAATCGGAAGAAGACGCTAATGGCTTCATCCAAACCATTGAGGGAATTCTTCCACTAGGGCAAGGCTCTAGAATGACCTTTCTTTCTGGAGAGAGCCAGGAAGGAACAATACTATACATAGAGATAAACAAAAGCAGAGACATCATAAAGTCCTCTTCTGGAGAAGTATATATACGACGAGGGCCTCAGAATCTACCCGTAAACACACCGGAACAACTTGAGCGCCTACGCCTAAATAAAGGGATTAGCTCTTTTGAGTCGCAGACCGTAGCTGCACCTGAGCACATGGTTGCAAATAGTGAGGAAATTATATTCTTCATCATGGATGTCGTCCCACATCAAGAGCCGGAAAATTGGCTCCGAAAGCAAATGCTTATCGTCGGAGAAAAACCGACTGTCGCCGGAGTTATTTTATTCGCTGACGAGCCACAAGCTCTTATCCCAAAGCACTGTGGCGTTAAAATTTATCGCTACAGAACGTCAGAAGATGAAGGCACGAGAGAAAGCTTGGACGGCACCCCGCAGACCGTGGAAGGCCCTGCGTACCGTCAAATATATGCATCCGTTGCAGCTACCAAAAAAATTATTGAGGGGATACGCCGGATGACCTCAATGGGACTTATATCGATTGAATACCCAGAAGAGACACTACACGAAATTATTACAAATGCAGTTCTTCATCGCGACTACAGCATACCAGACGACATTCACATTCGTATTTACGACAATAGAATTGAAGTTGAAAGCCCTGGCACCTTACCAGGGCACATCACTGCCTCAAATATTCTTGATGAACGCTTCGCAAGAAATGGGAATATCGTCAGAATTATTAATAAATTTCCAAATCCACCGAACAAAGATGTTGGAGAAGGCTTGAACACTGCATTCCGAGCAATGCAACGCCTACAACTGAAAGATCCAGAAGTTATTCAAAAAAATTCAAGCGTCCTTATATTAATTCGACATGAGCAGCTTGCCTCTCCAGAAGAAAGAATAATGCGATTCCTTGACTCTCATGCGTCTATAAACAATGGTGAGGCTCGTGAAACCTGTGTTATTCGCGAAGACTGGCGGGTTCGTTCAATTTTTGCACGAATGGTCGAGGCAAATATGATAGAAAAGGTCCCTGGAAGCACGACCAGCAATACGGCATACCGCAAGAAAGGCTAGCTACTGGGTCACCCCTCACACATTGATCGCATGACAATTCGCAATTGATTGCATACAATTTTATTGCCAGCCGATCAGGGCGGGTCTATAGCACCGGCAGGAACCGATAAAGCCCTGGTGCATCATGTCCGAACAGCCGAAAAAGCCTGAAACGCATATCGAATATCTCTATGTCGACACGCCCACCATTCACCCTCGCGTCGTCAAGGGCCTGCATCGTTCGCTGAAGACCTGGCTGGGCGTTGTCCTGCTGGGGCTGACCGCCTTTGTGCCTTGGATTCGTTGGGATCGTGGGCCGGATATGCCGAGCCAGGCCATCATGTTCAGCTTCGCCGACATGCGCGCCTATATCTTCGACACGGTGATCTGGGCCCAGCAGTTCTATCTGCTGACCGGCGTTTTGATCCTGGCCTGTCTGGTGTTGTTTCTGGCCACTGCGGTTTATGGCCGCGTCTGGTGCGGCATGGCCTGTCCGCAGACGGTTTGGACCGATCTGTTCGTCCGCATCGAGCGTCTGGCCGAGGGCGATCGCAATGCCCGCCTGAAGCTGGAGCAAGAACCCTGGACCGCCAACAAGATCGCCCGCAAGGTCTATAAGCATGCCCTGTGGCTGGTGGTTTCGGCCATCACCGGCATCATCTTCCTGGGCTTTTTCACCGACATCGTCCAGGTGGTCAAGACCCTGCCCACCGGCGAGGCTTCGGCCACGATTTACGGCTTCTTCGCCCTGTTCGCCGGCGGCACCTATGTGATGGCCGGCTGGGTGCGCGAGCAGATGTGCATCTATATGTGCCCCTGGCCGCGCATTCAGGGCGGCATGCTGGATGAATTCACCCTCAACGTCGCCTATGACCAGGCCCGCGGCGAGCCCCGTGCCCACGCCAAGCGCGGCATCGGCTTTGAAAATCGCGGCCATTGCGTGGATTGCAACATGTGCGTCCAGGCCTGCCCCACCGGCATCGACATCCGCGAAGGCGCTCAGATGGCCTGCATCAACTGCGGCCTGTGCATCGATGCCTGCGACGCTGTGATGACCCGCTTCAACCTGCCCACCAAGCTGATCGGCTGGCGGAATCTGAGCCAGGGCGACACCCAGATCCAGCCCAAGCTGCTGCGCCCCCGCACTCTGATCTATATCGGCCTGATCGTCGTGGTCAGCTTAGGGATACTGGTGGCCACCGACATGCGCCGCGAGATCGATCTCAGCGTTCTGGCCGACCGCTCACCCAGTTCGGTGCGTCTTGGCGATGGCTCGGTGCGCGACGGCTTCACCGTCAAGATGGTCAACCGCCGCCACGAAACCATCACCGGCCAACTGACCGTCACCGGCATTCCCGGCATCCATCTGTCCCAGTTGAGCGGCGAGCAGAGCGTGGACGTCCTGCATGTCACCGCCGACCCGGACACCGTGACCACCATCCGCGTCTTCATCCACCAGGATGCCGATGCGCCTAAGAGTGACCATGCCTCGATCCTGTTCTCCTTCAACGACGGCGTGGCCTCGGCCAAGAGCGTCTTCCAGGTCGATCAAGTGCAGTAACGGGAGACACCGGCCATGGGCGCGGCCCTGGAACAGACGGAAGGCGATTGGTGGGTTCCGGCCATTGGCCAGAGCGGGCGACCTCTTTACCTAGAGATCGCCGACGCCATCGCCGAGGACCGCCGCCAGGGCCGCCTCAAGGGGCTGGAGCGCTTGCCGCCCCAGCGCTGGCTGGCCCAAAGGCTGGGGCTGAACTTCAGCACCATCTCGCGGGCCTACGGCGAGGCCCAGCGGCGCGGGCTGATCGATTCCCACGTGGGTCAGGGCAGCTTCGTGCGGCCCGCCGGAGCCGAAGCGGCCGAGGCTCATACCGCCCCCGGCGATCTCAGCATGAACCTGCCGCCCGAGCCCTCGGACCCGGCCCTGCTGGAGCGCATGCGCCAGAGCTTCGTGCAATTGGGCTGGAACGCCGATCCCCGCAGCCTGTTGCGCTATGGCGATTTCGCCGGACGGATCGAGGACCGCAAGGCCGGAGCCCTCTGGCTGGCCCCGCGCCTGCCCAAGCTGGACCCCTCGGACATCCTGATCACCGCAGGAGCCCAGCCGGCCTTGCTGGCCATCCTCTCGGTGCTGGCCAAGCAGGGCGACGCCATTTGCTGCGACATGCTGACCTATCCCGGCTTGCGGGCCCTGGCCGCCCATCTGGGGATCAGGCTTTACGGCCTGCCCTCGGACGACGAAGGCCCAGACCCCTCGTCCCTGTCCTATGCCTGCCGCGAGATCAGCCCAAAAGCCATCTATCTCAACCCCACCCTGCATAACCCCACCACCCGGACCATCTCGGCCCGGCGCAGGATGCAGTTGGCCGAGATCGCCCGGACCCATCTGGTGCCAATCCTGGAAGACGACGCCTATGGCGCCCTGCCCTACGAGGCTCCGACCCCCTTTGCCGCCATCGCCCCCGATATCACCTTCCATGTCTCGGGGCTGGCGAAATGCTTAGGGGGCGGCTTGCGGCTGGCCTATGTCACGGCGCCCTCTTCGGCCTGGCTATCGCGCCTGACCGCCTCGACCCGGGCCACCAGCCTGATGGCCTCGCCCATTGCCGCCGCCTTGACCTCGCAATGGATCATCGACGGGCTGGCCACCGACATCATCCAAGCCATCCGTGAGGAAAGCCAAGCCCGCCAGACCATCGCCGCCGCCATCCTGCCCAGAAACGGCTTCTTCGCCCATGATCAGGGCTTCCATCTGTGGCTGCCGCTGCCTCAGCCCTGGAACCGGGCCGATTTCCTGGCGTCTTTGCGCAGCAAGGGCATCGGCGTGATGGGCAGCGACGCCTTCATCGCCCAAGGCTCCACTGCGCCAGAGGCCGTGCGCCTATGCCTGGGCGGATCGATCAGCCGCGAGATGCTGGCCGCCACCCTGCTCTCCATCGCCACCACCCTGGCCCAGCCGCCGGGGATGATGCCGGCCGTCATCTGATCTTTGCTGACGCAAGCGGGCCCCAGCCTCGTCACACCGTCACGACGACAGAGTTTGCCGGATGCCAGACCAGATAGACCTCGTCGTCCCAGGTCAGGCGCTGCTCTCCCGTATGGCGCAGGTTGGCCAGGGAGACCTGAAGCTTGCGGCCCGAGGTCAGCTCCACGTGATAGATGGAGATATCGCCCAGATAGGCGATGTCGCTAACCTTGCCGAAGACCCAGTTCAGTTCGTCCGCCGGCTTCATGGTGCTGACGGTCATCTTTTCCGGGCGGACCATCACCGTCACCGGCTGGCCCACCGGCAGCTTGCCGACGTGAGAAGCCACCAAGTCGCGCTCCAACTCGGGGCAATGGACCACCATCTGGGCAGGGTCTTCGCCGGCCACCACGCCGTCGAACATATTGGCGATGCCGATGAAGTCGGCGACGAAGGACGTGGTGGGAAATTCATAGATCTCGACCGGAGTGCCCAGTTGCTCCATCTGGCCGGCGTTCATCACGGCGATGCGGCACGACATAGTCATGGCCTCTTCCTGGTCGTGGGTGACCATGACGAAGGTGATGCCGACCCGGTCCTGGATATTTACCAGCTCCAGCTGGGTGCGTTCGCGCAGCTTTTTGTCCAGGGCCGCCAGAGGCTCGTCCAGCAGCAGCACCTTGGGCTCCTTGGCGATGCAGCGGGCCAAAGCGACACGCTGCTTCTGGCCGCCTGACAGCTGATGGGGCTTGCGGTCGATGAAGGGAGTCATCTGCACCAGATCGAGCACATATTTGACCCGCTCGGTGATGCGGGCCCTGGCCCAGCCGTCCTGCTTAAGGCCAAAGGCAATGTTCTGGGCCACGGTCATATGGGGGAACAGGGCGTAGGACTGGAACATCATGTTCACCGGCCGCTCATAGGGCGGGGTGTTTGAAACATCGATGCCGTCGATGAGGATGCGGCCTTCGGTAGGCTGCTCGAAGCCGGCCAGCATGCGCAACAGCGTGGTCTTGCCGCAGCCCGAGGCTCCCAGCAGCGAGAAGAACTCGCCCTGATAGATGGAAAGATCGACCTTGCTGACCGCCGTGAAATCGCCAAAGGTCTTGGTGACATTCTCGAACTGGATCAGCGGCTTGGCCTTGGGGTCATTCCAAGGGGCGAAGCTGTTCTGCGGCTTGACGACCAAGGCCATGACTTAAAGTCCCTTCCAATAAACAGAAGGGAAGTGTTGAGGACCAGCCCCCGGCTGTCAACCGCCGGGGACTATCGTCATCAAACCGCCATCAAATCTCGATCTGATTTCCCAGCTCGACCACGCGGTTCACCGGCAGGGAGAAATACTCCATGGCCGAGGCGGCGCTCCGCGACATCCAGGCGAACAGCTTTTCGCGCAAAGGTCCCATGCCCGGCTTGGGCGAAGGAATAATGGTCTCGCGGCTGAGGAAATAGCTGATCTTCATAGGCTCATAGAAGAAGCCCAGCTTCTGCTCCGTGGCGTTGGCCAAGGTGCGCGGCACGTTGGTATGGTCCATATAACCATAGCGCAGCAGCACCCGATGAATGCCATCGCCCAGATGCTTGCTCTCGATGCAGCCATCTTCGGCCACATGGGGAATATCCTGGACCTCGATGGTCAGCAGGACGGTATTCTCGTGCAGCACCGAATTATGTTTCAGGTTATGCAGCAGCGCCGGCGGAATGGCGTCGCGCACGCTGGTCAGGAAGATGGCCGTGCCCTTGGGGCGCGAAATGTTCGGGCTGTTCAGCACCGAGCGCAGGAAGTCCTCGACCGGGATCGAGCTGTCCTCGCGGCAGTCGGACACCAGCTCGCGGCCACGCTTCCAGGTCATCAGCAGACCGAAGACGATGGCGCCCATGGCCAGCGGGAACCAGCCGCCGCTGACGATCTTGGTGGCATTGGCCAGAAAGAACGACAGATCGATCACCAGGAAAACGCCCAACATGCCGTAGGCCCAGCGGCTTTTCCATTTCCAGATAAAGGCGGCCACCATGCCCACCATGATGGTGGTGATGCCCATGGTGCCGGTCACGGCGATGCCGTAAGCCGCCGCCAGATTGGACGAAGATTTAAAGCCGATCACCAGGGCGAAGACCAGCACAGCCAGCATGGAGTTCAGGAAGGGGATGAAAATCTGCCCCTTCTCATGGGCCGAGGTATGCATGACCCGCATGCGCGGCAGATAACCCAATTGCATGGCCTGGGCCGTCACCGAGAAAGCGCCCGAGATCACCGCCTGACTGGCGATGACGGTGGCCACGGCGGACAGCAGCACCAGCGGCATTAGCGCCCAATGGGGCGCCATCAGAAAG
>Ga0302187_10001189_pt1 | contig 22425 bp, 16 predicted proteins | sample II_Bog_E1_3_FD_202120 | JGI IMG/M metagenome (GOLD analysis project Ga0302187, IMG submission 202120) | Peat permafrost microbial communities from Stordalen Mire near Abisko, Sweden - II_Bog_E1_3 | ecosystem: Environmental > Terrestrial > Soil > Wetlands > Peat | place: Sweden: Abisko...
CGCAAGCCCGGCGGCTACATCCAGACCGACGCTGCCATCAATCCCGGCAACTCCGGCGGCCCGCTGGTCAACGCGCACGGCGAGCTCGTCGGAATCAACACCTTCATCATCTCAGACTCCGGCTCCTTCGCCGGCGCCGGCTTCGCCATCCCCTCGCAGATGGTCCACTCCATCTCGCAGCAGATCATCAGCACCGGCAAGGTGGAGCACGGCTACCTCGGCATCAGCATGAACGATGTCACGCCCGACAACGCCCGCTTCTTCCAGCTCAAGGACGCTTCCGGTGCGATCGTCGCCGAGATCACGCCCGATGCTCCCGCAGCCAACGCTGGCCTGAAGCAGGGCGACGTCATCCGCTCGCTCAACGGACATGAGATCGTCAACGGCAGCGCACTGCAGGTAGCCGTCAGCCAGGATCGTCCCGGCACGAAGATCGAGCTCGGTGTCCTCCGCAACGGCCAGCCGCTCACGGTCAACATCACCGTCGGCGAATATCACGCCAAGGGTGACGTTCAGACCGCCGACAACGACGGTGACGGAGCGAACGGCAAGCAGACCGGCAAGCTTGGACTCGCCGTAGCCAACCTGGATGGCGACGCTCGCCAGCAGCTGCAGATCCCCAGCAGCGTGAAGGGCGCGATCATCGAAACCGTTCGCCCCGGCAGCGCGGCGGACGACGCTGGCCTGCAGCGTGGCGACGTCATCCTCGAAGTCAACCGCAAGCCCACTCCCTCGGCGGATGCCTTCGCCAGCACCGTGAAGTCCTCCACCGACAACCGCGACCTGCTCCTGCTCGTCTGGTCCAAGGGCAACGCCAGCTACCGCACGCTACGCGGCGATCCGAACCAGAACGGCTGATCGGCCAAGGGCCCAGTGTTCAGGGTCCAGGGTCCAGGGTCCAGACCGCGAATGCGAACTCATCGCAGTCTGGGCCCTGGGCCCTAAACCCTGGGCCCTTATCTTTCGCTACTTCGCCGCCAACGGCTGCAGCTGCGGCGTCGCAATGTCCTCTACCCCCGCCTTGCCATCCGTGCGTCCATGCCACACGCCGCCGCCAAAGGTGTTGATGTACACCCACCCCGGCCGCACCGGGTCTGCGGTCACGCGATGTCCCCAGAGGAAGTTGTAGCCTTCAATCCGCCGCCAGTGCTCTCCCTTGTCGCTGGAGATCCACGCCGACGATTCATAGCCCGTCGCATACAGCTCGTCAGGGTTCGCCGGATTACACGTCACAGAGAAGATGTGCTGATTGCGATCGAAGATCAAGCGCCAGTGCGCGCCCGCATCCGTGGATAGGAAGATGCCACCATTGCTTCCTTTGTTCCCGACAGGCCGAGGCCATGCCGCAAGGTACAACCGCGTCGCGTCGCGCGGATCCACCAGCAGCCCGTAAGGATCGTTGACGCCCTGAGGAAGCTCCACCCGCTGCCAGCTCTCCGCACCATCGACCGAGTGATACATCTGCCCGTCCGTCTCCGGCCCTGAGAGGTTCGCGCTCGTCTTGCGCGGCACCGTGAGATACAGCGATCCATCCGGAGCCAGCACCACGCGATGGGTCCGCGGATACTCATCGGTAATCCCCTTGTTCATCAGCTTCCAGCTCTTGCCGTCGTCCACCGACTTCGCGACCCCGCGACCCAGCACCGACGCATACAGCGTGCGATTGCCCACCGGACTCTTCAGGTCGAGCACCAGGCTAGTGACCGCGCCGGGAGGCACCCCCGCGAACGAGTTCGTCCACGACTTGCCGCCGTTCACGCTCAAGTACACCGCGCCGCGAAAGTGCGTCACCGGCCTGTTCCGCCACATCCTCGGCGACGGAAGATCGTGCTGATCGCTGTAGGCCACCCACATCTTGTTTCGCACCGCAGGATCGAAGACGACGTCATAAGCCGTGTTGGCCCACGAGAACGGAACCCCTTGTCGTGAGGTCCACCATGAGGTCCCGCCGTCGTCACTGCGAAACAGCCCAATGTCCGTATAGCCCACAAACAACCTCTGCGGATTGAACGGATCGAAGAACACTCCGTAGTTGGTCAGAACGTCGAGCCCGTTCGACACCGCCCCGCCGTCCGGCCCCGCATGCGAGTACACCGCAGCCCAGTGTTCGCCGCCATCGGTGGACTTCATCGCCCGCCCATCGTCGGTGGAGTACACCATGCCATGTTCGCCTGGAGCTACCGCGATGCCATGCGGCACGCCTCCCCACATGCTGCCCAGGAAGGGCGTGATCCACGCGTCGTGTACGTTGTCGGCCCCCGGACCGAAGTCCTTCCAGGCCAGGGACCAGGTCTGCCCGCCGTCCTTGCTCCGGGCGATGCCATCCCACGTCTGCCCGGCATCCTTCAGGTCCCAGAACGCCGCGAAGATCGTCTTCCCGTCGTGGCCGCCGGAGGCCAGCGCCACCTTGGCGTCGGTCCCGGGCAGCTCCGCCTTGTGCCATTGAGTCGGCCCGTCCTTGCTCGCATTCACCACGTACAACACATCGTCATGGATGCCCATCAGCGTCACCGGCCCCGGCGCGGCCTTCTCCGGCCCATCCAGCGCAACGTTCGACCAGTAGTCCGTTGCACTCACACTCGGTGCGAACGTCTTCTTGTCCGAGATCCTCCAGAATCCCTTCGGCCCAGCCAGCCACACTCCATCCGCAGCCACAAGGATCCGCTCGATTTTGGCCGGTAGCACCTTCTCCTCGTGCCAGTGCGTCCCATGGTCGGCCGAGCTCCACAGCAGCGTCGTGACGCCCTCGGTCGCCGCCCACAGATGGCCGTCACGCGGGTCCACGGCAATCGCCGTCACCCCCGGAGGTCCATGGCTGCCCGGCATCTCCGCCGCGCGCAGACTCACATCCGCATCGTCCGAACTGTCGTCGATCCCGATGATCTGCTTCGCCGAAGGAAGCACCATCTCCCACGTAACGCCCTCATCCACCGAGCGCCATAACCCGACCGTCAGCGCGTACATCACCTTCCGGTCCAGCGGATCAAAGGCAAAATCACGCGCGGCGCCCAGCAGGTTGAACATCCTCCAGTGCTGCCCGCCGTCATGCGTGATGTACGCCCCGCTCATGTCGCAGCCCAACAGCACCGTCTGCGGATCGATCGGACTGATGGTTGGGTGGAACATCGCTCCACCGCCACCCGGGCCAATGACGGCAAAGTCCCCGGCACGCTGCGCAACGGCAGACCCGCAGCTCGTGACCAGCGCCAGCGAAAGTACCCGCAACAGGCGCAGGGTCACCGTCTTCACCGCGGAGACCGTCGCGCTACTGGGTCTGCTCATTCTTCTCCTTGCCACGTTTCTGTTTCCCGGAGGGTGGTGTCCATTGTCGGCCAGCGCAACGCTCCGCACAAACCGCACAGCACACGACAGACAGCTTGCCAAGATCCAGCGAACCCTCCCTGTACACTTGAACCTGACATGTATAAGCGCGTTCTGCTCAAGATCTCAGGTGAAGCTCTGGCTGCGGGCCGCGGCTTTGGCGTCGACGCCGTCTTCATCAACGCCATCGCCGAAGAGATCGTCGACGTAGCCCGCAGTGGCTGCGAAGTCGCCATCGTCGTCGGCGGCGGAAACTTCTTCCGCGGCGTCGCCGAACAGGCACAGCACATGGACCGCGTCGCTGCCGACCACATGGGCATGCTCTCCACGGTCATCAACGCCGTCGCCCTGCAGGATGCCATCGAGAAGACCGGCGTCTACTGCCGCGTCATGAGCGCCATTGCGATGCATCAGATCGCCGAACCCTACATCCGCCGCCGCGCCATGCGCCACCTCGAAAAGGGCCGCATCGTCATCTTCGCTGCCGGCACCGGCAACCCCTACTTCTCCACCGACACCGCAGCCAGCCTGCGCGCCATGGAGATCGGCGCCGACGTCCTGCTCAAGGCCACCAGCGTCGATGGCATCTACACCGCCGATCCCAAGAAGGACCCCACCGCCGAGAAGTTCGAGACGATCACCTACATGGAGATCATCAAGCTCGGCCTCCGCGTCATGGACACCACCGCCGTCTCGCTCTGCAAGGACAACAACCTGCCGATGATCATCTTCTCCATGCGCGAGAAGGGAAACATCCAGCGTGTCGTCCACGGCGAGAAGCTCGGCACCCTCGTCACCGCATAGACAATAAGACTGTCATCCTGAGCGAAACAGGCCGCAGCAGAGCTGCGGCCTGTGCCGTCGAAGGACCTGCCACGCAGTTGCCCCTGGAACACCGCCGGCGATTTCAGCCAGCGTCCTCGCCGGAATCTCGCGCACGCCCCGCGCTATCATCGTTCCCGTATGCCCGCCGCGATCCCACAAGCCCTGCGCAGCGTGCTGGCCGTACTGGCCGGCTCCATCGCCATGGTCGTTCTGGTGATCGTCTGCACCCTGCTTGCAGCGCACGCCATGAACATCATCCCCGGCCATCCCACGCCCGGCTACCTCGCGATCAACGCTGCCTGCTCGCTGCTGGCTGCCGTAGCCGGAGGCTGGATCGCCGCCCGCCTCAGCGGCTACAAGCCGCTGCATCATGCGCTCGCCCTGGCCATGATCATGGCCACCCTCAGCCTCGTCATGATGATCCAGCCCTCGCTCGCGCAGCCCTACGACTACCAGCTTGCGATGGCCATCCTGCCGCCGTTCGCTGCGCTCGCAGGAGGCTGGCTCGCAGCTCGCCGCATGGGCGTCGGCATCACACGCTGACTCCGACGACCCAGCCCATCAGGCTGCAGTTCTGGCGTCCTCGATGTCGCTGCGTTCGGTCGCCGCGATCGTGGCAAATCCCAGGAACATCAGGATGTACGGAACCGCCGTCAGCAGGGACGCCAGCACCTCCATCGTCAGCCGCGTGCTCTGGCTCGCGTGGCTCAGCCCCGCCGCGCTGCTCTTCCCGATGAAGAACCCCATGCCCAGCGCCAGGAACCCCAGCAACAGCGCCATCAGTCGCGCACTTCGCGCCCCATGCTCGGAAGGCTTCTTCTCCACCAGCAGCTTCAACGCCGCGTTCGAGAGCACAGCCACCTGCAGCGCCACCAGCAAAACGGCGATCCCGAGGTGAAACCAGATGTTGTGCAGCAACGCGGGATTCTTCACCGTCAGGTAGCGGGTCAGATACGTGTTTCCAATCGCTGCCGCCGCATACAGCGCCAGAGCCCGCAGTGCGAGCAGCGCGCTCCCGTTGGCTCGCACACGGAGTGCATCGACAGCTTGATCCCATGCGCCGCGACGTCCACCGTTCCACACCAGCCCCGCCGTCAGCACAAAAGCTGCAACGTAAAGCAGCAGGCGGATAAAGTTCGTCGTCCATCCCAGCGCCACCGAATAGATGAAGAGTTGCTGCGCCGCCTGCATGGTCAGCCCTTTGGTCGGCACCGTGCCACCCAGCGCCGAATGAAACTGCATCCGCTGCATGGCGATCGCACGCATCAGCAGGCCCTGCCCCAGGTTCAGCAGCGATCCCGCAAGGTCCGCCACCAGCACCGGCACCCACAACAAAGGGCGGCGAAAAAAGAGGTCAGAGGCCTCCGCCCAATAGCGGCCCATCGATACAGGTTGCGTTGCCATGTGTGCGTCAACTCCCGGAGCGTTCGCCCCAATCCTCATGATACCGGGTCAGGGGCGCGAAGCTCACCGCTCGCTGGGGCCGAACTCCCTTTCGGATCAATTGGGGCTCAGCACGCCGACTCCGCAGCAGCCCGTTCCCTCTGCGCCGCCCGCTTCGCCTTCCACCAATCCTTGATCCAAACCTGCGCCGGGTGCTCCACCCACTTGCGCGCGGCCACTGCCACGCATACCACCAGCACATAGCTGATCCACGGATCGAACCGCTGCAGGTGCAGCGCCTCCATCACGTGGTGCTGCTGCAACAGCAGCATCCCGTTGAAGTGCAGCAGGTACAGCGCGTAGGTCGAGGTCCCAATCACCAGCAGCGGAGGGAACGAGAAGATCTTCTGGAAGAACCCCGGCCCCGACAGGCTCAGGATGATCAGCGCGAAGATCGGCGTCATCAGCCCGCCGTGGATCAGGATGTACGGCGTCCTCTCCACCAGGTGATAGACCATCACGTACGCCGACCCAAATCCGACAATGCCCGCAATCGTCCTCGCCCGCACACCCGGCTTCCACTGCTCCAGGATGTGCCCCAGCGTCAGCCCCGCCAGGAATGTGAACACGTACGGCAGCGGCGTGTACTTCAGCGTGTTGATCCAGATGCCGTCCGAGTAGCGATCCGCCAGGTGGGCCAGGTGATCCGGGTTGCGCACGATGTAGATCGAGTGCGGAATCAGCCCAACGATCCAGAAGCCAAAGAACATCGCCAGCAGCGTGGGCAGCTTGCGCGGCCACTTCAACCGCACCAGCCACGGGAATGCGATGTACAGCATCACCTCGCAGCTCAACGTCCAGGTCACAGTCATCCAGAAGGTTGCGAGGCGCGGAAACCAGCCCTGCATCAGCAGCGGCGTCGCAATCACGCCCTCCCAGAACTGTTGATGCGAGCGCACATGCCACTCGTTGATCAGGAATGGGATCGACACCACCATCGTCAGCAGGTAGATCGGGTACAGCCGCGAGAGCCGCGCCATCCAGAAGTCCACCGGATTCACCGGCTTGTCCCGGAACGAGTAGTTGTACGCGAGGATGAAGCCCGAGATCAGGAAGAAGAAGCTGACGAACACATACCCGATATCGACGATCGGATAGATCGACAGCCACGGATGCGCCTCCCAGCGCAGCCCCGACGGCGTGAAGTGAAACAGCAGAATCGTCAGCGCGAGGCAGGTACGAATGCCCGTAAGTCCCGGCATCGGCGGTCTGCGCACTTCAATCGCAGCGGCCAGGGGCTGAGGCGCAGGAGCCGCGTCGGGGACCGGATCTTCGATTTCGCGGATAGCAGCAAGCGCTGGACTCATGACTCCTCTGACTTCTTCCATGAGACGCAAGCCTTCGCCGCGCAGTCGCGCCAGCCCGGGATTTATCTTCGGATGCGCCGCAGCCGCAAAGGCCTCGATGCTCAATCCGCCCGCTCGAAATACACCGCCAAGTGCATGACAGCAGGCAAAATAAGGGCTCTTCTAGGATACATCCACCAACCGGCCTCGGTGCGCTCCCGTCTCGCGCGGGAGAAATCCCGCCACGATACCTGGCATCTGGCCAACTGGCGTCTGGGGACTGGAACCGAGAACGGAACAGGAAAACTCGCAGCTCAAAACCCACAGCTCAAGACTCGATCATGATCTCTTTCCCTGCCCGCCCCGAACCGCACGAAACGCGAACGCCCGGGCAGGATTCCTTGCCACTTGGCAACCCTACTTCACGTCCACATGCGCAAACCCCAGGCCCTCGAGGAGCGCCGTCACGGTCGCGCGCGCATTCTTCGAAGCCGCATCCAGAATTCCGTCCGTCAGCGCCGCCTGCTGCAGATCGCCCTGCGCCTTCTGCCGCGTCGCCGTCTCCAGATTTGGATCCGCCTTCACCAGCAGCCCCGTATCCCGCTGATACACGCGCGTCTTGCCGTTATCGAGCGTCGTGAGGAACACCTGCGACGGCGGCAGTGTGAGGTGAATCGTCCGCCCATCCTTGCCTTCGCTGATCTGCACGCTCTCCGGCTTCAGCTGGCTCAGATCCACACCGGCAATGGTCTGCCCGTGCACGATCATCAGCAGCCGGTCACCCGCCAGCGCATCCGGCAGCACAGCGCTCGACTCGTTGCCTTCGACGACCGTGTCCATCGAATACACCACCGTCTCCAGACGGTTCAGCCGCTCAATCTTGTCGATGACATCGGGCGCCGTCACAATCGTCATCGGCCGACCCGTAATCATCGAGACCAGCCGCCCCGCCAGGCCCGACCGCGCATGGTGAACAAAGACACCCAATGCCAGAGCGCCCAGGGCAATAGAGAAAAGCACGCCAAAAAACGCCCCGCCGCCCCGCCGCTGCCCATCCCGGTAGTCGTATTGCATCGTCATCACGAACTACTCTACAGGCAAGCGGCAGAAATGCCATTTTCAAATGGTAAAATGGTATTCATGAATACCACGGTAGAGATCGACAAGGCTGGTCGCATCGTGGTCCCCAAGAAGGTTCGCGACGCCCTTGGGCTCAACGCCGGCACGCAAGTTGAGTTCGAGGTGCAGGATGACGCCGTTGTGCTCCGCGCCAAGCGACAGCCGAAGGGCCTCTGGAATGACCGCGGCCTCTGGGTCTATGACGCTGGCGTTCCGATCACGACCGACGAAGTCCAGCGGTGGATGGACGAGCTGCGCGAACGTCGCATGCGATTCGTCTCCGGCGAGAGCCTCGAGCCATGATCTTCCTGGATACGTCTATCCTCATCGCGGCTGCGCAGAGTTCACACATCCACTATGAGAACAGCGCCGAATTGCTTCGAGCGGCCACTCGTACCAACACAGCATGTGGCTCTCATTCCCTCGCAGAAACCTACTCAAGCCTGTCGGGGATGCCTAAGCCCTTGCGGCTGCCAATCCCCGCAGTCATGCAGGTCATGTCCCAGGTTCGCGAGAGGGTCAAGATCGTCAGCCTGACTGATCGAGAGTATGCCTCTGTGATCGAGCACACGGCTGCGTCAGGATTGATTGGCGGGATTATCTTCGACGCGCTCCTGATCGAGTGCGCCCGGAAGGTAAAAGCGACGCGCATCTACTCTTGGAACGCGCGCCACTTTCGCCTGCTTGCTCCGGATCTTGCCAACCGTATCTTTACGCCCTGACCTCCGCCTTCACCACATCCTCCGCCTTCTTCAGCCCACGGTTCGCGTAGCTGGCCTTCACAAAGCTGCGGAACAACGGATGCGGCTCCAGCGGCTTCGACGTGAACTCCGGATGGAACTGGCACCCCACGAAGAACGGCGTCAAGGGTAGCGCAGTTCGGACTCCTGCACTACGATGAACCCATGCAGGTGACCATCGACATCCCGGACGACACATATCGCCGGCTCGAGGTGCTGGCCGAACTGCGCCAACAGACCGTCAGCGACGTTCTCGACGAACAACTGCGAAAGCTGGACGGAATACCTGTCACCACCGAAGAATTGGCCCGGCGATATCCCCTCCTCCAATCGAAGCACCCGAATTCCCTCACCGTAGAGCAAGTCGCGGAGTTCGATCTCTTTGATCCTTCCTGACATCAACGTCTGGATCTCTTTCGTCAGTACACGCCACGAAGGCCATCGCTCCTCAACGGGCTGGCTCGCGTCCGTACCTGTCGGCGAGACGATTGCTTTCTGCACGATCACGCAACTGGGTCTCCTGCGCCTCCTCTCCACGCCATCCGTCATGCAAGACGAAGTCATGACCCAACGGCAAGCGTGGCAAACATACGAGGCTCTCCTCCGCGATGAGCGAATCAAACTCGTCGCGGAACCGTCAGGTATCTCGGAGCAGTTGAAGCGGCTCTCCGCGCGCGACGAAGCGTCACCCAAGCGATGGGTCGATGACTACCTCGCAGCCTTCGCGTATACCTCCGGCGCAGGACTCGTCACCTTCGACCGTGCGCTTGCTCAGCGAGTCACCGGATCTGGGCTGCTTACCTATCAGCAGCAGCCCTGACCTCCCTCGGCGCAATCCTCTTTACGCCCTGATCTCCGCCTTCACCACGTCCTCCGCCTTCTTCAGACCACGGTTCGCGTAGCTGGCCTTCACGAAGCTGCGGAACAGCGGGTGCGGCTCCAGCGGCTTGGACTTGAACTCCGGATGGAACTGGCAGCCCAGGAAGAACGGGTGCGAGGGAATCTCCACGATCTCAACATACGTCGCGTCTGGAGTCGTCCCGGTAAGCTTGAGCCCGCCACCAACGAGCACAGCCTCATACTCGCGGTTGAACTCATATCGGTGCCGATGGCGCTCGCTGATCTGGGTCGTGCCATACGCCTTCGCTGCTAAGGATCCCGGCTCCAGCACGCACTCCCACGCTCCGAGGCGCATCGTTCCGCCCATCTCTTCCACGCCCGTCAGCTCGCGCAGCTTGTAGATGATCCGATGCGGCGTCGCCGGATCGAACTCGCCGGAGTTCGCCTTCGACAGCCCGCACACATTCCGCGCGTACTCAATGCAAGCCGTCTGCATGCCCAGGCAGATCCCGAAGTACGGCACCTTCTGCTCGCGAGCATAGCGGATCGCCTTCAGCATCCCTTCGATGCCGCGCTTGCCAAAGCCGCCCGGCACCAGGATGCCGTCAAAGCCTTCCAGCTGCGAGTGATAGCTCGTGTCCTCGGGACCATCGCCTTCCAGGCCCTCGGCCTCCACCCACACCACACGCAGCTTCAGGTTCTCCGCCAGCGCACCGTGCACCAGCGACTCCTTCAAGCTCTTGTACGAGTCCTCATACTCCACGTACTTGCCCACAATGCCGATGACAACCTCGTCCTGCGGGTTGTAGGCGCGATGCACAATGTCCTGCCACTTGCTCAGGTCCGCGGGCTTCGCATCGATGCGCAGATACTTCAGCACCAGCTCGTCGACACCCTGCGCCGCAAAGTTCAACGGCACCTCATAGATGCTCGGCACGTCGCGCGCAATGATCACCGCAGCCTGCTCCACGTTGCAGAACGCGGAGATCTTCTCGCGCATCTCGCGCGGCACTTCGCGGTCCGCGCGGCACAGCAGGATGTCGGGCTGGATGCCGATCGACAGCATCTCTTTCACCGAGTGCTGCGTCGGCTTGGTCTTCAGCTCCTGCGCCGCCGCGATCCACGGGATCAGCGTCGTGTGCACGAAGCACGTGTTGTCGCGGCCCAGCTCCTGCCGCATCTGGCGAATGGCCTCCAGGAACGGCAGCGACTCGATATCGCCCACAGTGCCGCCGATCTCAACCAGCACCACGTCCACATCGCCCGAAGCCGCCACCTTGCGCGCCGCGTTCTTGATCTCGTTGGTGACGTGCGGGATCACCTGCACCGTCTTGCCCAGGTAGTCGCCCCGGCGCTCCTTGGTGATGATCTGCTCGTAGATCCTGCCGGTCGTCAGGTTGTTGTCCCGCGACAGCTTGGCGTGCGTGAACCGCTCGTAGTGCCCCAGATCCAGGTCCGTCTCCGCGCCGTCGTCGGTTACAAAGACCTCGCCATGCTGGAACGGGCTCATCGTGCCCGGATCGACGTTCAGATACGGGTCAAACTTCATCATGTTGACGCGGAGTCCACGCGCTTCCAACAAGCAGCCGATCGAGGCCGCAGCCAGGCCCTTGCCGAGGGAAGACACAACTCCGCCCGTTACAAAGATGTACTTTGCTGACATTGCGGCGACCTCTTTAATTGTGAGTTTGGTTGGTGCTTGGTGGGCACGATCAAGTATATCCCAGCAGGTGTGCAAAGCCGGCACCGGCTGCCCGACCTCTCGATCCTGACAGGTCGGTTGTCGGTTTCCCCGTCCGCTACACTGTCTCCGTTCCCCTCAAGGCCTTCCCTGAGCCTCATGGCTACTGCCTCCAACCCGGCCTCCACCCGGCGTCAGCGCTGGCTCTCGCTCGAACGCGCCCTCTACACCCGCCTTCGCCGCATGGCCGATGACCGGCTGGCCGCCCGCGCCATCCGATCCAACAAGCGCCCCAAGCCCGACCACCTCCTCACCGGCGAACGCGGCGAAGACGCGGCCTTCTTCTTCCTCCGCGAGCGCGGCTGGCAGATCACCGCCCGCCGCTGGCGCGCGCCCCGAGGCCCCGGAGACCTCGACCTCATTGCCTGGCAACCTACCTCGCTGGAATCTCCTAGCCCCACCCTCGTCGTCTTCGAGGTCAAAGCCCGTACCCGCCGCGACTTCTATCCCGCCCAGTCCCAGGTCGATCCGGCCAAGCAGCGCATCCTCCGCCGCCTCGCCCGCGCCTACCTTCGCCAGTACCCCGAGACCGAGCGCGAGCAACTCCGCATCCGCTTCGACGTCATCGCCGTCTACCTGCTCGGCGACCAGCCCGAGTGCGAGCACTACGAAAACGCCTTCGCCCTGCACGACGACCGACCTCGCCGTCGCAGCTAACGGCGAAGCGGCTAACGGCGAAGCCGCTGACCACCGCAGGTGGCTAACGACCAAAGGTCTTGGCGACACGCATCCGTTTTCCCGCTCTCCGGTGTCTAATAATCTGCGAACACCCTTTCGCCGCCAGCGCGAAGGGCCACGACATCGACGAACGAAGGAAGACCGCCATGAGCAGCCTGATGAACGCCCCCGCGTTTAACCCCGCGAAAGAGAAGCAGAACCGGAACATCCTCATCGCCATCGCCGCGTCCATCGTGCTGCTCATCGTGCTCACCTTCGTGGGCTACGTCACCGGGCACGGCTGGCTCTTCTCCAACTACCCCTCCCAGCGCAAGGTCGACAAGTTCCTCAACGCCATCGAAGCCAAGGACTACGCGAAGGCCTACGGCATCTATAACAACGATGCCGACTGGGCCTCGCACGCGGATAAGTACAAGGACTATCCCCTCGCCCGCTTCACCGAGGACTGGACGACCCACAGCCCCATCGAAGCCCCCATCACCAGCCATCACGTCGACGCTTCCGCCACCGACGGCAGCGGCACCTTCGGCACGGGCGTCATCGTCGCGGTCAACGTGAACGACAAGAAGGAGATCTTCATGTACGCCCTGCGCTCCGACGGAACCCTCACCTGGCCCGCACCGCATGAGTTGACGCGCTACTAGGGAGAGCATCCGCATGGACAGGAGCCGCCGCCAGTCCCAGGTGGCTCCTGACCTCTGCTTTTGCCCCCGTGAGCTCCCGCTGGAAATCGGGCGACGCCGCGATCAGACCATACAGCGACGTGGCGATCAGCCGTGACGCCGCGACATCACTTGGATAGTGAACCCCGCACACCACGCGATTCTGCGTGTACTGGTCCAACCGGTGAAGGATCTCGGGTGAACGCTCGGGAACAATCTGCGTGAGGGCAAGCGCCTCCAGCGTGCCCACCATGCTGTGCCCGCTTGGATACGAGTTGGAAGCGGTCTTCTCGCACACAGGATGAACCTCCGCCGAAGTAACAAACGGACGTGGCCGCCCGTAGTACACCTTCATCGGATTGTTGATCACCGCCGAAGCATCGCGAAGGTGTTGCGAAAAGGCCGCCGTCAGCGGCAACTCGGCCGCGGTGAACTTCGGCCCGAGGACGGTCGCGAACGCGAACATGTCTTCTTCCTTATCGTCCGCCTGTGCCTGCTGAATCTGCGCCGCTGTGCGGGTGCGCTGTTCCAGCAGAACTTCCTTCATGTCCTGCCTATCGAGCTCCGAGCCCGGCGCCGGCGGAGCCGGAGTCAGCGCGACGAAGTCGATGGTTTGCGCTTTGAACCATGGGCTGGTCCGCGGAGCCTTCGCGGCAGGAGCCTGTTGCGCACCGGCAACGGAAGTAAGGATGAGGAGAAAAACCAACGATCGCATGGGACGCTCTCACGGATGACCAGGATAGGAACGGGCAGGCCGGAAGTTACCGGCCTGCCCAGGCTGAGCCACAGGAAAGTTATTCCTTGTGGCGGGTAAGGCCCACCTGGAAGGAGAGCGTGATACTCCGTCCAGGGAGCAGCGTGAGCGTGTCGCCAGCGTTGGGAGTGAACGTGGTCCCGGCCGTTGCGGCAGTGAGCCCGGTGATGCCCTGCGCATTGAACAGGTTGTTGAAGCTCAGGCGCAGCTTCGACTCTCCGAAGTACGGGAGCTGACGGACGTTGTAGTTCAGGAACAGATTGGAGAGCGTGAACGGATCGATGGGAATCACCTGGCTGGCGGTAATGCTCGTGCTGCCCGAGACCGTGCCATCGGTGTAGTTCAGCTTGACCGTCGCCTTGTTGTCGTTCCACATCGGTCCGATGCGCTTCGTGAGCCAGCCGAAGTCGAAGCCATGCGAGTTATACGTCAGTCCCCACGTCTCCGTGTTCGCCGGTGTGCTGGCGACAGCAGCGCCGTTGTTGGGATTGATGTAGTACTTGTTGCCCGTCGACGTGCCAGTGAGAATCGTCTGGCTCGTATAGCGCGCCGAGCCGACCGTGCCGTTGGTATAGAGAAGAAAGCCGTGCGTGAGGGAGATGTTCGCTTCGCCTTCGAAGCCCTTCGTCGTTGAGTTACCCGAGCTCTGGTACTCGTTCGCGCCGGCAGCCGTGGGGTCCGGCGAAGCCGTGTAGCCGTTGCCGAACAGCACGTAGTAGAAGTCGCCGTCGAGGGTCAGGCGGCGAAGCTTCAGCACCGACCCCGTCTGATACGTGTAGGCCTTCGTCTGCTTCGGGAGCACCGTCACCGGGTTCACGAGCACACCACTCACTACGTTCGGCACATCGAACACGCTCGACGGAGGAATGAGGCTGCCTGTGCCGAACTGCGCGTAGGCCGACCAGTTCTCGCGGAAGCGGTAGTTCACGTCCGCCGAAGGAAGCGCGGTGTTGAACGTGGCGTAGTGATAGACCGCAGTCTGCCCTGCCGGGAGCGTACCAACGGCGCCGCCGTTGTCGGAGAGCTGCTTCAAATCGAACGTGTAGCGCGAGAACTTCGCTCCGCCGGTAACCGTAAGCTTCAGCGTCGGATGCCACTCGTACTCGGCAAACGGCTGGTAGCTGTTGGTGTGGAAGAACTCGTTGAAGTTCGGCACCACCGTGTCAGCGTGAGTAATCGGGTCCTGCGGAATCTGATGGCGCGAGGTCGTCGCCCACTCGTACCAGAGACCCGTCCGGAAGATGCCATACTTCGACACCTGGCTCACCGTGGTGATGTCGCCGTACTTGCGATAGCTGTTCAGCTTGTCCGTACCGCAGTTCTGGGTGCCTTCCGGCAGGCAGTTTGTCGCCGAGACCACACCGGTCTTGGGCGTCGCAGCATAGTTCTGCTGGTTGTAATAGCTATAGGTGTACTGCTTGGTGTCCACGTGCCAGCCATGGCCCAGCGGCATGATGAACCCCACATACTCGAAGTCCGAGGGTATGTGGTAGTAGTTGTAGCCCGCGTAGTCCGAGCGTGTGGGATCGGTATTCTGCAACAGGTAGTTGTACTGCGCCAGATACTGGGTACGCGTAGGGCCCTTGGTGTTCGGCGTGTTGGTATCCAGCAGACCCACGCCGCTGTAACCCGTCAGGATCTTCTCGTCGTTGAAGCGATACTCCACCTTGAGGTCGCCGGCCGAACGCATCTGCGCGTTCCAGGTCTGGAAGCCATCCGAGGTCAGGTGGTTGAAGTCCGCCAGAAAGTGCGTCTTCTTGTTCGCGCCCAGGGCGCCCGAGTTGATCTGTACGTCCGTAAGAATCGTGTTCCAGGATCCATAGCTCACCGAACCGATGATGTCCGGGTCCTGGCGCAGCGTCTTCGAGAGCATGTTGATCGAGCCGCCGAAGGGCGTGGGTCCAACGGTCGACGCGGAACCCGGCGAACGATCGAAGTCGACGCTACCGATGAACGGCGCCGGGAAGAACGCCCACGAATGATGCGTCGGCGAGTTCGTGTCCTCGTAAGGGATGCCGTCGAAGGTGATGTCGTAGTTGCCGTCCGAGAAGCCGCGGAAGAAGTTCTTCGAGTCACCCAGGCCGCTGCCGTTGGGGTTCACGGAGAACGTGCCCGGCGCGAAGAAGATCATCTCCGTGTTGTCAGCCGTGGGCGTCGTGTAGTTCTCGATGAAGTGCGACGTGATCTCGGTACGCGCCGATCGGGCATCCAGACGCGCGTCCATCGGAGCAAGCTGCGCAGCGACAGAGTTCGACGCATCGGCCTGCACTTCGACCATCTGCTCCAGGTTGCCGATGCGCAGGGTCACGCTAAGCTCTGTGGCCTTGTCGCCCGCAACAGTCACGCTTGCCTGGTGCGTGGTCGCAAACCCGGGCGCGTCGGCGTCGAGAATATAGTTACCAGCCGGCACGTTGCTCAGCGCAAAGTGACCAGCCTCATCCGAGAGGGTGTTGCGCGTGACCTTGTTGTCCGGCGAGTGAATGGCAATCTTCGCGTGGGCTACGAGCGCGCCCTTACCGTCGACAACCGATCCGGTTACGGATGCAACGGTCTGTGCCGAAACAGTAGAGACAGAAAGAATGCTGGCGGCGAACAGAGCAGCAAATAACAAGCGTGCAGAGTGCACAGGCTGGTCTCCCTCAAAGTGATTTACGAGGAAGCTACGTGGCCTTTATGCACCAATTGTTACGGACTGGTGACAGGACGGTTTCAGTTCGCTAACGAAAACGTCATCTTCGAAGTTCGTCCAAGTGTCCTCAGTCCGCGTAGCGACCTTCGCAAGCGGAGACCCGCGAGGTCACCCGTTTCCTCGCGCCATCCGCTGCCGTCTGCCTGACAAATCCGCCGCCATGCCCCTGTTCACAGTCCTTTAACCGTGGATTCACAGTCTGCTCACTCTATCCATTCACTCGGCTGACACACTTGGGTCAATCAGGTGATAGCTGGGCGAACTACGACCTGCAAAGGCCCGGTCCGCGCCGCGACGCGTCCGCCACATGGACGCTGATGAGCGCAGGAGACCGTGGCTTTATGCGCCAAACAAGACGTCGTAGCGCCTTTACCAGAAGACTCCGGGTTGCTGCCCCGTGTGTCCACATCCGCACCACTTTGAACCACTGCCCTACAAGGGGAAGGAAATCGCCAGAATGATGATCGTTCGAGAAAAGTCAGAAGTCCTGCGACGCATCGCGCGCCGGGTCAACCAATCGCTCGCAGGGTTTGCTCTGCTCGCCGTGAGCTTATGCAGCGCAGGCTCGGCCTTCGCACAGGCCGCCGGTATCGAGGGCACGGTCACCGACTCCAAGGGTGGCGTCATCCCCAAGGCCACCGTCACCGCCCGCAACGAGCGCACCGGCAAGACCGCCTCAGTCACCGCCGACGGCCAGGGCCACTTCGCCTTCATGTCGTTGCCAGACGGCGCCTATGACATCGATGCCGTCTCTACCGGCTTCGGCGTCGCCCACCAGGTCGCCGTGCATGCTCCCGCGAGCCTGACGCTCGCACTCCCGGTCGGGCAGGCTACCACCGACATCACCGTCGATGCCGACCAAACGGGTTCCGTTGCTGCGGCTCTCGCGCCCATGGATGCCCTCCTCTCCGAGACCTCGGCCCGTACCGAGATCACGGCGACGATGATCAAGAACTTCATGTCGCCCGTCGCCGACTACGGCGAAGCCGTCGAAATGGCTCCCGGCACCTTCACCACCAACGGAAACGGCGTCGGCCTCGGCCAGTCCAAGACCAACTTCCGCGGCTTCCCCGATGGCGACTATGACATCAAGTTCGACGGCATCCCCTTTTCGGATACCAACAGCGTCTCGCATCACTCGTGGGCGTTCTTCCCGTCGCAGTTTCTCGGCGGCATTGACTTTGACCGCTCGCCCGGCACCGCCTCCACCATCGGCTATGCCCCTTTCGGCGGTTCCATCAACCTGCTCTCCAAGCCCTTCTCGCCCTTGCAGAACATCCGCGGCGGCTTCTCCTACGGCTCCTTCAACACCAAGCTCTTCGACGCCGAGTATGACTCGGGCGCCTTCGGCCCTGGACACAAGTTCAACATGAACCTCGACGTCCACCACATGAGCTCGGACGGCTATCAGACGTTCAACTTCCAGACCCGCAACGCCGGCGATCTCCAGTTCCAGTACAAGCTCTCCGACAAGACCACCATCACCGGCTTCTCCGCCGTCATCTGGCTCGACGCCAATACCCCGAACTTCAACGCCACCCGCTGCCAGATGTACGGCGCCGGCGCTAACTACACCTGCACCGGAACCAACGCTCCCTTTGCCGGCTCGGGGATCAGGTTCTATCTCACCAATAACTCAGACCCATTGCTCTATCTGAACTACGAGTACAACTACTACCACGTGCCCACCGACTTCGAGTATGTCGGTCTCCACAAGGAAATGGCTCACGGCTTCATCCTGGATTTCAAGCCCTACACCTACAACTACGACAACTCCGAGAAGTACTCCAATGCTGTTCCGATCACCGACAACGCCGCTCTCGTGGGAACCACCTACGCTCCGCTCGGCGTGACGATCAAGGCCACCTGCAACAACGGCTTCGGGTGCGGCGTGGATAAGTACAACAGCTACCGCACCTATGGCGAGACCTCGCAGTTGAGCCAGGTGTCGAAGCTCGGCATTCTGCGCGCCGGCATGTGGTACAGCTGGTCCAATACCAACCGCCACCAGTACCCTTCGGATCCGTTGTCGAACTGGACCGATGCCGTGCTGCCGAACTTCAAGGAAACCTTCGTTCAGGACTCCTATCAGCCCTTCGCTGAGTATGAGTTCCACCCCACCTCGAAGCTCCTCATCACCCCCGGCGTCAAGTTCTCCTACTACACCATCGGCACCAAGCAGTTCGCCGACAACGGCGGCAAGATCGGCGGACTAGGCACCAACAATCCCGCCAGCTTCATCGCCAACGGCGGAAGCTACTTCGCCGCTCTCCCGTCCGTGGCTGGAAACTACCGCATCACGAACAACTGGTCCGCGTATGCGCAGTACGCCACCGGCACCATCGCTCCTCCGTCGTCTACCTTCGATTTCACCCAGTCCTCTACCGGAACCCCGGTCGCCACGCTTCCCAAGCAGCAGAAGACCACCACCTACCAGACCGGTACCGTCCTTAAGCTAAAGAACGTCACCTTCGATCTGAGCTACTTCAACATCCACTTCGGCAGCGGTTACTCCTCCTTCACCCCCCTCAATACAGGCGAACCCGTCTACTACCCCACCCCGCCTTCGATCACCCAGGGCGTTGAGGCTGAGAGCAATATCTCCCTCTCCCACGGCCTCAGCCTGTATCTCAACGCCAGCTACGACAACGCCAAGTACACCGGCAGCGCCGTGACTTACTGCACCTCCTCAGCCGCCAACTGCACCTCGACCACCGCGACCATCACCACCCCCACGCCCGCCGGTCTCTGGGTCGCCGGTACCCCCACCGACATCCTTACCGAGGGCCTGACCTACCAGCACAGCGGTTGGGATGCCGGCATCTTCAACAAGACCGTCGGCACCCAGCGCCTGGACGACTCGGGCTTCCACAACGAAGCCACCATCTCGCCCTTCACCCTCACCAACCTCTTTCTCAACTACACCATTCGCGGAACGTCGCACTTCAATAACACCAAGCTCCGCCTCAGCCTGAACAACCTGTTCGACGAACACAACATCACCGGCGACAGCATCTCCACAAAGGTCAAAGCGAACACCATCACGGCCAATGGAACCAGCTACGCCGATCCGTTCAACGCGAATATCTCGCAGGCACCGGCTGCTGGAGCGGACGCCATCACCATCCTTCCCGGGCGCAGCATCATGTTCTCCGCCACCTTCGGCTTCGGCCCCAAGGGACGCTAACCCCAAGACGCACCACAGCACCAAAACGACGAGGGACGCCAGATGGCGTCCCTCGTTGCTTTGCTCCCCACTCACAACCGAGAACTGGCTACTCCCCACTCGATCCCGTATCCCGTATCCCCTCGCGCTCCCCCGGCCCAACACGGCATACTGGTAGACGTACCTCCGCCGCCCTCCCAGGGCGCCGCGTCGATGGGCCTATAGCTCAATGGTCAGAGCAGGGGACTCATAATCCCTTGGTTCCAGGTTCGAGTCCTGGTGGGCCCACCATCCCCATTCCTTCCTTCGAAGTACCCCTCAGCTGCTTCCAAGTTCTAAGCTGCTTCCAAGTCCTCAGCTGCTTCCAAGTTCGTGCCAGCAAGGGTTCCGGCACCAAACTGGGTGCCCCCTGGGACCGTTCCGCCATCCAAACTGGCCGCCGCCACTTCCTTTGACGCGCCCACCACGGGACTGGGACCGTGACGTCCTCGGCAACCCCGCTGCTCTACCAGCCCGGCGGAAGTTATGCTGAAGCTGTCGCTTACGCCGGATCCACAGCGCAAGCGCCGGCTCATCGCCAGCACACTTCCCGTTTGAGGTCGTACCCGGAGGCAACTCCGTGTTTCAAAACGCAACAATTTCGCTGCCACACCGTTAGAGACATTGCACGAATCACGACCTCTCTTGCTAAACGCCCTCTCTTGCTTCACCGCTGCCGAATCTCGGCACGGAGGCTGTACTCCCGGAGGTCCAGCACCACGTCCAACTCGGTACGGTCGCGGACCATCCTCCATGTCGCCTGAACGTCGAGCGCAGGAGCTGATCCGGCCGTCCGTGCTACCCACAACCTCCACCGCACGTTTGCCAGCCTCCGCCAGTGAGGTCCTTCAACAGGAAGACATGCTCCCCATGAGATCCAGTCATCGTTCCCTCTTTCGCGCCGTTTCAGCCGTACTTGTCGCCGCTTCCGTCTATGGAGCCGCCGTGCAGGCCCAGACCGAGACCAGCCGCTCCCGCCTCACCGCCGCCATCGATAACGGCAACCGGGTCACCCTCGCACACTCGAAGTCCGCGCACGCCGTCGCCGCCTTCGATCGCGGTGAGGTCGATTCGAAGCTGCAACTCCAGGGCCTCGAGCTGACCTTCGCCATGAGCGACGCCCAGCAAACCGACCTGGATGCCCTGATCGCCGCCCAGCAGGATTCGACCTCCGCCCAGTACCACCAGTGGCTCACGCCCGCCCAGTTCGCCACGCGCTTCGGCATGTCCGACGCCGACCTCGCCACCGCGCAGGCCTGGCTCTCGACCCAGGGCTTTACGGTCACCGGCGTCAGCGCCAACCGCCTCGGCATCATCTTCAATGGCACCGCTGGCCAGGTTGCCAGCGCCTTTGGGACCTCGCTGCATAACTACCAGAGCCCCACCGAGACCGAGAGCCACTACGCTCCCGCGGCCGACCTCACCCTGCCCGCTGCCTTCTCGGGCGTCGTCTCGGGAGTCCGTCACCTCTCCAGCTTCCGCATCCTCCCGCACACCCAGCTGCGCAGCCCGGTCAGCATTCGCCCCGAGTTCACCTCCAGCCAGACCGGCAGCCACTTCCTCACCCCCGCCGACGTTGCCACGGTCTACAACATCAAGGCTGCCTATAACGCCGGCTACACCGGCACCGGCCAGACCATCGCTGTCATTGGCCAGTCCGCCGTCGTCACCACCGACATCACCAACTTCCAGACCGCGGCAGGCGTCACCGTGAAGGCTCCAACCGTCACCTTGATGCCCAACACCGGCACCTCCACGATCTACACCAGCGACGAGGCCGAGAGCGATCTCGACCTCGAATACTCCGGTGCCATCGCAACCGGCGCGACCATCAACTTCGTCTACACCGGGAGCAGCCCCAACTTTGGCGTCTTTGATGCCATGGGCTACGCGATCCAGAACAAGCTCGGGCAGATCATCACCGTGAGCTATGGCGAGTGCGAGTTCGTTGCCAGCAACGGAACCTCACCCGCATCGGTGGGGAGCGACGTTGCTACCTATGAGCTTCTTCTGAAACAGGCCGCGACCCTCGGAGAAACCGTCATCAACTCTGCCGGCGACGACGGCTCTACCGCCTGCGCCGGACAGTACGGCACCACCGGCCTCACCAGCCCCCAGCTGGCCACCGAGCGGACCCTCAACGTTAGCTACCCGGCATCCAGCGCGTACGTCGTCGCCGTCGGTGGCACCGAGTTCCCCTCCGCTGACGTCTCCACCTCTGCCACCACCTACTGGTCTTCCGCCAGCGGCTCGGACCTCATCAGCTCCGCCCTCTCCTATATCCCGGAGCAGGTCTGGAACGACGACAGCTCCTCGGTCTCCGTCAGCGGCGTCGGTGTCTCCCTGAGCAACTACCTCTCCGCGGGCGGAGGCGGCGTCAGCTCGCTGTTCACCCGCCCCTCGTGGCAGACCAGCGTTGCCAGCAGCAGCACGGGCTTCTACCGCTTGTTGCCGGACATCTCCCTGGCGTCCTCGCCCAGCTATCCCGGCTACCTCTACTGCTCCAGCGACACCTCCACCGGCATCACCGGCAGCTGCTCGCATGGCTTCCGCGACTCCACAAGCACTTACCTGACGGTCGCCGGCGGCACCAGCTTCGCCGCGCCCATCTTCGCCGGACTCGTCGCCATCATCAACCAGTACAAGGGCGCCACCACCGGCCAGGGCCTCATCACCCCGAACCTCTACGCGCTCGCGGCAAACGCCACCACCTACGCCTCCGCCTTCCACGACATCACCTCAGGCGGCAATGAGTGCACGGTCGGCGTCTCGCTCTGCGGCAGCGGCAACTCCAACCTCTACTACACCGCCAACACCGGCTATGACATGGCCACCGGGCTCGGCACACCCAACTTCTATAACCTGATGACCGCCTGGAGCTCCGCCAGCGGCACCGCCTCTGGCAAGTCGTTTACCGTCGCCGTCCTGCCCACCACGCTCACCGTCGCGGCAGGCGCCACCGGAACTGCCAGCGTCACCGTCACCCCGGCCGGCGGCTACACCGGCACCGTAGCCTGGAGCATCACCCCCAGCACCTCGCTGGACTACGCCTGCTACACCCTGCCCACCGCCACCATCACCGGGACCTCCGCCACCAGCGTCACCTTGACCCTGCAGGCCAG
>Ga0302187_10001201_pt1 | contig 22308 bp, 25 predicted proteins | sample II_Bog_E1_3_FD_202120 | JGI IMG/M metagenome (GOLD analysis project Ga0302187, IMG submission 202120) | Peat permafrost microbial communities from Stordalen Mire near Abisko, Sweden - II_Bog_E1_3 | ecosystem: Environmental > Terrestrial > Soil > Wetlands > Peat | place: Sweden: Abisko...
GCAGCAGATCGGCCAGGGTGCATCGGCCTTCGCGCCAGAGCGCCCGGATCATGTTGGCGACAAGGATGCGGCTTGTGTCCAGCCACACGTCACTGTCATGCTGCCCGGTCTCGGTGATGAGCTGACGCGCGATACGGTCGGCGTCGGCGGGATGGTTGATTTCGGCGAAGGGCGACCAGAAGGCGCAGCGGGCATCGAACGGGTTCAGAATGATGTCGCCGCGTTCCGGGCGGTAATAATGGGCGATGAACTCGCCGCTGGTGTCATAGACCAGCGCGGCGTCGCCCAGCGCCTCGATGCCGTCGAGCAACTGACGCAACGCTGTCGTCTTGCCCGACCCGGTCGTGCCGATCATCGCCAGATGGCGGGTTTCCAGACGTGAGGGGATTGGCACCGTGCCGATCGAGAGCGACCGGGCATCCGCCTCCCTGCCAGTCAGCCTGGCGAGCCGCTTCTCGCTGGTGATCAGGGTGCCGGCGATCACGCGATCGCGCAGCGCGCGTTCACGCCGCCGCCACGTCGCTCTGTGCGAGAACAGCAGCCCTGCCAGCCAGATACCGAAACCGAACCACGACCCGCGCCATAAGAGTGTCAGCGTCGCGTCTGCTGAGCCCTGACAATTGACCACGACAGACTGCGAGGAATACTCGTGATCCTGTCCTTCGTAACGGATCGCGATCGGTGGATCGGCAATCGCGCCTGACAGCAGCATGATCTTTGCACTTGCTTCAAGATATGCGCCGGTCGCCACGAATGTATGGCGGTCGAGCAGCAGCAACGGAAAGGCCATGCCGCCCAAGGCTACCGAGGCCAGCATGATGCCAAGTTGCCGCTTGATGCGGGCGAGTTGGCCGGTGCGCTGATGCCGACGGAGCGCGTCGGCGTGGATGAGGCGATCGGGGGAGCGGTCCATCATCTGCCCTCCCGCGCAAGCCGACGCTGGCGATTATAGGCCGCGTTGATTTCTTCGGTGACAATCTCGTCGCTCTTGCGCTCGCCGCTGGCCGCGCTTCGTGCATAGCAATAGGCGGCGCAGGCGGTGAACAGCGTCCGGTCGAGCATCCGTTCGACATCGACCATGCGGGTGCTGACCGACGCCACTTCGGTGAGCATTTCACGGTTGCCGGTGTCGTGCGCTGGCGGGTTGGTCTGCGCGACGATCCCCGCTTCAACACTACGCTGGAGCATGGCGTAAACGCTGATGCCATGCCTCTCAGCCATCTTGCGAAGCGCCTTGTCGAGCGCAATCGGTAGGCGAACGGAGTGGTGGACCGGCCTCATGCTGTCGCCTCCCCGGGGGTGCGCAGCGCACCCCCGAAAATCGGCGAAACTGCGCCGTTTCGCCAGCCCGCCATTTCCGCGTACCCTTGGCGCACCCTCGAAAACTGGCGGAAAACAGCCATACACCCGTGCGTGAGGTGTGTATCTGAATTGCTGGCTCGATGCGTAGCATCGCAGCCTCGCAACCTTGCCTGATGGGCGACCGGTTCAGTCATGGGGCAGCCCTTTCCGGCAAGCGTTGCACAGGGTGTCGGTGGCTTCACCGGAGCAGCAAGCGTGAGGTTCCTGAGCGTCGTGATCCGGCTCAGAGTCGGGCGCCTGCTCTGCCGATGCCCATGCCGCGATCATGGCCTTGGCAGCACGATCGGCCAGGCGGCGGTTGATTGTTTCTGGCACCGGACTCAGTGCATAGAGATCATGATCTCGGGCCCATGCCAGGATCGTGTCCTCGATGGCCTGTTGCATCTTCTCGTGAAGGGCGAGTGCATCAAACGGGTCGAGATGGGCGGTGACGCCGGGGGTCAGAATAAGTCCGCCAATCGGAAACCAGTGGGAGCCGGACACCTGCCAGGGGCCATCGATCCGGCAGGTGGAACTGTCGCCACGGTAGATGGCAATGGGAGGGCGCTCGGCCTGCTTCCATGGGATCAGGGAAATGCGGAGGGTCTCGCCGTCCTCGTCGTCGGCAACAATCTTGTCGAGCAGAGGGACGGTGTAGGGTGCGACGCGGGCATTGAGGACCGCGCGATATATGACCTTGCCATCGCGGCGCAGAAGGTCAGACAGCCGGTCCACGGCCTTGCGGAAAAGGGGCATGGGGCATCCTTTCGTGAAAATCACGGTTGCAGGATTGAAGGTTGGGGGAGCAGGCGCGGAGCAGGCTGCCACATGAGGAGGGTGCCTTGAAGCGCCTGCGCGTCAGTATCGGCGGGTCTGGAGGCTGTTCAGCCAATCTTCGACATCGCCCGATCGCCAACGGATCTTACCAGCGCCAATATGGCAGGGGCAGGGGAAGTTGCCGCTGCGCGCGCGGCGATAGAGAGTGGTCCTGGATTTAAAGCCGGTGAGGCGGAGCACATCGGTAACGGTCAGGAGCTGATCTCGATTGGGGGGCATTGTGTCGTCCTTTCATTCGGCGGAATGCAGGACGTGTCGGCCGGGAGCGTTGGGGGCTATTCAGTTCCCCATTCAAGGAATTTCATTGAGGGGCAAAGTTCGCAGAAATCTTTGAAAAGGCGCGTAATTGCCCGAGTGAACTTTTTCCAGCATGCTCCGGCTGTAACCCTCCTTTTCGAGGGCATCTTTTTGGGCTTCAAAGGTTTTGCCCGCAAATTCGGGGCGGCGGAACGCCACGATGAGATTGAGCACCTTCCGAAACCCTGCTGCTTCCGAACCGTTACCACGAGCATGACCAAGCAGCCATTGAAGCTGATTCTCGAAGCGTTCGGCATCTTCAAGATCGATAAGCGTTTTGGAGGTCAGCTCGGTTGAGGCGACCGAGCCGCGTATGTCTATCAATACCTCGCCGCGCGGTACGGGTCTGCGCCGGATCAGCAACCAGTCCGCCGGATCGATGGACAGGATCAGCAATTTGCCGCCATCGGCGGCGAAACACTTCAGCCGGTCTGCGTCCAACTCGCGGATGGAACCGTCGGGGTGGCGTTCGACCACGCTGAATTTTCCGCTGGCGGCCCGCTTGCAAAATTCCTCAAGGTTCAGGATGTGGTCGCGTTCCTCAGGCGTTGCGCCATCGATCAGGGTTTCAAGCGTGGGTTCGTCGCTCCGATAACCGCGCCGCATGGTGCTGCCGATCAACCAACCGGCGGGCAAAGCAGGCAGGAGCGCTACGATGGCGGGCAAGGGCAGGAGAGCGAGTCCGATGGCAACGGCAACCAGCCCACCGGCCATACTATAAATCGCCATGCGTCTGCGCCTGCTGATCGCCGCGCGGCGCGCAGCATCAAACCATGCGTTATATGCTTTTTCCCCGATCAGGGATTTGGGATTGTCGGCAGCGGATCGGCGGCAGAAACGCGCAAAAGCGGCTGCCGCGCGTTCGTATTTCAGATACTCGCCCTGCGTTCCAATGGCCAACCCGTTTCCCTTTCAGGGTGCGTCGGAAGTCATCCTGATCCGCCGCTGGCAGGGTCGTAATCGATGGGCAAGCCGCTCTGCAAGTCGGGAATTCCGCGTTGCGAAGGCAAGATTCGGGATACTCGCAAAATTTTTTGCGGCAGAAATCTGCACCACCAGCGCACCACCAGAGCGAAAAACGCGCCCCCGGCGGGGTAAGATTTTCGTCTAAGTCATTGGTAAATTGGTCGGAGACAGAGGAGTCAAACAAATAATTGGAAAAGAACGATAAAAAATGGCATAATCCAGTACACAGATGGCACACAGGTGTGTGTTTTCAGTGGGTTGGAACGCAAAAGTGCACGGATTGTGCACAGATGAGGTGCCGGAGATGTTCATCGTCGACAAAGAGGTGCTGAACAAGGGACTCATCATTTTCCGCCGTGGCGACGTGCTGCATCGCGAGTTCTATTGCCGCGTCAGGGTGCAGCACGAGCGCCGCTACAAGACCATTGCCTTGAAAACCGAGGACCGGGCGACCGCGCGAACTCTCGCGCAGGACGCCCAAGTCGAGGTTCGCTACGCGGTGAAACACGATATGCCGATCTTCAATCGGTCGTTCCGCGAGGTCGCCGACGAATATCTTAAGGTCATGGAGCGGCGCAAAGACCTCGGCGAGGTGTCGCTCCACCGCTACAAAAATCTGGCGAGCAGGCTGAACGGGGTGCTGAACGACTATATCGGCACCAAGCAGGTTCACCTCATCACGCAGGAGGCATGGCAGGAATATCCCTCGTGGCGGCGGGCCAATGGCAAGGGCCGCATCCGCGAGCGCATCAGTGATTCGACGATTGGCGCGGAAATGACCGTGTTCAACGCGATCATGAACTACGCCATCCAGAAGCGCTATGTGCCCGCCAGCCACCGCTTTGAAGGCAAGCCCAAGCTGAAAGGCTCGCGCCGCGACGAGTTCACCGTCGAGGAATATCGCAAGCTGCACAGCTTTGGGCGGTCATGGATGAAGCAGGCTACGACACCGCAGGGCGTGTGGTATCGCACCATGTGCTACAATTTTATCCTCATCATGTGTAACACGGGCATGCGCCCGGTCGAGGCCAAAAATCTGCGCTGGCGCGATGTCACGGCGGCGCAGGACCGCGACAAGCGCGACATCATGGTGCTGTTCGTGCAGGGCAAGGATAAATCCCGCAAGCTGGTCGCGCCCGCCAGCGTGGGCGAGTATCTGGATCGCGTGCGTGCGCTGTCCAAAGCGACCAAGCCCGACGATTTCGTTTTCACCATCATCAACGGCAAACCGGCAAAATTCCTCTATTGCGATACCGTGGAAGCCTTGCTGGAAGAGGCAGGTCTGCGCATCGGCCCCGGCGAGATACCGCGCACGACCTATTGCTTCCGGCATACATACGCAACGTTCCGCCTTTCCGAAGGCGTCGATGTCTATATTCTTGCCGAGCAGATGGGCACCTCGGTCAAGATGATCGAGCAGCATTATGGCCATGTGAACACCATCAAGCACGCCGACCGCGTGCTGATGGGCATGACCGGCTGGGAATTGGTGCGCGAACCGGGTGACGACAGCGAAGCGGCTGCCAAAGCCGCCAAGGCTGCCGCTGGCCGCGACCGGGCGGGTCGGTCCGGTCTGTCCAGATCGCGCACTTCCAAGCGTTCTTAAGGGCAGAGCATCAGGCCGCGATGCCCTCCCATCCCGCGCCCGGCTCGGGCACCTGAGCGGGATAGTTCAACCGTCGCGCCGCTGGCGCTTCCCGGACGGTGAACGGTCAAGCGGGACCGGGGAATCAGATGCGCAGAGCTTCAAGCATCCCCGTGTTCCGCGTTCTCCCCGAACCGCCGCACCGCTGGCGCCCTAGGGTGGTTCCTACAGCACCTTTAGGTATTCCAGCAAAGCCAACTTATATTTCGGCGGCAAATTGGTTCCGAAGGGGTGACCGCAATTGCTGTTTCCGGAATTACGTTGCGCGCATGGGGTGACCGTCCGTACGGCGGTCGATCCCGGTTGCACCTTGGCAAGACCCAAAGTGTTCAGGTCATATTCGCTTCCCAAGGCGAAAGATGTGGGTCGCACATTTTCAGGGGAGAGCAGATCGGCCAGCGTAGGCACCGATCCATTATGCAGGTAGGGCGCGGCTGCCCAGATGCCATGCATGACCCGCGACTCATATGCGTAATTTGTTCCATTTTTCTGCGTTTGAGCCTGGAATGCTCCGCTGAGTGCGCCCCCGGAGGTTGGACCCTTGTCGTTTGGCGACGCGCCCGCCGCCGCGTTCATCTCCTTGTAGGCCTTCGCCAACCCACCCTGCAGCAGCGAACCGACGACCGAATAGCCGAGTTGGCTGAAGGTCGTCCCGGTCTGGGGCATCCGCTGGGCGCCCGGGTAAAGGCGGGTGTTGGCCAATACGCCAGTGTCGGTCGTGCGCGTCAGAATATCATATTCGCGCGAGTCCGTGCCGACATCCTGAATTGGCGTTGCCCACGTATCGCGGGTCAACGAGCGGAACGCCCCCTTGGTTTCGCCATGGCATTCCACGCAACCACCCTGGCCGCCGACCTTGTCGGTCTTCCAGTTGTAAACCTGCTCGCCCAGCTTGGCGAGCGTGGTATCCACCTTGCCCGGGTACGCGGGTGGACCGATGAGCGCGATCATGTTTTCCAGCTTGGCGAGGCCCTGCCAATTGGCCGAATTGACCGCATTGAAGTTGACAAACCCAAACGGCAGCGGACTGGGGTGGAAGGTCGCGAAGACGCCGTACACCTCGCCCGTGTTGCGTGCGAGGCCAAGCAGATTGTTGCCATTGTCGGCGAAACCCGGCCACTGGGTCTTGTCCTGAATGGCAGCGTTCCACAGGAACGGATAGCGTACTGGCGCATCGGCAGGATGGATGTTACTCTCGATGAGATAGGTAGGCGCCGGCCCGAGATCGAGCCCGGAGAGCCGGTTGAAGATCATGCTGACAGCGTCAAGCCGGCCGAGGCCCCACAAGTCCCTGATCGGCAGAGCATGGTCGATCATCGCCTTTTCACGCGCATACCAGACCTCGACCTGCCCACGCAGGACCACGCGCTGGTTCTTGTCTGCACCTTGACCGAGCACGGCGTTGGCGAAGGGCTCAAAGTCCTTGTCGCAGTCGATCACCCGGCCCACCGCGCCGACCAGATCGACTAGCAGTGATTGAAAATCGACGATCGCTGGCCCGCCATCGATCCGGTAAGATGTGGCTCCGACTGCAATCTGCCGGGTGTGGCAGGCTGCGCAGCTCATCCCGGCGCCCGCGTCCGGGCCATTGCCGTTGACAGTAAAGCCGACAGGCAGACCATATCTGCTGTTCGGATTGGGCAAATAGCCATACCGGGCCAGCTCATCGCCAAGGAAAGGTTCGCCCTTTTCCGTTTTCAGGGCCTTCAGCCATGCCAGCGGGATCATCGTCGAACCCTGATCCTGCGTATAGAAAGCTTGGCGCTGTGCATCCGTCCACTGCGCACCCTGATTGAGATAAATTGGTGCCGGCATCAGCGATTGCGAATAAGCGGCGGATGTTGAGGCTGCCAACAGCGAGCCGGTCATCAATGTGACCACGACGCACACAAAACGCTGCTTTTTCCGCTCCCCGTTGGAAATCTTCATGCCCTACCCCCGTCAGACATCGTGATTGATTCGACAGTTCTAACCTTGGCTGGCGAATCATAATACTTGAACAGATGCTAACTCGAAATTCGTGTTTCAGTAAGGTAGTAAATTCCTCTGACGGGATAAATTAATATCCACGGCAACGTGCATGAAATTTTGATCGCAAGGAGCTGATAATCCAGAATTCTCGAAATTCCCCTTGGAGCGGCTGAAAATATGCACTCAACTTTCCCGTGTTATCTCTTTTTAGCAGGTCATTCTTTTGCTTCGTTTCTTTTCCGATCCACCTTCTGCTTCGTAGATGTCCGCGTATGACGCAGGCCCACCGCCGTTCAACCCGCTCGCTTCCGCCCCCGAATCAAGCCCGGGCTTGTGCAGCTTCGCCCCTGTCGGGCTGATCGGGGTGTGATCGGCGGCTCGATGGCCCGCGCCCTTTGCTCCCATGAAGCCGCGAGATGGTCTTGCGGCGAACAGACAGGAGCAGATCATGACCACCACCCAAACCGCAACCGCCAAGCCAACCCACCGCATTTACGCCGTCTCCGGCGAAGGCAAATCCGCCAACTGGACCGAGATAGGCGCCGCCTGGCCGAACAAGGACGGCCACGGCTTTTCCATCACCTGCGAGGCCATGCCGCTATCGGGCCGCATCGTCATGCGTGCCATTACCGAGCGGCAGGCGAACTAGCCGCCTGCCGAGGTCCGGCAGCCTCACGGCTGCCGGATGGTGCGGATGAGCCGCAGAATTTCCGATGTCAGTCGGATGCAGGCGTTGGCCAGCCAGATCAGTTCAAGGTTCGTCATAGATTGCTCCCCGTTGCCCCGCGCGGCATTGCGCGGATGGGAGGCCAGCAGCCCACCGGCTATGTGCCGCGAACAAGGTCGCCAGCCGCCCCGGCGGACCGCTGCTGCACGTCAGGAAGCGAGGTGCCTTGATGGCGGTATGCGGTGGGCTACACCGATCCGATCCGCCTAATTGCGCGGGGTCGCGGGGAACCCGTGAACGCTGTCGCAACATGAATTGCTCGACAAAACCGCTGCCCAATGGTATGCATAAGTATGCTTAAGTAAGCCAATTTGAGGTTGCCCTATGTCCAATGTCGAGCGCATGACCGTGACGATCCCCACCGAAATGGCCGCCACCCTGCGCCACACGGTGAATGACGGCGAATATGCTACCACCAGCGAAATCGTGCGCGAGGCGCTGCGCGACTGGACCCGTAAGCGCGAGAGCGAGCAGCGCGAGGCCGAAGCGTTGCGCATGCTCATTCAGGCAGGCATGGAGAGCGGACCGGGCATCGCCGCCGAGGATGTGTACGCTACCCTTCGCAGTGTCATCGAAGCGCGTGTCGGGCGTGCATGACCACGATTGCATATTCCCCGCTTGCCGTTGAAGATTTACGCGACATCACGCTTTATATCGCGGCAGACAATCCCACCCGCGCGTTCAGCTTCGTCGAGGAATTGCGAGAAAAGGCTGAGCGTATTGCCAGCCACCCGCTTGCCTATCCCGCGCGTGACGACCTCATTCCCGGCCTTCGTTCGGCCAGTTATGGCCGTTACCTGCTCTACTACCGCATTGCGGATGATGGCATCCGCATCGAGCGAGTGTTGCACAGCGCGCGCGATCAGGGCAGCGCCCTATCGGGAGACTGATTGGTGAGAGCCAAATCGGCCGGCCTTTTGGTTAACGGTTTCTTAACGGACCATATGGTATATTCCGTATATAATCATGGGCGCGTGGGGTATCTATAACGGGCAAGTTGACAGTTTCAGGGTCGGATCATCCGGCCACGGATGATCCGCAGGCTAGCCTGCGGACCGAATTGCTCGGCAAATTGGTTGCGGCGCAGATGTCGCTCGAAAAAGCCGCCAGCGAACTGAGCCGCAGCGGTGCCAGCACCAGCGCGGCAGATTCCCAATTATCCCTTCTCGCCGGTTTGCAGGCATCCATTGCCACGGCCAGCGCCGCGTCGCTTTCGGCCATGAGCGGTGCGATTGCCACCGCCGTGGCCCAATCCAAAACACTCGCCGATCAGGCACGCGAGCAGGCGACCGCCGCAGCCGCCGGTTCCGCAGTCGCCCTGGCCGACGCGGCTAGGGCCTCGCGCACCGCCGTCAACGACGCGATGGAGGCCGCGCGACACTTCCGGCTTACGTTCGCCTCGCCCGCCGACGAAGCCGCCTATCGTGCGCGCGAGGATGAGCGCACCCGCTATATCGCGGCCCAGAACGCCAAGAACACGCCCGAGGGCAACCTCAATGCCGGTGGTGCCGCCCTTGGCCAACTGGTCGATGCCAAAGCATATGGCGCGCACGGTCCCGAATTCGATAAGCAGTGGAGCACGCTGGTTGCAACGAATGAAAAGCTGCGCGAGCAGGTTCGCGCATCGGGTGGATCGACCAAAGAATTTGACGACCACCTGCGCAACGATCTTCGCCAGATTATGAAATCGAAGGGCCTTACCGACGCCGAGATTGACGCCCGCTTTGCCGCCAATCCCGACCCGCTGGAAGCGGCGAAGGCGTATGTCGCTAATACAGACGTGCAAATAATCGCGGCCAAGATCGACAAGAGAATGGAAACCGCGTCTTCTACCGCCGAGGTCAGTCGCGCCGATGCCCCATCGACTGCGCCTGCCGCCGTTAGCGATGCCATGATCGCATTTAAGGCTGCCGGGGTGATTGCCGCAAATGCAGATGCCGGGGCACCACCCGACCATGGCGTTAGCGCCCAGATCGCTACCTCTTCTACCAGTATCCGCAGGGGATAGGTCTCTCAACGCAGTGTAATGAACTCGCCGCGCGCCGCGCGCATCCCAAGGATTTGCCCCGCTGCACCGCAGAGCTTGGCATTCGTCTCCGATTGCGCAAGGCAGCGGTTAGCAATCGGTAACAGCGTCCCAATTTCTGGTGCGCCGTTGGGAATGGCCTCACGGCTAAAGTACCCCCCAACAAAGCCATCGTCGAAGGACTGGGAAGGGCGGATGCCGATGGCATTGGGATCGCGCACATAGCCGAGCGCGCCATCGTGCGCCGCGCGCGTCATCACCGTGACGCACCAAGCTCCGACGGGTGCCCCGTCAATCCCCGCAGCACGACTTTGCTCTCGTCGTACAGCAGCAAGCCCGGTGGCGCAGTTCCCACGCAAGATAGCCAATTCTTTCGCTGACATCGTGCCGTGCAGCAAATCATCAAGTTCGAGCTGGGCAGTTGACGCGCCGCCGCTGGTTTGCGCATGGGCACGGCTAATCGCCATATCCACCACGAGAAGGGCCAGCGCAGCGATGACCACGGCCACCCTTGCGGCGAGCAGTCCAATCCAAATGCCGTAAGCAATCTTGTGTACGATGCGGAAGGCGCGGACCATGGCAGCCCATTGCTTGGCAGGCACGGAGATCATGGCAGAAACCCCTCACATCGCAAAAATCCGATGCGGGAGGGGTTACATTATGGCCTATTTTGTTGCGGGCGGATTGGCAGAAATCCAAGCTCTTCAACATGATGGGTTGCTCTCCACAGACAGCACCGCCCCACCGACCAATTTCCCGACAAATTGGCCGCCCGCCTGCTTTTCTCGCCGGAAACCCTTGCACCACTATAGGCCATTCGGTCCCGCGTGGGTCTATCCAATGAGCCTTGCGCCACAGTTGTTCGACGATGCAGGGCGCAGAAAATATCTGAGCAACGACGAATTGGCGCGCTTCATCCGCGCCGCGCAGACCGCCGATCCGCACGTGCGGGATTTTTGCTTGTTGCTGGCGCATGCCGGTTGTCGGATCAGTGAGGCGCTTGCGGTTACGCCGCAGCATCTTGATCGCGAGAATCGGCGGGTGATTTTCCGTACCTTGAAGCGCCGCCGTACGGTGTTCCGCGCGGTCCCGATCCCTGACGCGCTGATGGCCCATCTATCGCGCCTTGCGCGGGATCGTGCTGACGAGTCCCGGCTGTGGCCTTGGGCGCGGCAGACTGCTTGGCGGAAGGTAAAGGTGATGATGGATCGCGCTGGCATTGAAGGTGTCATGGCCAGCCCCAAGGGTCTGCGCCACGCCTACGGAATCAAAGCCGCTGCCTCAAATGTACCGCAAAGCCTCATTCAACGCTGGCTTGGCCATGCCAAGCCGGACACGACGTTGATCTATATGGACGCCGTCGGCGTCGAGGAACGCCAGTTCGCGCAGAGGATGTGGCGCACATGAGCTGGAAAATTTAACAAAAATGTCACATTTTCGACGGCGATAGCGTGGTATGCTCGGGCATATGTTCAAGTGAAGCGGGTGATTATGTCGAATTGGCAGGACGTACTGACGGGTAGCGCCATTGTGGGTGTGGGCATGCCCATCATGGGCAAGGCTCATGAAATTGCGATGCATACCAAGGATGCCCACGGGACCATGTGGAAATGGGATGCGGAGATCGCGAAAAACTGCCTCAAAGATAATATCAAAGGCACGGTCACCATAGGGATTGTGGCGGCCGTCGTTTTCGCGGCAGCCACATGGGTTTCCAAAGTGTCAGCCAAGGACACCAAGGCAACGGCTGCGGAAAATTCGCAATATGAGCGATAACTCAGTCCGATATCTTCAATATGAAATCGCAGTATTTGTCTGACGATTTGCAAACTTCGTTCACAATCCACCAGTTGACACCCCCGCCAACAAGAGCGGAGAACCCCGGTATCCACCGTGTGGTTGCGTTAGCGGTGAGTGCGGCGGCAATTTTCGCGGCGACCTGTTTGGCAACGATCGGGCCAAGCTTTTTTGATGCGAGCACGCCAGCGCTCATGCTGACACCCTTGATCGCCATGTTAAGGCCGAGTGCGCCTCCGAAAGTGGAGGCGCCGGCTGCAAGCCCCTTGGCGGCAACCTGCTTTGCCAGTGCGTTATCGAGGCTCACCGCGCCAGACCAGACGGCCAGAATACTGGCGAACGTATCGTCGTCGGCGTGCCCCAGCCTCATGTAGGTAATGCCGGTGGCCGCGCGGTGCATGATCCTGAGCACGGCCGCCAAATCTGCCGGCAACGCGAGATAGCCGGCGATCGGGATGACCGATGTGCCCGCGCCAATCGCTGTCGCCTTGGCGATTTGTGCTGTTTTCCAGTCGCTTGGATTTGAAGTCGCGGCGTCTCGGCAGATGTTATCGACATCACCTGAAACAGCTTCGATGAGACCGCTCACCGTTTCGGCGATCACTTCTTGCATCCCCACAGGCATAACCCCCCAAAGTACATCGACGATAGATTGATCACGGCCCGCCGAATTCGAGCGAGTCGGCGGCGCTATCATGCGATTTTGTTGCGCTGCCGCAAACAGATATTTTTATCCTGCCGTTCCGCCTGTTGGATTCTTCAAAGGCCGGGGGCATATTCAAGCACTTCCCGCTTCAGAGGTCTTGCCTGTACCGCGTGGGCTCGCCATGACCGCGCTCTTGTCGGCATCATCCCCGACCTTTGCCATCGGGCGGCGATATGGTTTGCGTCCAACGGTCCTTACGCAGACCTGCCAAGAAGCGCGTGGCCGTTGTTTCATCGGTGCCCAGGATCGTGGCGCAGGCCCGCGCCCGCTGCTCGCCGGTAGTTCCTTGGCGGTCTGGGGTCGGACCGGCTTCGCGGAAAAGGTCACTTACCGTTCTCCCCTCCCACTCCGGCAGACTCCGGAGATAGCGACGCAGGCTCGAATAGAGATTGATGTCGTGGCGAGAAATCTGACCGGGGCCGACAGTGCCTTCGCGGATTTCCTTGCCGTATACCCGGAAAAGGAAATCCAGCGGAGGCTCGCCCGAGCCGGTCATGGAGTATTTCGGCTTGCCAGTCAGCCGATCCGGGGTTTGCGTGCTGCGCATATTGGCTTCATTTATCAGGAAGCGCAATTCGCGTACGGCGCCGAGCACATTCAGCTCCGGGACGTCCTCGCGAATGCAATCGGCCAATGCCTGTTGCACGATACCAATCGTTTGGACGTCCAGCCCGGACGCTTCCATGCGGCTTTTCAAGGCCGGCCACAGATCAATCTGACAATCTAAATGTTCGGTATCTTCAATATCAACCTCGCCTGAGGTTTAACATTAAAGCGTGTATATTTCAACATTTAATGTATAAGCATGTAATATGCGTAATTGCCTTTGGTGATCTCAAAGAATTTTTTTGGACCACCATTTTCGAGGTCGCTAATATTTTCATGTAACTTGTCGGAGATCATAACAAATCGCGCTGAATACGGGTCTTTATGCTCTTTTGCGCGCACGGAAAGGACGAGGCCCGGGATAAAATCGTCGGCATTTTCCGCTCGGCCGATAGCCAGACGAAAAATTCCTACGGTCCGTCCCGCCATGTAAAGGCGGTTGCTGACATAGAAGACGTATCCGTTGTGTTCCGGGCCTGAATAGCCTTCTTCACCCTCCCTTTTCCAATCATGTGACCAGTGCAAGAAAGCGGGATTGCCATCATTGTCCGAGAAAATGCGAATTTTCCCTTGTACCAGGCGAGCTTCTTTGATTGTCTCGTGAGAAGCGAAACGAAAGTAAGTATAGTCACCCTCAAATTTCGCCAATATCAGTTGCTTCTCAATCTCAGATTGGCCAATTTGCTGCGCTAGCGCCTCATAGAGTGACAATTTGTCACTAGATTTAAAGTATAAAATGAGCCGCTCCTGAGTGGCGGCATCGAATTTACGATCGGGGTGCTTTCCCTCTTCGGCAAGCAGACGATTTAGTGTAGCTTGCGACAGGTAGGGAATGAGCTTTTTTGCAGCGCCGCGCGCACCGTATTCGGCGCGCAATCGTAGCCTTGCCGCCCGAAATGCGACTAGCCGCTCTTCGGAATTGGGAAACAAATGCCAATTGTGAGACATGCCCGCCCTCCGTCACGAATTCGTAACGAACGGACTAAGCCTGTCAACCTCTCATATGAGTATTCGAACGATCACTTGAGGGCCAAACCCTCTACTGCTGGCACAACCAGCATCCCCCCTCTTGTGGTTACACTCTCTCATGTGAGGGTGCGCCAATTCAGTTTAAGGGGCGTCCAAAACCATCTTGCGCGGCAGCCGCTACGCCTGCACAATCGCCTTGTCAAGGCCGGGCGCGCGCTCGTTTAACGGCACAGACTACGCGAAGCGCTCCCTGCTGAGACTTCTAAAACCTTCGGCCCGGCGGTCGGAGGCAAAGGAATGGGGCTTCGCAATCAACCGATCACGAAGCCCCGAGTTGGTCAGACACGGCTGCAACCGCGTCTGACCGAGATGTACCACCGCCGACCTTGAGGAAGTTGACCAATGGCACTCTCAATTCGTGGCGCCCTTGAAGGCGCAGAAATCGTACACGTCTCACTCGCGTCCCTGGAATTTCTCGTCCCAGTCGCGTTTTCACCGTGGCTGGCCCATGTGATCGGCATTTTGGCGTTAATATCGTTGGCCGACATGCTCGTTCGTTGGACCAGACGAGCCGTGGGACATATGGGGAAATCGACTCAGACAAACAATAGGTCGACAACCCACTAAAAAGCACATGCGGGGGCATCGCCCTAAGCGATCCCGACCAAGGCGCATGCTTCGAGCGTCGACTGGCTTGTCTGCAGCAGGCCGTCGACGTTCTGGCGCGGGGGTAGACATGTAACCTGCACGATCGGCCCCTGAGCTGGAGTCCCAGATGCTTCGGGACTGCCGAGGGGTATACCGCTACCGTGTGGAGTCAAGACTATTTGTGGCCAAAGGTGTGGAAACGCGGTCATATGAGCGCCTCGATAAACGATTAAATCATATGAGTGGTTCGGCTTGATGGGCCAGAACATACCAGAACATGTAAGTGTGTTGACCAAGTAGAGGAATACGCGACCTGCTTTTCCAAGAGGCTACGGCTTTTGGTTAACGCTGCTTTTCGCGAGCAATTTCTGGTTTGAAGGAGGAAAGCCCAAGGATCCGGCCGGCGCCCGGGTGGTGGCAAACATGGCGGACTCATCCGCGCCAACCGCGTCTGTGCACAGACGCGAGAATGCAACATTGCGCAGCCACTTACGGCGCTTGTCATCGACGGTGTCGGGTGGGTTACCATACAACCTCGGCGCAGGCGTTTCAAACACCGCCCTATCGCCGATGGCTCCAAATTGTCGTCCAATGTTTCGTCACGTTTCTCGCCTTCATCATTGCCGTGCTATAGATTGTATGCTCCCAATCACTGCTCCCTCGGGCCGCTTACTCCAGGCTTCGGGTGTAAATTCGACCACCGTTTGCACGGACACGGTTTGCAGGTGGCGGGCAAGTTCGCCAAGCCCGATTCCTTCGATTACAAAATGGCGGGCGCCAAAATCGAGACTGAGCAGTCCATCGCCGATATATTCCACGGCGATCAGGTGAGCATAGCTCACCTGCCATCCGATCCAGCCGCAATTTTAGGCGGTTCCGGATGCTTCGGAACGCATCCCAAAAACTTGCTTATTCCAGTCACTTATGGCATTAAATAACCAGATTGGTTGTGGCTTTTGGGCGCGTTTTGTTCCGTCTTGTTGCAGCAAGTTGCACCACCAGCGCACCACCAGAAAGAGGCGATTCGAAAATTGAGGTGATCCATGCGAGCCGTTTTGACACAAGCGATAGTCGAAAAAACAGTGTTTCCGGTTAAGCCAGTGGACCATCGCGACACGCGCCTCAAGGGGTTGGTTTTGCGGGTGATGCCCAGCGGGGTGAAGTCCTTTTATTGTGAATATGCGCGGGGCAAACGGATCTGGCTGGGCCGGGCCGATGTGCTGGGCCTGGCTGAGGCGCGTGAGAGTACCCGCGCCATCCTGACCGACGTTTATCGCGGCATTGATCCCATCGCGGCCCGCAAGCCGAAGCTGGAGGTCCCAACCTTTCGCACCTTTCTCAATGACGACTATGCGGTTTGGGCCAAAGCCAACCAAAAGGCTCATGCGCAAAACCTCAAGCGGTTGGCGACGGCCTTCAAGTCGCTGTTGGACAAGCGGCTCGATGAAATCAAGGGGCGGGATATCGAACGCTGGCGGGCGGGGGAGGTGGAGCGGGGCTTGAGCCTGGAAACCATCAACCGCGACATTTCGTCGATCAAGGCCGCTTTCAACCGGGCGGTGGATTGGGAACTCATTCCGACCAATCCGCTCGCCAAGGTCAAGAAGTCGCGCACCGACGATTGCCTGAAAGTGCGTTACTTGAGCGATGCCGAGGAAGCCCGCCTGCGCACGGCGATTGATGCCCGCGAAGAGCGCCGCCGCGCCGAACGGGATTCAGCCAACCACTGGCGGCGCGAACGTGGCTATGTGCAGTTGCCCAGTCTGCGGACGGCGATGTTCACCGATCACGTGAAGCCGCTTATCCTGCTGTCGATCAATACCGGCTGTCGTCGCGGCGAACTGTTCGACCTGACGTGGTCGAATGTCGATCTCGACCGGCGTATTCTGACAGTGACGGGCGCAACGGCAAAATCCAAGCGAACGCGCCATATCCCGCTCAATCGCGAAGCCACGCGGGTTCTGCAAGGCTGGCGGGCGCAAGTGGAGTCGGGCACGGGGCTGGTCTTCGTCAATGATGAGGGACAGCGCTTTGACCGCGTGAACTTTTCTTGGCGGCACTTGCTCAAGGATGCGGGCATTTCCGCATTCCGCTGGCATGATATGCGCCATCATTTTGCATCGCGGCTGGTGATGGGCGGTGTCGATCTCAACACCGTGCGCGAACTGCTTGGGCATAGCGATTATGCGATGACGCTGCGCTATGCCCATCTCGCGCCTGAGCATAAGTTGAAAGCGGTGGAGGTGCTGGATCGCCGAACCACGCTTGCGGCGGTTGCCTGAAATACCACGGATTGACTTTGTTGGCAGATTTGACTACATATGACCAAAGTTCGTAACACGCTGCGCCCGATCTCCTGGATCAAGGCGGCGCGGAAAGATTTTGAGGCGTTTCCTGTCCGCGCCATGGATCGGGCATTCGATGCCCTGACCGTGGTGGCCGATGGTGGGGCGCCGGATATCGCCAAGCCGCTCGCCGGGCTGGGCGCGGGTGTGTGGGAACTGGCGATCAAGGAGCGTGGCGACGCCTATCGCGTCGTTTACGCGCTGCAACTGGGCGATGACATCTGGGTGGTTCATGCTTTCCAGAAAAAATCGACCAAGGGAATTTCGACGCCGCGCCACGAAATCGACCTCGTGCGCGAGCGGATCAAGCGGTTGAAGGATATGCTCGATGGCTGACCAAGAAGATGATTTCGAACTGGTTCGGGGTTCAGGCAATGTCTTTGCCGATTTCAATGCGCCCGACGCCAGCATTCGCCAGTTTCGCGCTGTCCTTGCCGCTGAAATCGTCAAGACGCTCGATGCCGAAGGGCTGACCGTGCGCGATGCAGAAACCCTCACCGGCATTGCGGCGGCGGACTTTTCGCGCATCCGCCAGGTCAAGCTTGACCGCTTCACCATCGACCGGCTGCTGCGCATCCTTGACCGGCTCAACCGGGATGTCCGTGTGAAAATTTCTGTGATGCCCCGCAGGGGTGCGGCGGAGCCGTCGCTTGCCGCGTGACTGATTTTGGCCGGGTATGGACCTGCGGATTGAGAGAATTTACCTCGTGGAAAGCTTATGATTGTATTTGTGGTTCACTGCTCGTATATGGTGTGGAGCACGACCCATATGTGTGGACTGGATAGGCCTCGCGCTTATCCGGAAAACCGTTCGAAGCTCGATTTGGTTGCTTGCGACCAAGGAGGGCGTGTTAGTCGCGGTTAGATTCTGGACTACGTCCGCGCGGACGCCTCTAGGATGGCCGTGTACGATCCGTAGGTATGTTGGATCAATTGAAGTGAATGAAGCATTCGCGCAAATTGTCCGTGGTCGATAAGCAAGCAGAAATCAGCCGCCGGTGAGCCACTCGCTCCCGGCGGCACCAAACCTCAAATAATATAATCGTTCGGGCAGATGTTGATGTGCGCGGCCTTTGGCGGTGTCGTCTCGCCATGGCAATTGGAATAGTGGGCGGCAAGCGACGTCACGGGCTGGCAGTCATAATGAAGGTCATGTGCGTAGCTTCCGCCGAAACGGCTGCGCGCGGCTAGCACGCAGGTCGGTGCGTGCCCCTTTGCGTGATGGCGAAAATAGCCATGGCGGTCACCGCCTGGGCTGCAGAAATAGAAATGATTGTCCGAATAGCAGCTATGATTGCTGGTCGGTGGTTTGACGCGCGGATGATGGCGCTCGAAATTGTTGCTGGCAGTCCGCAGTAGCTTGGTGACATCCGACGCCGTTCCGAGCCGCCAGAATAGTAGGTTGATCAGCTTGCGGTGGTGGCGCGAAACAAAATTAGTGTGGGGCAAGAGGAATGGGGAGAGATTGCGGATATTCGTGAATTCGCTGACTCGTTTGGCGCGATTGCGCAGTTCCAGCGCTTCGTTGGCGAGATATTCCTGGTAGTCGCGAACCTCACCGGGCGACGGCGTAGTGGCGAACTCTGACGTGATAGGTCGGATCGGCCGCACCAGCGCAAAAGGAGCGAAGGTCTCGATGAAAGCGGCGGTACTGGCATCGCCGTAGTCGACATATGCGAGCGTGAGCGAGACCGGCTCATCCTCTTTGAGCTTCACGATCCGGTCGTGCATCAGCTTGTGATAGCTCGCGGCTTGCGCGCGAGGATAGCCGGGCTGCTTTACCGGCAGAAAGAACAACTCGCCCAAAGGCGCGAGGCGGCGTGGTCGCATCGCTGCCAGAGAGTCGAACCCCGGCACACTGAGCCCAGCGATCACCACGTCGATTGGCATCGGCGGGCCTAGCAGCGTGGGGTGCGCAGCAGGGTTTGGACGACGTCGAGCGAAAGGCTCGTAGATTGGAGTTGGCGTTTGTCGAGCGCCGACAGCACTGCGACGAGCAAATTGTCACCCATCGTAGTTTTTGCCACGGACTCCGGCAATCTAGGAAACCGCTTTGGGGCCGTAAAGCGGTCCTCCGATAAGCCATGCGCCTGGAGCCAAGTTTGGATATTCTGCTTGATAAGCACGTCGCGCATGTCAGCATCGGTCGGCGCGATCGACTGGGGCTCGATTAACAAGGCGTCAGCGGGCACGTTGGATCGAGCGACATCCTCGAAAGTGAACTTGTCCGGTTCGAGGACGCGAACCTCGCCTTGCATCGGCACAGAGAAGGCTGCCCAGAAGCGATAGTGGAATCGCTTCTGGGGTTCCGCCGCCGCCGTGGCGGCTTTGGCAAGATCATCACCTTCGAGCAGGCCGTCGATGATAGCCGTGACATTGTTGTGTGTTCCAAGGCGAACGAGCGTCACGCGATCGCTGAGGCGCGATTGAATAAAATCGTTCAGCCCCTTGTTGGTCAGCGATTTGAGGGTTCGCAGATCATCTCCGAGATCGATGCCGAGCGCGCTGACCAGATAGGGTTGGCGCTCACCCTTGCGCGCCTTCGCCAAAGTTATGATCTTTTCGGCGATGCGTTCGAGTTCTGCTTGCTGATCCGCGTCGGCCAACACCCGCTCCTGTAATTCAAATGGTTAACGGGATGCGGTCCTACAGCATCGCGCGAATCTGCCTCATTCTCGAGACTTACACGTATAGTGTGGAAAGTCCCCCCAGAATCATCACGCTCGAACTTGGCCGGATGAGCAGGACGATAATCTTCTGTTGCACGTTCTCCCGGCATTGAGACCGCCCCTGTTCGGTGCGGCCACGATCAATAGCGGCTATGCCGCCGCCTTCGCATCCGCCGAGTTCGCCAGTTGGTGCAGGAAAGCAACGGCACGCTCGGCATGGGCAGCGGCTTGCACGATGGCGTGGGTGTCGTTTTGCAGAACCTTAATCCAGCTCGCGATATAGCTGGCGTGATCGGGGCGCGGCTGGATGGCCAAGCCAAGGTTGGCGGCAAGGAAAGCTGCGCCCAATTCGGCAACCAATTCCTCGCGGGCGTATCCTTCATCGCCCCATTTCTCGCGGCCAAAGCTGCGATCAAGGCGGCTCTCGTGCCGGGTCCAATGGACGGTTTCATGGCCGCGCGTGGCGTAATAGCCGTGGGGGTCGTGGAAGGCGGCGAAGGGCGGTAGCTGGATGCGGTCTGCTGACGCCATATAATATGCCTTGTCGCCGCCGTGGTTCACTGTCGCGGGGGCGCTGGCAAAGAACGCCTCGGCGGCTGCGATGCGCTCAAATTCCGGCGTTGGCTCCGGCACGAAATGGAAACGCTCGGGCAGTCCGTCTATTTGAGCCACATTGAAAACGGTGTAGGTTTTCAGAAATCGGTAGCCCTGTTCCCGATCCTCGCCGCTGTCCTCGTCATGCACGGTCTTGTTGCCGTCGCCATAATAAACCACGGCTGCGCCGCGTTCGCCTTTGCGCACGTGTGCGCCCAAGGCTTGGGCTTGCCGGTAGGTCATCCATGAGGGGCTGACAAAGCCGGACGCCTGCGCCTCGATCCATAGCAAAAGGACATTGATGCCGCGATATGGCTGGCCGGTGGCGCGCAAGGGGCGCGACTGCCCTGATGCGGCCATGTCGCCGCCGGTCCACGGTTTCAGCCAAGGGCGGGTGCCCTGACCAAGCTCGGCCAGAATGCGGTCGGTGATGCGGCTGTGAGGGTCTTGCTTGTTCATCGTGTTTGCTCCCTTCCCATCCGCGCAGCGGGTCATGCCGCGCATGACCCCTGCCGACCCGGCGAGGGGCGGAGAGAGTGGGGGCAAGGTCCGGTGCCGGGGGTGGTGCGGGCGCAGCGAAGCGAGCCACGGCCCTGTGAGTGCTGGTCGTAATCTCCCCAAATGCGCTGGTTGAAAATTCCCCAGTTTGAGGACTGCGCCTGATGGGAATGGGGGCATGCCCCCATTCCCATCAGGCGGCACATTATCCCTGCTGATGCCGAAGGAAGGGCGCGCAGGTGATAGGACTGAGGGAGGTCGTTTTGATCCAGGAACTCAAGAGACAAGGGCTCAGTATCAGCGCCATCGCGCGCCAAACCGGGCTCGACCGCAAGACGGTGAAGAAATATCTGGCCAGTGGGTTGGAGGCACCAGCCTACTCCCCGCGCAAGCCGGCGACCAGCGCGGTAGAACCGCATCGCCAGTATCTGCTGGAGCGGATGACAGCCTATCCCGGCCTGTCTTCACGCAGGCTGCACCGCGAGATCCGCGAGATGGGCTACAAGGGGGCTTATTCGTCACTGACGGAATATCTGCGCCAGATCCGCCCGCCGGTGCCCAAGACTTATGAGCGGCGCTTCGAGACGGGCGCCGGCGTTCAGGCCCAGGTCGACTTTGCGGAATTCCAGACGGTCTTCACCAGCGAACCGGGCGTTGTGCGCAAGGTCTGGCTGTTTAGCATGGTGCTGGGGCACAGCCGCTGGCTGTGGGGACGGTTCTGCCCAAACCAGGGACTGGAAACGGTCATGCGCTGCCACATCGCTGCCTTCGAGGCGATGGCGGGCTGCTGCACGGAAATTCTCTACGACCGCATGAAGACGGCGGTGATCGGCGAGGATGCCGCAGGCGTGGTGACCTACAATGCCTCGCTGGTGGCGCTGCTGGCCCATTATGGCAGCGCGCCCAAGGCCTGCAAACCCTATCGGGCCAAGACCAAGGGCAAGGTCGAGAGGCCCTTCCGCTACATCCGTCAGGACTTCTTCCTCGCCCGCAGTTTCCGCGACCTCGACGATCTCAACGCCCAGTTCGATGCATGGCGCGCTGACATCGCCAATGCCCGGGAGCACGCCACCACCGGTCGGATCGTGCGCGAACATTTTGCTGAGGAGCAGCCTTATCTGCGCCCCGTCCCGGCCATCCGCTACGATGCGGTTCTCACTGTCGAGCGGCGCATCAGCCGTGAAGGCATGGTGGCGGTAGCTGGCAATTATTACAGCGTCCCCGACACTGCACGCCGCCGTGTGGTGGAGGTCCAGCACCATACGCACGAGGTCAAAATCTTCGAGGAAGGGCAACTCATCGCCCGGCATCCGGTGATCGAAGGCAAGAACCGCAAGCGCATCGAACCCGGCCATCGCAAAGTCGCGCCAGCGAAACCTGCACAGCTGCTGCCCCCGCCACCGGACATGCCGATCCTCCAACGGCCGTTGGCCTTCTACGGCGCAGTGGGCGAACGCCTCGCCAGCTTCAATGCCAAAGGTGCCGCATGATGTCGGTCACCGAACGCATCCGGCAAAGCCTGGTGGCCCTGCATATGGCCCGCGCGCTCGAAACTCTCGATCACACGTTGGGCAGGCTGGAAAAGGGTGAGATCAGCGCCATCGAGGCCATCGACGACCTGCTGGCCGAGGAACTGAACCTGCGCGAGGGACGGCGCATCGGTGTG
>Ga0302187_10001213_pt1 | contig 22147 bp, 21 predicted proteins | sample II_Bog_E1_3_FD_202120 | JGI IMG/M metagenome (GOLD analysis project Ga0302187, IMG submission 202120) | Peat permafrost microbial communities from Stordalen Mire near Abisko, Sweden - II_Bog_E1_3 | ecosystem: Environmental > Terrestrial > Soil > Wetlands > Peat | place: Sweden: Abisko...
CCGCTGGCTACGTCGATCACCACCGGCTCAATCATCGTCACATCGGCATCGCCTACGAGCGGATAGTGCCACGCCTCCAGCTTCGGATGGCGATTGGTGACCGGCACGAGATACATCATCCCCGTCTTGCGCTGATCCAGCCGGAAGGTCGCAACCTTCTTCGCATCGGCCGACCAGGTCACAATAGCCTGGTCCGAGTGCTGCCAGCCCGCGTTGTCCGTCGCGTAGCCATAGTCCTCGATGCCGTCAGTCGTGAGCGCGTGCTCTTCACCACTGCTCAGGTCGCGCACCCATAGGTTGTTCTCGCGAACGAACGCGGCAAGGCGGCCGTCCGGCGAAACATTCACGGGCTCCCTTCCGCGGCGTCCACGGCGCGCGCCTGCAGGAGGAGTCGCCGGAGTCTGCGCCTTTACCTGCGAGTCCTGGCCGCGCACGAACGGCGTCGGAACGGGTACCTTGCTGCAGACGTCTACGAAGCGGTCGCAGCTGAAGGTACCCTCGTTCGTCGTTACGCGAAAGCCATCCGCCACGGGCTCATACGAGCTCACATTCAGCGTCGCCCCGGTGAGCGCCAGTCGAGTCGCGGCCATCAACGCCGAAGCCAGCGCATCGCGATCGAACGCAGGAGCCTTGGTTCCCTTCTTCGGGTCCGCGATCATGTACGTCACGCCCGCAGCCTGCGAATCACGATAGAACACGCGGCCATCGCCGAGGAACGATACGTTGCTGACCGTGTGCGACACCAGCGGGCGCGTGTTATAGCTCAACCAGCGCTCAGCCTGCTTGTAGTCGTTGGCGGTATAGACGCGCTGCGCATGCGCGCTGGCCGCCATGAGCGGCAGGATGACGGACAGGCAAGCGGTGCCGCGCGCAAATCGGCGCACGGCCGGGCGAAGAAAGTCGTTCTGCATCATCAGGAAGAGCACTCCGGGTTTCACCAACTATTATGCGACGCCAGCCACCGCACACCACAACACAGTCAGGGGTTATCTCTGGAGACGAGTCCCGCACTGGATTCGTTGCGGATCTCTATTTCGCAGCAGCGCCAGCTCCGCGCAGCCGCCGCAGCAGCGCCACCGGACGCATACTCTCCGGCCAATGCAACACCGCACGCAGAAATCCCGGCCACGTGTCATGCGAGATCTTCAGCGACGCCGGCAGCACATACACATCCATCACCAGCTCGGCGAGCATCAGCGATGCCGCCGCGCCATACAGCCCAAACGCCCGCGCGCAGCCATACGTCACCAGCACCGTGCAGCCCGTCGCGATGGTGTACACCGTCGCCAGCCGCTCATGCATATTGATCGCCGAAACCAGCGTCGCGCTCGTGGACCACAGCGAATACAGCACCACCACCAGCAGCAGCAGGCCAATCAGCTTCATGTCCGCAGGCACCTTGCCCAGCGTCCAGTGATGCAGGAACGGCGGCCCCAGCGCTGCCACCACAATCATCACCGCGAGCGAGAAGAACAGCGCAATCTGGCAAGCCCTCCGGTGCAGCGTCCGCACCAGCTCCCAGTTGCCCGCGCCAAATGCAATCGAAAGCTCCGGCCACACCGTGTTCTTCACCATCTCCACGGCCTGCAGCGCCAGTCGCGACACCGTGCGCCCTGTCGAGAAGATCGCCACCGCACTCGGCCCCAGCGCATAGTTCACCGCCATCTGCGAGCCCTGCAGGTTCAGCGACTGCCCCAGCGGAAAGCCCATGAACGCAATCGAAGGCCGCGTCAGCCGCTTGATCTCCGCAAACGAAGCGTGGCTCCAGCCATAGCTGATCCACGGGATGTCGCGCTTCACCAGCACGCACAGGATCAGCGTGATCGAGATGTTCGCCAGCGCGAAGACCATCGCCACCGTGCGCGGGCCATAGCCCATCACGATCGGCGCCATCTGGATCGCAAACGCGATGATCGTGAACATGCTCTTGAGGAAGTTGCCATAGCTATAGCGCGCGATGCAGCGATAGCTCGCCTGCAGCAGCGTCTCCAGCTGGTTGAACAACATCGAAAGCCCCAGCCAGAACAGCGCCCAGCTTGTGTCGTGCTCGCTGATGCCATCCAGGTTCAGCAGCCGCGCCATCGGCAGCAGCCAGATCGCCACGCAGAACACCACGCCGATGCAGCTCATCATCAACGAGATCAGCCACCAGCAGCTCTGGAAGACACCCAGCGCCTCGTCCTGCTCGCCGCGCGCCATGCGCATCGTCATCTCGTTGCCGGCCACCGTGCCAAAGCCAACATTCGAGAAACTCAGGTACGCCGGCAGCCCCGTCAGAATCGCCCACACGCCAAACATCGTCTGGCCCCAGTAATGAAACATCACCGGAACCTGCACCAGCTGGATCAACGTGCCCGAAGCCTTGCTGACGATGTTGGTCGCAAACCCAACCAGCAGCCGCTTGCGTACTTGCTCATCCATGCACGACACCCAACCGCCGCGCGCGGCAAGCGCAAAGCGAAGGAATCATGCCGGATAAAACGCCTGCCGCAAGCCGAACAGCCATGGCGTCGATTCTATCGTTGCGGCCTATCGCTTGCGCTCGCGATCCAACCGCATCTTCTCCTGCGCGAGCCGCATCAGCTCCGCTTCATCGCCCCGCCGCTGCGCTTCGCCCATCTGCCCGCGAATCTCGCGCAGCCTGCGATCGTTGTAGTCCTCGTGCAGCCGCTCAAGTGCATGCTGGACCCGCTCCGCACTCATCTCATCCGTCGAATCAGACGAGTGCAGCGCACTGGCCAGCAAAGCTCGCGAGGGCTGATCCGGCGCAGCATCCAGCGGATTGTCCGGCACTGTCGCATTCGCCAGCACCTCCAGCACCGGCGCCGACGCCAGGTCCGCGTACCACTCCGGATACGCTCCCAGGCGCTCCGCCGCCAGCGCCCGCGCCGAGTCCGCCTCCGGCAGCACCAGCGCCTTCAGCAGGATGCGTTCGACCTCGGTCACCGCACGCGGCTCGGCGGCCTTCACGCTCTCCATGCGATGCTGCGCGGCATTCTTCAGCTCCTGCCGCACCAGCGACGATTCAATGCCGAGCTTCTGCGCTGCGTTCTCCGCAAACTCCGCCCGCGCAATCGCGCTGGGCAGCCGCTTGATATGCGGCAGCAGGAAATTCAGCGCCTTCACCTTGGCTTCGGCCGTGCGGGTGCCGAACTGCGTGCGCGCCCGCTCGATGAGGTAGTCCGAATAGCGCATCGCTCCGCGCACCGCGTTGGCATACGCTTCCACACCTCGCTCGCGCACAAACCGGTCCGGATCCAGGCCCCCATCGAGCAGGATCACGCGCGTCTCGAAGTCCTCTTCCACCAGCAGCGTCAGCGTCTTCTCGGCTGCATTCTGGCCCGCCGTGTCGGGATCGAAGTTGAGCCACACCCGCTTGGTGAAGCGGCCCAGCATCCGGGCCTGCGCCTCCGTAAAAGCCGTTCCGCTCGACGCCACCACATTGTCGATGCCGGACATGAACAGCGAGATGCAGTCCATCTGCCCTTCGACCACCAGCACCGCATCCTTCTGCTTGATGCCCGTCTTCGCCTTGTCCAGATTGAACAGCACGTTGCCCTTGGTATAAAGCAGCGTCTCGGGCGAGTTCAGGTACTTCGGCCCGGCCTTCGGGTCCACGTCGGACGAATCCAGCGCCCGCGCCGTGAACGCAATCGTCTTGCCCTGCTCATTCGCAATCGGAAACGTGATGCGCTTGCGGAACTTCGCATACATCGGCCCGGGCGAACCATCAGCCTGCTCCTTGGACGAGAACAGCCCACTCTGCCGCAGCACATCGTCCTTGAAGAACTTGCCCAGCCGCTCGCGCATGTCGTTGAAGCTCTCCGGCGCGTAGCCGATGCGGAACTTCTGGATCGTCTCCGCCGTCACGCCGCGGCCCGTCAGGTACTCACGAGCCCGTGCCGCCTCCGGTGAGCTCAGGCTCTGCTGAAAGTACTGCGTCGCGGCCTCATGGATATCGATCAGCTGCCTTCGGATACCCGCCTCCGCAGCCTCCTGCTGCGAGTTGAACGTCCGCGCCGGAATCGCGATGCCCATCTTCGTGGCGACCGCACGCACCGCCTCCGGGAAACTCACCGAGTCCATCTTCATCACGAACTTGAAGACATCCCCCGTCTCGTGGCAGCCGAAGCAGTAGTAGAACTGCTTCGCCACGTTGACCGAAAACGAGCCCGACTTTTCCTTGTGAAACGGGCACAGCCCGGTGAAGTTCTGCGCGCCTGACTTGCGCAGCTTCACATACTCGCCCACGATGCGGACGATGTCGGTCTGACGCTTCACTTCATCGGAAAAATTCTCAGCCATAGCCCTTCTACCAGTGTAGTGGTGTCGCCCGAGGCACTTGTCCCCTGCACCCTCCATGCACAAGACTTGGTGCATGACCTCTGGACCAGACAAGCAGGCAGCGAGCCTGCAAGACCTCGCGCGCGAACTTGGCAGATGGGGAGCGCAATGACCCAGAACGAAGTCCTCGTCCTCGTCGCCGGCCCCGTAGCCGTCGCCGGAGCTGCTTTGCCCTGGTTTGGGCACACGCACGGACACGCGAATCAGGGAGTCCTCTTCGGCGTCAGCGTCCCGAAGAACTTCGAGACCTCCAAGCAGGCCGACCGGTCCATCGCCCGCTATCGCCGCGACTGCATCCTGTGGGCGCTCTTCCTGCTCACCGTGATCTACGTCTGCGTCCGCTTCGGCGGTGACACCCTTTGGCTCATGCTCGCGCTCAGCGCCACCGGCCTTCCGCTCGAAATCACCGGCTGCTTCTACCTTTGGCATCGCGAGCACGTCCGCATCGCCACAGCTCGCGGCAAGCTCGCCGAGCTCGCCGCCACCGAAGGCCTCGAGCCTGTACCCGGCGCGAAGGACGACCTGCCGCTGCCCGATCGCCCCATCACGCCGCTACTCGTCGCGACCGCAGCGCTCTTCCCCCTGATCGTCGTCGCCATCCTGCTCGAGTCGCACTACCCCTCAATCCCCGAGAGGTTCCCACAGCACTGGAACGCCGCTGGCATCGCCGATGGCTGGGGCGAGCGCACCCCCGCCACCGTCTTCCTCCCGCCAATCTTCGGCAGCGGAGCTGTCCTCCTCGTGGTGGCGGCTACCATGCTCGTCGGGCTCGCGACCGGCACGGGCTCGCGGCATCGCATGCGGACGCTGGCGCCGCTCGCAGCACTGGCCTGGATGCTCTCCCTCATCTTCTCTATCGCGAGCCTGCTGCCGCTGCTGGGCACCTTCTCCATCCTTCACCTCGGACTGGTGATGGTGGCGACGATCCTGCTCAGCGTCGCGATGGTCCTCTGGCTCCTCATCCGCACCGCACCCGGCCTGCCGGGGGCACAGCCGCTGCATAGCGCCACGAGTTCCAGCAGCGAAAGCCACTGGCACGCCGGCGTCGTCTACGTGAATCCCGACGACCCCGCACTGCTCGTGCCCAAACGCTTTGGCTGGGGATGGACCTTCAACTTCGCAAGACCCGCAGCCTGGATCATCCTGCTCGGGATCCTTGCGCTCTCTTCGGCGATGCTGTGGCTGCCGCATCTTATGTCGCACTAAGCGTCCACCCAGGCCAACTTTCTGCGCCGGGAGCCACGCCCACGCAGCAACATGCCTTACGATCATGTGTTCCAACAGAGCGTGCTCGATCGCAACAACGGGCCCCGGCAGACATGAGGAGAACGACCATGACATCCCTGAAAGCAATTCGTAACGTAGCACTGGGCGCAGCGCTGCTGGGTGCAGCCGCCATGACGCCGGCGCACGCCCACGCCGAAGCTCCCGTATTCATCGGCATCTCTGTCGGGATCGCGCCGCCGCCACTCCCTGTGTACGCGCAGCCCGAGCTGCCCGGCGATGGCTACATCTGGATTCCCGGCTGCTGGGCCTGGGGCGACGCCGGCTACTACTGGGTGCCCGGCTACTGGGCGCTGCCGCCCCAGGAAGGTCTGCTCTGGACGCCCGCCTGGTGGGGCTTCGAGGATGGCGCCTACATGTGGCATGAAGGCTATTGGGGACCCGAAGTGGGCTTCTACGGTGGCATCAACTACGGCTTCGGCTACGGCGGCATCGGCTTCTATGGCGGCGAATGGCGCGGCCACTCGTTCTTCTACAACAGCGTCGTCGTCAACGTCGGCTATGGCCGCGTCTCCAACGTCTACGTCAACCGTGACGTTGTCTTCCGCAACACCATCGTCAATCGCGACCACCTCGCCTTCAACGGCCCCGGCGGCATCGATCGCCAGCCCGCGCCGTTTGAACGCCAGGCCATGAATGCGCGCCACTTCGACGCGACTCCCGCACAGGCCGAGCACCAGCGCTTTGCCGCGCAGGATCGCGTGCAGTATGCCGCCTTCAACAACGGCCGGCCCGGAACCATCGCCTCCGGTGCGCAGGGCTCCTACCGCGCCACGGCAGAGCAGCACGCCCGCACCATGCCCATCACGCCCCAGGATCGCCAGGAGGGCCAGCACTACAACGCTCGGCCCGGCGGAGCGGGCGATCGCCAGAACGTCCAGAGCCCCCAGAACTTCAACGACAACCGCAACGCCCTGCAGCAGCGTCCGCAAGGCTCGCCCACCCCGCAGCAGCAACAGCCGATGACGCAGCCGCAGCGCTACAACGCAGCGCCTGAGCAACAGCAGCGCTACAACGCAGCACCACAGCAGCAGCCACAACAGCCGCAGGGCCAGCGCTACAACGCGGCTCCGCAGCAGCAGGCGCCACAGCAACAGCCGCCCGTGCAGCAACAGCCGCAGGGCCAGCAACAGCAGCGACCAGCCGCCAACCCGCAGCAGCCCCAACAGCAGCGACCCGCTCCCACGATGCAACAGCGACCAGGCCCGGCTCCGCAGCAGAAGCCCGCACCCGCGCCCAAGGCCCCTCCTGCCGAGCACGGCGAAGAGCACGGCCACCGGTAGGCATTGCCTCAACAACGGGAGCAAGCCCCAGAGAGCAACGGCCGGCGAGCAATCGCCGGCCGTTCTCTTTGCTTCCGATCTCACAGGTCCCGCAGCGCTCGCACCTACAATCGAAGACGATGCTTAGCTCTCTCGAACGCGCCCACTTCACCGTGATCCTGGTGGGCGCTCGCAATCCCGGCAACATCGGTGCCGCGGCCCGCGCCATGCACGACTTCGGCTTCACCGACCTCCGCGTCGTCAACGAGTTCGCTCCGCCCTTCGAAGCCGCGCAGCTCGCCGCACAGGCTGTCGATTCCAACAGCACCGATGCAGCCCTCGACCCCGTCCTTGACGCCGCCACGAAGTCCGCCGTGCACTCCGCGCATGTGTTGCAATCAGCCCGCCGCTACGATTCCCTCGAGCCCGCGCTCGAAGGCTGCACCCTCGTCGTCGGCACAACAGCCATCGGCGAGCGCGAGGTGCGGCTGCCGATCCGTCCCTTGAAGGACGTCGTCCCGCAGATGATCGAAGCCCTGCGCGGGCTCGCGACAGAAGCCACGCACAGCACCATCGAGGATCGAGCCCCAAGGCGCGTCGCTCTCCTCTTCGGCTCTGAGAAGACCGGCCTCACCAACGAGCAGCTAAGCCACTGCCAGCTGCTGACAACGATCCCCATGTACGCGCCAGTCGACGAACAAGGCCGCCCGCTCCGCCATCTCTCCATGAACCTCGGACAGTCCGTCGCCGTGTGCTTGTACGAGCTCACCCGCGAAGGCTTTGAAGGCTCACGCGAGATGCCATACGTCAGCGACGCGGCCGCAGACTTCGGCGACCGCGAACGCATGACGACCTTGCTCGATAGCGTGATGCGGGCAACGGACTACACGCGCCGTTACCCGCACAACAGCTCGGTCGAAGAGGTGCGCACGCTGGCCACTCAGCTTGCGAGCGGGCACAGTCGCGCGAGGACATGGATGGGGATTTTGCGCCAGGTGCTGCGTCAGCTCAAGGCCGCACAGCCCGATGCGGTTCACGCGAAGCCCGATGAGCTTCAACCGTCCCGCGAAGAAGAATAGCCTGCAGAAGTCAGATCCCCCGGCGCGATGCCTTCATTCGCATCGCGCCGCCGCCTGCTGGTGCTGTGTGTTCTTGCAGTGCTTGTTGCAGTGCTGGATTTGTATTGCTATGCCAGTGTTGGCAAGGTTTCTTGCTTGATGCTGCTTGCTTAGCGAAGAACGATGCTCGCATCCGAGATCGCGCTGGACGCAACCACAATCACCGTACCTACGGCATAGTGTGCAGTCGAGTTCGCAGCGAGAATCTTTTCGCCGTCAGCAGCCTTCACGTTGGTCGACTTGCCCGGCGCAATGTCCACCGTGCTGCCGCTCACCGTCACCTGGACCAGTTCCTTGGTCTCATTGCGGACCGTGAAGCTGACCATCTTGGTCTTTGCGAAGATCGCATGTACCGGCACGTGGATCGATACCGGCTGCGCATACACTGCCTCGCTGCCAATCAGCGAAGCCATCATCACCATGGTTCCAACAATCATTCGACGATTCATACATCCTCTTTTCTGCTGCTCTGAATTTCTCGGGTTAGTGTGTTGCGGTTGTGCTTCGTTTGAGAGCGCTTCAAGCTGTCCGCCATGGTTCGGAAAGCTCGTTGCATTAGTCCCTACGCGAGAGACGCGCGAGTGGTTCCATAGTTCGTTCCCGTTCACGCAACATTTTTCTTCGTGACGTTTCTTCGTGACCTCCGCAGACCAGCAACGTCAGAGATTCATCGTGCTTTGATCCGTCAGTGATGGTTCAGGCATCCACCGGGCCCGGGCGACTAAAATAGAAAGGTGCCTGACCTTCTCGCCAATATGAATCCGCAGCAGCGCGAAGGCATCATCTCTGTCGATGGCGCTGTGCTGCTGCTCGCCGGTGCTGGCTCCGGCAAAACCCGCGTCATCACGCATCGCATCGCGTACCTGATTCAGGAACGCGGCGTGAATCCCGATGCCATCCTCGCGGTGACCTTTACCAACAAGGCCGCGAAGGAGATGCAGGAGCGCGTCGAGAAAATCCTCGGCCACAGCACCTTGGCCAAGCCCACGCTCGCCACCTTCCACAGCTTCTGCGTGCGCGTGCTCCGTCGCGATATCGAAGCCCTGCGCGTCGGCAACGTAGGCCTTACCCGCAGCTTCGCCATCTACGACGAGAACGATCAGCAGGCCGTCGTCAAGATGGCCCTCAAGCGTCTCGGCATCGACGACAAGAGCTTGAAGCCACGCGTCGTTCTCGGTCGCATCTCCTGGGCGAAGAACCACATGATCGACCCGCAGGAGTACTTCCTCGCCTCCTCCAATCCCATGGAAGAGAAGATCGCGCATATCTTCGAGATCTATCGCAAAGAGCTCGCCAAGAACAACGCACTCGACTTCGATGACCTGCTGCTCGAAACCGTGCGCTTGCTCAAGAGCTCCGCCGAAGTTCGCGATCGTTACAACCGCAAGTACCGCTATCTCCTCATCGACGAGTACCAGGACACCAACCGCCCGCAGTATGAGCTCATGAAGCTCCTCGGCAAGCATGGCAACGTCTGCGTCGTCGGCGATGAAGACCAGTCCATCTATAGCTGGCGCGGCGCGGACATCAAGAACATCCTCGACTTCGAGAAGGACTTCTCCGACGCGAAGACCATTCGCCTCGAACAGAACTACCGCTCCACGCAAGTCATCCTCGAAGGCGCAAGCGCGGTCGTCGCCCAGAACACGCAACGCAAAGGCAAGAACCTCTTCACCACCCGCGAAGGCGGCTCTCTCATCGGGTACTACGAAGCTCCCGACGGCGAGAACGAAGCCCTCTTCATCGCCGACCGCATCGCCAAGTACTTCCGCGACGTCACCGCCGGCACCGAGAATCCCTCCGAGACGCCCCGCTGCGCCGTGCTCTATCGCACCAACTCGCAGTCGCGTCTCATCGAAGAAGCGCTGCGCCGCTACCAGATCAAGTACCACATGGTCGGCGGCTTCAGCTTCTACGAGCGCGCCGAGGTCAAGGACCTCCTCTGCTACCTCAAGCTCGTGCAGAACCCGCATGACTCCATCGCCTTCCAGCGCGTCGTCAACTCACCGCCGCGCGGCATCGGCAAGACGACGATGGACACGCTGGAACGCATCGCGCTGACCTCCGGCAAGAGCACCTGGGATGCCATCAAGGTCGCCAACGCCGACAAGCTGCTGCCCGCCCGCGCCCTCACCGCGCTGGTCAACTTCAAGCGCCTCATCGACGATGCCCGCGCCATGATGGGCCCCGACTTCCTCGGCGCCCTCACCGCCAGCGCAGAGGGTTCTGAGTTGTCAGTTGTCAGTTCTCCGTTGGATACGGAGTTGGAGAACGGACAACGGAGAACTGACAACGGACAACTCTCGTCGGACGCTTCTCTCGACGACGCCTCCACCAACTTCGACTTCGGCTTCGAAGCTCCCGACGGTCCTCCGCCCACCAGCGTCACCGCCAACGACGCCGGCTCCGACTTCGATACCAGCTTCAACTTCGGCTTCGACTTCGGCCCCAGCGAAGAGATCTCCACCATCGCGCCCGAGAACTCTGTCGCAGACGCTTCCACCACCTTCAACCCCTTCGCCCCGAAGAAACTCTCCCCCAAGGAAGAGGCCGACGAGCGCGCGAAGAACAAGGCCAAGCTCGCAGCCATCGTTACCGCGCAGGGCGGAGCGCACGAGGACGCCAACGTCGCGGACGCACGCACCTTCCGCGCGCCCGGCGATCCCGCCACCCTCCCCGAGCTCATCAAGTTCCTCAACGATCGCTCCGGCTACATCCGCGCCCTCGAAGACGAAGCCACCCCCGAGGCCATCTCCCGCATCGAGAACCTGAAGGAACTCGCCAACGCCGCGCAGGACGCCACGTCTCGAGGGGAAACTCTTGCAGAGTTTCTGGACCATGCCGCCCTCGTCTCCGACGCCGACAGCTACTCCGCCGAGGCCCGCGTCACGCTGATGACCCTCCACGCCGCCAAGGGCCTTGAGTTCCCGCTCGTCTTCCTCTGCGGCATGGAAGAAGGCCTCTTCCCGCACTCCCGCACGTTGCAGGACCCCACGCAGATGGAAGAGGAGCGGCGTCTCTGCTACGTCGGCATGACCCGCGCGATGGATACGCTCCTCATCACCCGCGCGCGCTACCGCCGCCGCTACGGCAACGACATGCCGGAGAGCTCCATGCCCTCCCGCTTCCTCGAAGAGATTCCCTCCCGCCTCGTCGAGGACCTCTCGCCCAAGGCCTACGGCTTCGCCCACGGCGACGCCTACGCCACCCCGTACCCCCAGCGGGGCGGCCGCAAGGGTGGCGACGACTACTCCAACGACTCCGGCTACAGCTATGAAGACGAGAGCCAGGAACCCGGTGCCGGACGGCAGGCCACCCAGGGCTACGCTTCGCAGCGCTTCGGAGGCACCGGAAAGCCCTCCGGTGGCGACCGCACGGCCGGCTTCTTCGGCAAAGGAGGCGCCTCCGGCTCAGGCTCCTCAACGGGTTACAAGCCTGGAGGACAGCGCTTCCCGGCCCGCCCCAAGCTGGACATTCCCGCCCCCACCGGCAAGACCGGCATCGGCAAAGGGATCCGCGTCCGCCACCCCAAATACGGCGAAGGCATCATCTTTGCCCGCGAAGGAGATGGGGACGACGCGAAGGTTACAGTACAATTCAATAGTCACGGTGTGAAAAAGCTGGTCGAGAAGTTCGCCCAGCTCGAGCGCCTGTAGCCTTCCCCCTTCATGCCAACGCACAGACGGCAGGGCACGGCTTCAGCCGTGCCATCAGGGCCGGCGATGATCCGGCTTCAGCCGCTGAGGGCGATCCGCTCCGAACGGCACATTTTTCAATTAGAGAGAAGACTCCACCATGCCCAACACCAAGACCCTCGACAAGACTGAGCGCAAGGCTGCCAAGCGCAAGGCCCGTGCAGCTGCTCCCGCCCTCGGCGAGCGCGATTACCCCCGTGGCAGCAACAAGCAGAAGGTCAAGAAGCTTTCGCGCGGCCAGTCCAAGCGCTAGTCCACTCGGCGAAGAGCTCCCCGATGCTTCGGAACCTTCTCGCCATCACCGTTCTCGTTGGGAGCTGCACCTCGTGTGCAGCTCCCAATGTTTTTGCGGCGCTCCTTACCGTCGGCTGCTGACGTCCCTCCATCGCGCCCTGGCGTACACTGCAGCAGCACCTCGCATGTCATACAAAGCACGCATCCTGTTGCTGGCCCTCGGCTCTGGCCTCCTGTCCGCCGCTACATACGCGCAACAGCCGCCCGACCGTCATCTGCCGCCGCCGCCACCTGATGTCGTGCTCCCTGAACCCGCCCATCCCGAGGCGGCCACTCCGCAGCTCGCATTCCGGACTATCGACTGGCAAACCATCGAGCTCGGCCCCGAGCACGCACTCTCCATGGAGCCCATCGACCTCGTCGGGCGACAGCTCGCTGCCCTCAAGCGGCTGCTGATGGGCGAGCGCGAAGTACGCCGCAAAGCCAGCCCGCGCTCTGCGAGAGCCTCCAGCACACCACAACAGGGCCCCTACCGCGCCATCCTTCTCCCCGCGGGAAGACCCGACCTCGTCGTCTCCACGGCAGCCCCAAACGGCGAAGATGGCCTCTGGTTCCTGGCCGACGTGGGCTTGCAGGCCCACATCATGGCGAAGCTCACCGCCTCCATCCTCTGGGTGCAGCCCGCCACGACCAACGGGCTCAACGACCTCGTCACGCTGCACTTCGTGCGCCAGCGACCGATGCTGGCCTACCTGCGCTACAACGGCCACGACTACGTCGAACTCGGCACAGATCCCCTGCTCCCCTGTCCCATCATTCCCGGCCTCTTCCACCCCGGACTCTGCCTGCCCAATGGCCGCGCCCTCCAGATCCCCCAGGAGATCACCCGACCTTCAGCTCCTCCGCGCTGATTTCTTCGCAAAGCTCGTTGTATGCTCGCCAGAATGAGCCGCCAGCTTGGGATCGTACTGCTGCTGTTCGCCGCCAACCTCCACGCGCAGATCGTGGACTGGCATCGCGTGGAGATGAACTCGCGCGTGGAACAGCTGCCCTACCGTCAGCCGCCTCTGCCGTTCGAACCGACGCAACGAAGAACCCTCCGCCGCATCATGGCCACCGATCAGGACGTGCGCATAGCGACCGCCAACACCGGTCCCTACGACGACCGGATCGTCTTTACCGCACTCCGCCTCCGCCTCGGTTCACCCACCGCCATCGCGGTCAAAGTCGACGGCGACCAGCTCCACGCCTGCTGCTGGATCGTCGACCTCGCGACGCCCGCCCGCATCCTCGGCCACATCGGCGGCGAGAGAACCTGGGGCGATTGGGTGCAGCCCCCCGCTCACCACGGCTTCCACGACTTCATTGAGGCCCACCACCTCAGCGCAGATCAGTTTGCCCTCGAATACTTCCGCTTCAACGGACGCAGCTACGAGCGGATCGCCAGCGATCTCGCCACGCGCTGCGACCCCAGGGACCAATCCATCTATTGCCTGAGCGACGGCTTCCGTTTCAAGGACTGACAGCATCGTTGCCGCGATCCCGTAGTACATCCACCACCTGCGCCGGAACACTACCAGCCCCCCCGCAAAGAATCAGCAATCCCCGCCGCGTCTTCCGCGTTACTCTGGCCGCGAGGAAACCTCCATGCGCCTCCATCTCTCCCGCTCCGCCTGCTTTGCGGCTGGCCTCCTTGTCTCCGCCGCCGTCTTCGCTTCAGCACGTCAGCTCGCCAGCCAGCCCGCCGCCTCTGGCCGCGTCGATCAGATCACCAACGACCAGGTCCACGTCTGGCGCACCACCGTGCTGCCGCATCAACCCCTCGCACTCCATCGCCACGACCACGCCCGCGTCATCGTCGCCCTCACCGACGGCACCATGAACTTCGTCGACCAGGCCGGCCACATCGAGGTCGCGGAGTGGAAACATGGCCAGTCCTACTACTACCCCGCCATGCCCCCGGGCACGCTCCACGCCGACGTCAACGCAGGCGACGCCCCACTCCAGGTCATCGTCATCGAGCTGGAGCACGAAAAGTAGCCCCCCTCCCGCTACCGCGCCAAGGCCGTACAATCGTTGCAATTCCGCCAAATTTTCTGCACCGGAGACCCGAGCCCTGCCGCGACAAATCTTTGCCACCAAGTCCATCGACAAGCTCATCTCCGACTCCGAGCGCCCCGAGCACGCCCTCAAAAAGACGCTCGGACCCGTCTCCCTGACGGCGCTGGGCATCGGCGCGGTCATCGGCTCCGGCATCTTCACCATCATCGGCACGGCCATCGGCGGCAGTCCTTCCACCGACAAGCTCTCCGAGGCACCCGTGCTCGACCTCGTCGTCGGTGTGCTCCATCACAACTTCGCGGGCCTCGGCGGACGCCCCGGCGCCGGCCCGGCACTCGCACTCTCCATGGTGCTCGTCGCTATCGTCTGTTGCTTCACCGGCCTCTGTTACGCCGAGCTCGCCAGCATGATCCCGATCGCGGGCTCGGCCTACACCTACGCCTACGCCACCCTCGGCGAACTCATCGCCTGGATCATCGGCTGGGACCTCATCCTCGAGTACGCCTTCTCCAACATGAGCGTCTCGGTAGGTTTTGCAGCCCATGTGGTGGACTTATTAGATTGGCTGGGGATTCATCTCTCCCCCAGGTGGCTCTCGCCAGCCCTGCTTCCCGGCGGCGAACAGGCTCTGGACGGCTCCACGATCTACGCGCCCGGCTGGCACTTCGGCTTCAACATCCCGGCCTTCCTCATCGTCATCCTGCTCACGATGGTCCTGGTCCGCGGCATCCGCGAGTCCGCCCGCACCAACAACATCATGGTGCTCATCAAGCTGGTCGCGATCATCGCGTTCATCGGCGTCGGGCTTCACTTCATCCATCCGACCAACTACCACCCGTTCTCGCCCAACGGCTGGTCCGGCGTACTCGCCGGCGGCTCCATCATCTTCTTCACCTACATCGGCTTCGACTCCGTCTCCACCGCCAGTGAAGAGTGCCGCGACGCGCAGAAGACGGTGCCCATCGGCATCATTGCGACGCTGATCGTCTGCACGCTCCTCTACATCGGCGTCGCGCTGGTACTCACCGGGATCGTTCCCTGGAAGTCCATCATCGGAGACAGCGGAGCGCCGGTGGTGAACGCGCTCAAGCGCCTCACCATTGCCTATAGCGGTACGCCAAACGGTTCGCTGCTGCACTGGACCCGCCTCGTCGTGCTCCTAGGCGCCATCATCGGCATGATCTCGTCGATCCTCGTCTTCCAGCTCGGCCAGGCCCGCGTCTGGTTCGCGATGTCCCGCGACAAGCTGCTGCCCGACGTCTTCTCCAAGGTCCACCCCAAATTCCGCACGCCCGCCTTCGCCACCTGGGTCGCGGGCATCCTCGTCGCCATCCCCGCAGGCCTCTTCGACGTAGGAACCCTCGCCGAGCTCTCCAACATCGGAACCCTCTTCGCCTTCGTCCTGGTCAGCATCGGCGTGCTCGTCCTCCGCAAGCGCCAGCCCGAACGCCACCGCGGCTTCCGCGTCCCCTGGGGCCCCGTCTTCCCCGTCCTCAGCGTGATCTTCTGCGTCCTCCTCATGGCCGGCCTACCGGCCAGAACCTGGGAACGCTTCTTCATCTGGCTCATCATCGGCCTCGTCGTCTATGTCTTCTACTCAAGAAAGCGCAGCGAGTTCTACAAGGGGTAGTCATAAGGAGCCTTCATGCCAGATTTTGGAGCACTTCATTACGTTGACGTCCGCGACCTCTGGAGGCATGAAGCCCATGAGTTTACCCCCTGGTTAGCCACTCACCTCACAGCATTAGGTGAGTCAATCGGTTTAGATCTTGAGCTGACAGAGCAGGAGGCCTGCGTGGGTGCTTTCTTTTGCGACCTCGTGGCAAAAGAGATAAATACCGACCGCATCGTCATTATTGAGAATCAACTGGAAGCTGCGGACCACAGCCATTTCGGGCAACTACTGACCTACGCAGCGGGTAAGGAGGCCAGTGTCGCGATCTGGATTGCCCGCGAAATTCGGGATGAATATCGACAGGCACTCACTTGGTTGAATTCACGCACAGATACGAAGACCGAATTTTTCGGAATCGTTCTCGAGGCATTTCGGATAGACGATTCCAAGCCCGTCGTAAATTTCAAGATCGTGGCAGCTCCAAATGAGTGGAGAAAAAAGGCGGCCGAGGCTACGGCAAAAAGCGTGGGCTCGAAAGACGAACTCTATCGACAGTTTTTTGAGCCCGTCGTAGACGAACTCCGTGAGGTCCATCTGTTCACAAACGCCAGACGAGCGCAGCCTCAGAACTGGATGATTTTTCCGAGCGGCATCCGCGGTGCCGTCTACGGCTTGAATTTCCCACAAGGCAACAAGGTCCGATCTGAGCTCTACATCGACTTCGGAGACCAAGCCTTCAATAAGGCTTTTTTTGACGCGATGGCCCTGCAACGAAGCAAGATCGAGTCAGCATTTGGATCGCCGCTGAGCTGGGAGCGATTGGACGGAAGGCGCGCCTCTCGGATTGCAACCTATCGCAAGGGGGCCATTACCGATACCCGCGAAGATCTCGAAAGCATTCGAGCGTGGGGTGTCTCCAATCTCTTATCTTTGAAGCGGGTCCTCGGTCCACTACTGGATTCGGCGCGCGCAGTCGCGGTTACACAAGCAGAACAGCAAGCAGTGGTGGAGAGTCCTCTCGTGGATATTGGCGAAATCAATCCTGAGTGACGCGGTCCATTTACCAGCCGCGCGGACACACCGTGACTTCGCACCTACCGCCGCAACATCCGATCATCAAACCGAAACGCCTTCGGCTTCCCCACCTTGATCTTCTTCGCGTCCGGATGCAGCGGATTCACCAGCACATTCCACTCCCCGTCGATCACCACCGACGGCACCGCGAGCAGCAGCGACCGCCCCGACCGCATCCACTCCTCGCCAACTGGCCGTGTCTGCGCGCCATCTGGCTCCCACCAGTTCGCCGGAAGCTTCTTGCGCAGCCACTCTGCCTCCTGCGCCAGTTGCGCCTCATCCCCCGGAACGTCCGCAGCAATGGACACAAGATCCGGAGGCGCCACGCTGGGATCAAGATGCACGAACGTCTCCAGCGCCGCCATCGCCAGCGAGTGCGCCGTGTAGACCACCGGTACGCCCACCGGATTCCAGCGCGCAGCATACAGCCGCGAGCCCTCACCGCTGAACGCCGTCGCAGCAAACGGCCTTCGTGTGATGCGCCAGAGCTGCATCAGAGCGACACCAGCATCAGCTAAAGAGCCCGTAATCAATACGCCCAAGAATCGTCTCGACTTCGTTCCGTCCGCCATCCGTGTCCAGCAGGTCGAGAGGACGTTCCCCGCCCAGCGCGAGATTCGGCCGCTGCAACCACCGCGAGGCCTTATCCGCCTCACCGAAGGTGTCCATGGCGTGCGCCAGCACCCGAGCCAGCCTCATGATGCGGTCGCTCTCCTCAAGGGTGAGCTTCGTCTTGCTCGCCAGCCGCCGGCTCAGCGTCCGCTCGCTGATGCCCACAATCCTGGCCAGCTCCTTGCGCTCGATGCCCAGCGTCTCCGCCAGCATCGGCAGCGTCGCAACAGGCAGTCCCTCGCGCGTCACCACGCGCAGATCCCTCTCCGTCTTCAACGTACGCTTCAGCGTCTTCCGCCCGCCCAGCACCGTCGCAATGGCCGCCACCGTCATACGCCAATTGTCCGCCTGCATCCGCCATTTGGCAATCGCGGAAGAGCGTATCGTCAAATCAGCATGTCCGTCTTCCTCACCGCCGAGTGGCGCAAGCTCATGATGGTCCAATACGCCATCGACCCCGGCATCCTCGCTCCATATCTCCCCCATGGCGTCGAGCTCGATCTCTACGACGGAAAATGCTTCGTCTCCCTCGTCGGCTTCCTCTTCGACCGCGTCCGCGTCAAGGGCATCGCCTTCCCCTTCCACACCCGCTTTCCCGAGGTCAACCTCCGCTTCTACGTCAAGCGCGTCGACCCCTCCGGAGAGGTCCGCCGCGGCGTCGTCTTCGTCAACGAATTCGTCCCCACCCTCAACCTCGCCGTCGCACTCATCGCCAAACAGCTCTACGAAGAGCCCTACCGCGCCCTGCCCATGCGCTATCGCATCAACCCAACCGCCGAATCCCTCGACGTCACCTACGGCTGGCACACCGACGGTCGCTGGCACACGATGTTCGCCGCCGCCGATCCAACCCCACATCCCATCACCCCCGCCAGCGTCGAGGAGTTCATCACCGAGCACTACTGGGGCTACACCAAACGCACGACCCGCAACCCCACCGGCCGCACCTCCGCCTACCAGGTCGAGCACCCCCGCTGGCAGGTCTACCCCATCCGCTCCTGGAAGCTCGACCTCGACTACGCGAAGATGTACGGCCCCCATTGGGACTTCCTCACCGACACCTGGGCAGACAACGTCCTGCTCGCCGAAGGCTCCGCCGTAAAGATCTACTCCGGCAACGACCTCCCGCTCTGATGCGCCCCACCCACAATCTGAGCCTCCCCCACTCACATCCAGCGACTTTCCCTCCCCTACCGCGTCCAATACAGTGAAGTCTGAGAGGAATTAGGGTAGCTCCCATGCAAGTCATCGACGCCCGCCAGGGCATTCAGGTTCTCGACACCCGCTCGCCAGCCAGCCTGCTCTCCAAGGTTCTCTGGATCACGACCGCTGGGTTCGTCTTCACCGCCTTCGGCACCTACATCGCCCCGCCGTCGCTCGGCATCGGCATCATGGCCATCTTCCTCATCAACATGGCGATGATCTTCGGCATCAGCTACGCCGCCCGCCGCAGCAACGCCCTCGCACTGACGCTCTTCTACGCCTTCACCACCCTCATGGGCGTCCAGATCAGCCCCATCATCAACGGCTACCTGCACACCCCCAATGGCCCCACCATCGTCTTCAACGCCGCCGCCACCACCGCGCTCGGCATGGGCATCATGGCCGTCGTCGCGCAGTTCGCGCGCTTCAACTACATGAAGGTCGGCCGCATCGCCTTCTTCGCGCTGATCGGCCTCGTGCTCGTCGGGCTGCTGGGCATGTTCATCCACATCGTCTCGCCGGGCCTCTACGCCTGGGCCACGCTCGGCATCTTCAGCGTGCTGCTGCTGGTGGACTTCATGCGCCTCAAGGATCGCGGCCAGGACTTCGGCCCCGTCCAGATGGCGCTAAGCATCTACCTCGACGCGCTGAACATCTTCATCGCCCTGCTGCAGATCTTCGGCGGCGGCTCGCGCGATCGACGCGGCGGTGGCTGGAGCTAACCCCGCACAACATTGCTGACTCACGAGAGGCCGGGTTCGCCCGGCCTTTTCCTTTTCCCGAATCGGATTCCGCACAGCAGAACCGCTCGGGACGACCTTCAAAGGTGGTAACCTTTGTGTTACCGTCGCTCAGTGCTTGCGATACAAGAGTACGTCGACGAGCTGGGCCGGAGCCGCTTCCGGCGCTGGGTAAACGATCTCGATGAGTCCACCCGTGCTCGCGTGCTCATTGGGATCGGCCGCCTGGAGAATGAAAATCTTTCAGGCGTGAAGAGCGTAGGGGCTGGCGTGTCGGAGTTGCGGCTCAACTTCGGTCCTGGATTTCGGGTGTACTTCGGGCGCGACGGCGCAAAGCTGGTCCTGCTGCTCGGCGGCGGCACTAAAGCGAGTCAGCCGAGCGACATCGACCACGCCAAAGAGGCCTGGAAAGCGTATAAGCGCCGCAAAGCGGCGGGAGAACTCTAATGCCGTTGACCCGTGACTACCGTGAAACCATCTACGAGAACCTCCAGCGCTCCAGCCTGTTCCGGCGCGAGTACCTTTCCGGCGCACTCAACGGGATGATCGATGGTGACTTTGAGATTGGAAGAACCGCCCTCCGAAACTATGTCAATGGCACGCTCGGCTTCACCCAGCTGGGAGAGCTGATGCAGCGCTCCCCCAAGAGCCTCATGCGCATGCTCAGCCCCAAGGGCAATCCCCAGGCGCGCAACCTCTTCGACATGATCGTCGTGCTCCAGCGCCACGAGGGTGTGAAGCTGGAGCTGCGCGCCCGCAGGGCCGCGTGAGGCAACGCTGCGTCGCAGCCCGTCCACGCATACACTAGACAACGTGGCACGTCGCTCTTCTTCCCAAGGACAACTCGTCGACCAGCTCGATCCCGTCGACTGGCTCAAGGGCCTTCCCAAGGCCGAGCTCCACCTGCATCTCGAAGGCTCCATCACGCCCGAGACGCTGGTCGAACTCTCCCGCCAGAACGACCCCGTGCCCCTCACCATGGAGCAGGCCCGCGGCTACTACAGCTACACCGACTTCCCCAGCTTCCTGATGAGCTTCAAGGCCGTCACCGAGCGCCTCCACAAGCCCGCCGACTACGAGACCATCACCTACAACATGCTGCGCGACCTCTCCATCCAGGGCGCGCGCCACGCCGAGGCCTACATCTCCATCGGCATCCTTCACTGGCAGAACCGCCTCGACGTCGACCTCGTCGTCGAAGCCATGGAGCGCGGCCGCACCCGCGGGGAGAAGGACTTCGGCGTCTCTCTGCTCTGGATCATCGACGCCGTACGCCACTTCGGCGTAGAGGCCTGCGCCAGGGTCTTCGACAAGGCCGCCGAGCTGAGCCGGGTACTTCCATCTGTTGTGGGGATTGGAATTGGCGGCGATGAAGCCCGCGGCCCCGCCCAGGACTTCCGCGAGATCTACGCCAAGGCCAAAGACGCCGGCCTCCACCTCACCTGCCACGCCGGCGAAAGCACCGGACCGCAGAGCATCTGGGGAGCCATCAACATCGGCGCCGAGCGCATCGGCCACGCCCTCACCGCGGAGCAGGACCCCGACCTCATCGAGATCCTCGCCCAGCGCCAGATCCCCCTCGAACTCAACGTCACCTCGAACCTGAAGACCGGCTGCTGCCCCCCGCTGCAGGACCGCCCCGACGTCCCCGACCACCCCGTCAAGCGCTACTTCGAAGACGGACTCATGGTCACCCTCAACTCCGACGATCCACCCTTCTTCGGCGCCAACCTGCTCGACGAATACCTGATGGTCCACAAGGAGTTCGAGTTCTCCCTCGACCAGATGCGCGAGCTCGCCGCCAACTCCATCGAAGCCAGCTTCCTCAAGCCCGACCGCAAACTCGCTCTGCTCGCCGAGATCGAACACTACGGTTGGTAGCTCAGGACAAACTCCGCCTCGAGGAGGCTCATTGGTACGACTGCTCATCCTCTACGAACTGCCCCTCGATGAAGCTGCCTTCCTGAAACACTTTCACGAAGTAAGACTTCCGCTGCTCAAGCACGTTCCAGGCCTGCGGCGACATGTCTTCAGCCGGAAGCTCATCCTGATTCGCGGCAGCGTTCCGCTGTTTCTCGTCGAAGCCCTCGACTGGGACGACATGGATGCGTTCGGCGTCGCGGTCCGCAGCCCTGAAGGCTTGGCCGCCGCACAGGACATTACCGATCACCTCGAGCCCCTCAGCCCCGGTATGCGCAGCATGGTCTACGAGGTCATCGAGGAAGTCGTCTAGTACGACCTTGGCGAGTGTCTTCGAGCTCGAACGGTAATGCCGCCGAGACGTCTCGGTGAGGGCATACTGTTCTGCTCGTTCTGCTCGTTCCGCTGTTCTGCTGCCTCACCGCTCCGGCGGAGCCGGCACCATCAGCGCGCCCGAATCGATCTTCGGAATCCCGAAGTGTCCACTCAGGTGCAGCAGGTCCAGCGGCTTCAGAATGCCGCTCACCTCCACCAACGTCATCTGCTTCGGTGCGCGGATCAGCACCGTTACCCCATCCACATTCGCCCCGCTGAAGTGCAGCCACAGGTCCGTCAGCGGCTTGGTCGGCGAGGCCGATTGCTTGGCCCCCGCGTTCTGGTCCACCAGGTGCGTCCACCCCGCCATGTTGTACGCATGCATCAACGCATGCACGTTCTCCGGGATATAAAACGCCGGTTCGTGGAAACGATACGTCTGGAAGGTGATGCTGTTCAGTCCGGCGATGGGCTGCGTCAACCCGCGGCCATTATCGAAGACCTGCGCCGCCGACTGGATCATGTCGCGATCGAAGGTGAACGCCGTGTGCGAAGCGTGCTCGCTGGTGATGCCCTCCAGCGCTTCCATCGCGCCCGGAGGCTGCGGAATACCCAAAGCTGGCGAACCGCCCGAGCCCTGAGGAATCTGCGCCGCCGCGGTCAGCGAATA
>Ga0302187_10001216_pt1 | contig 22124 bp, 17 predicted proteins | sample II_Bog_E1_3_FD_202120 | JGI IMG/M metagenome (GOLD analysis project Ga0302187, IMG submission 202120) | Peat permafrost microbial communities from Stordalen Mire near Abisko, Sweden - II_Bog_E1_3 | ecosystem: Environmental > Terrestrial > Soil > Wetlands > Peat | place: Sweden: Abisko...
GAGTCCACTCCGGTCGAGGGCGTCAATGCCCACTACGCCGGAGCCAATGACTATTCCGCCATCAAGGGCGCCGATGTCGTGATCGTCACCGCCGGTGTGCCGCGCAAGCCTGGCATGAGCCGCGACGACCTGATCGGCATCAACACCAAGGTCATGACCCAGGTCGGTCATGGCATTCGTGACAACTGCCCCAACGCCTTCGTCATCGTGATCACCAACCCGCTGGACGTGATGGTCTGGGTGTTGCAGCAGGCCTCGGGTCTGCCGGCCAACAAGGTCGTCGGCATGGCTGGCGTTCTGGACTCCGCTCGCTTCCGCCATTTCCTGGCCGAAGAGTTCAATGTTTCGCCGGAAGACGTCACCGCATTCGTGCTGGGCGGTCATGGCGACACCATGGTCCCGCTGCCCCGTTATTCCACCGTCGCCGGCATTCCGCTGCCCGACCTGGTGAAGATGGGCTGGACCACTCAGGAGAAGCTGGACCAGATCATTCAGCGCACCCGTGACGGTGGCGCCGAGATCGTCGGTCTGTTGAAGACCGGCTCCGCCTTCTATGCTCCGGCCGCCTCTGGCATCGCCATGGCCGAAGCCTATCTGAAGGACAAGAAGCGCGTCATGCCCGTCGCCTCCTTGGTGAAGGCCGGCCAGTATGGCCAGAAGGACGATATCTATGTCGGCGTGCCGGTTGTGATTGGTGAAGGCGGCGTCGAGCGTCTGGTCGAGATCGAACTGAATGCCGATGAACAGGCCGCGTTTGACAAGTCGGCCGACGCGGTTCGCACCCTGGTCAAGATCGCTAAAGAACTGCTGTAAAGCTCTGGGAGGCTTCACAATATGAACATTCACGAATATCAAGCTAAGAAGCTGCTGTCGAAGTACGGCGTTGCCGTACTTCGCGGCGGCGTCGCCTATACCCCGTCCGAGGCCGAACAGGTGGCCAAGGAACTGGGCGGCCCGGTGTGGGTCGTCAAGTCGCAGATCCATGCCGGCGGTCGCGGCAAGGGCAAGTTCAAGGGCCGTGAGTCCGAAGGCGGCGGCGTTCGCGTCGTCAAGTCGGTCGACGATGTCCGCGACAATGCCAATGCCATGCTGGGCCAGGTCCTGGTGACCCACCAGACCGGCCCGTCGGGCAAGGAAGTCAAGCGCCTCTACATCGAAGAAGGCTGCGACATCAAGCGCGAGCTCTATCTGGGCATGCTGATCGACCGCGCCACCAGCTGCGTCACCATCATGGCCTCGACCGAGGGTGGCATGGAGATCGAAGAGGTTGCCGCCAAGCACCCCGAAAAGATCCTCAAGGTCGCCATCGACTCGGTGCAGGGCTATCAGCAGTACCATGGCCGTCAGATCGCCTTCTCGCTCGGTCTGGAAGGCAAGCAGGTCAATGTCGCCGTCAAGTTCATTGGCGCCTTGTACAAGGCTTTCATGGACCTGGACTGCTCCATCGTCGAGATCAACCCGCTGGTCGTGACCGGCTCGGGCGACATCCTGGCCCTGGACGCCAAGGTCAATTTTGACGACAACGCCCTGTTCCGTCACAAGGAAATCGAAGAGCTGCGCGACGAGTCTGAAGAAGATCCGTCCGAGCTGGAAGCCGCCCGCCACAGCCTGAACTACATCAAGCTGGACGGTCAGATCGGCTGCATGGTCAATGGTGCCGGCCTGGCCATGGCCACCATGGACATCATCAAGCTCTATGGCTCCGAGCCCGCCAACTTCCTCGACGTCGGCGGCGGCGCCACCAAGGAGCGCGTGACCACCGCCTTCAAGCTGATCCTGTCTGACCCGAATGTCGAAGGCATCCTGGTCAACATCTTCGGTGGCATCATGCGTTGCGACGTCATCGCCGAAGGCGTTGTCGCTGCTGCCCGTGAAGTCAGCCTGAACGTTCCCCTGGTGGTTCGCCTTGAAGGCACCAACGTGGAACTGGGCAAGAAGATCATGGCTCAGTCGGGCCTGCCCATTATCGCCGCCGACAATTTGGCGGATGCCGCCGAAAAGGTGGTCAAAGCCGTGAAGGAGGCCGCATAACATGGCCGTTCTCGTTAATTCGAATACCAAGGTCATCTGCCAGGGCTTCACCGGCGCGCAGGGTACCTTCCACTCCGAGCAGGCGATCGCTTACGGCACCAAGATGGTCGGCGGCGTGACCCCCGGTAAGGGCGGCACCAAGCATCTCGACCTGCCGGTGTTCAACACCGTCGCCGAGGCCAAGCATGTCACCGGCTGCAATGCCAGCGTGATCTATGTGCCGCCGCCCTTCGCCGCCGATGCCATCCTCGAGGCCATCGACGCCGAGGTTGAGCTGGTCGTCTGCATCACCGAGGGTATCCCGGTTGCCGACATGCTGGTGGTCAAGCGCGCCCTGCAGGGCTCCAAGACCCGCCTCATCGGCCCGAACTGCCCGGGTGTCATCACCCCCGGCGAATGCAAGATCGGCATCATGCCGGGTCACATTCACCAGCGCGGCAAGATCGGCATCGTTTCCCGTTCGGGCACTCTGACCTATGAAGCCGTCGCGCAGACCACTGCCGCCGGCCTGGGCCAGACCACCTGCATCGGTATCGGCGGCGATCCCATCAACGGCACCAACTTCGTGGAAAGCCTGGAGCTGTTCCTGGCCGACCCCGAGACCCAGGCGATCATCATGATCGGCGAAATCGGCGGCGACGCCGAGGTTCAGGGTGCCGAGCTGCTGAAGTCGTCCAAGATCAAGAAGCCGACGGTTGGTTTCATCGCCGGTCGTACCGCTCCTCCGGGTCGTCGCATGGGCCATGCCGGTGCCGTGATCTCGGGTGGTAACGACACCGCCGACTTCAAGATCGAAGCCATGCGCGTCGCCGGCATCGCCGTCGCCGATAGCCCGGCGTCGCTCGGTACGACCATGTTGAAGCTGCTGGGCAAGTAAGCCCGGTCGCTTAAAGCACGTTTGATAATGAAAACCGCCGCAAGGCGGACAACATCAAAGCCGCCGTAAGGCGGCAACTAGGGAGAGGGCGCGGCGAGAGCCGCGCCCACCGCATCGGATGCAGCAAGACCAGATGTCCTTCCTGACGGGTGCCAATGCCACCTATGTTTCCGAACTGTTCGCCCGCTTTGTCGAGGATGCTTCCTCGGTAGACGCAGGCTGGGCGGCTTTTTTCCGCGAGCTGAACGAGGATGGCCGCGCCGTCCTGGCCGAGCTTAAGGGCGCCGTCTGGAATAAGAACGCCAACAAGGTCATCGGCGCCGTCGTCGAGGAACCCGCCGCGCCCAAAAAGGACGCCAAGGGCGGTAAGTCCGCCCCCGCAGCAGCAGCCGGGCCCGCGCCCGAGAACCTGCGCAAGGCGATCCTCGATTCCATTCGCGCCCTGATGATGATCCGCGTCTATCGCGTCCGTGGTCATCTGGAAGCGACGCTGGATCCCTTGGGCCTGCATAAGCCCGAGCCGCATCCCGAACTGGATTATCACACCTACGGCTTCGTCGATGCCGATCTGGATCGTGAAATCTTCATCGACCATATGCTGGGGCTGGAAACCGCCACCTTGCGGACGATCATCCGCATCCTGCGCGAGACCTATTGCGGCACCATCGGCGTCGAATTCATGCACATCCAGGATCCCGACCAGAAGGGTTGGATCCAGAAGCGCATCGAAAGCATTCACAACCACACCGAATTCACCGAGCGTGGCAAGAAAGCCATCCTGGAGCGCCTGACCGAGGCCGAAGGGTTGGAGCGCTTCCTGCAGATGAAGTACACCGGCACCAAGCGCTTCGGCCTTGAGGGCGGCGAGTCGGTCATTCCGGCCCTCGAACAGATCCTCAAGCGCGGCAGCCAGCTGGGTTTGGACGACGTGATCCTGGGCATGGCCCACCGCGGCCGTCTGAACGTGCTGACCAACTTCCTGAAGAAGCCCTTCGCCGCACTCTTCTCGGAATTTCAGGGCAATCCCTCCATGCGTGAGGATTTCCAGGGTTCCGGCGACGTGAAGTATCATCTGGGCACCTCGTCCGACCGCGACTTCGACGGCATCACCGTGCATCTGTCCCTGACCGCCAACCCCTCGCACCTCGAGATCGTCGATCCGGTGGTGTTGGGCAAGGTGCGCGCCAAGCAGACCCAGCGCGGCTCGGTCGATCGCAACGACGTCATGGGCATCCTGCTCCACGGCGACGCCGCTTTCGCCGGCCAGGGCGTGGTCCACGAATGCTTCGCCATGAGCCAGATCCAGGGCTACACCACCGGCGGCACCGTGCATGTGGTGATCAACAACCAGATCGGCTTCACCACTGCGCCGCGCTACTCCCGTTCGGGTCCTTACTGCACCGACGTGGCGAAGATGGTCCAGGCCCCGATCTTCCACGTCAACGGCGACGATCCGGAAGCCGTGGTTCATGCCGCCCGCATCGCCACTGAATTCCGTCAGGAGTTCAAGGCCGATGTGGTCATCGATCTGGTCTGCTATCGCCGTCATGGTCACAACGAAAGCGACGAGCCGGCCTTCACCCAGCCGCTGATGTATCGCAAGATCGCTTCGCATCCGACCACCCGTCAGGTCTATGCCCAGAAGCTGATCGAGCAGAAGGTGCTGACCGAGGAAGAGAGCAGCCAGATGGTCGCCGACTTCCAGGCGCATCTGGAGGCTGATTTCCAGGCCGCCAAGTCCTACAAGGTCAACAAGGCCGACTGGCTTGAGGGTAAGTGGGCCGGTCTCGGCCTGCTGGATGATGAGGAAGAGATGCGCGACGAGCGCACCGACGTCTCGATCGAGATCCTGAAGGAAGTCGGCAACGCCATCGCCAAGGTGCCGGAAGGCTTCAACGTCAACCGCAAGATCGTCCGCCAGCTTGAAGCCAAGCAGCAGATGTTCAAGTCCGGCGAAGGCATCGACTGGTCTACTGCCGAGGCTTTGGCCTTTGGTACACTCTGCGTCGAGAACACTCGCGTTCGTCTATCGGGTCAGGATTGCGGCCGCGGCACCTTCTCCCAGCGCCATTCGGTGCTGGTGGATCAGGAGACCGAGGATCGTTACGTCCCCCTGAACCATATCCGCGAGGGTCAGGCTCAGTACGAAGTCATCGATTCCCTGCTGTCGGAAGAAGGCGTGCTGGGCTTCGAATATGGTTACTCCCTGTCCGAACCCAACGGTCTGACCCTGTGGGAAGGCCAGTTCGGCGACTTCGCCAATGGCGCTCAGGTGGTCTTCGACCAGTTCATCTCGTCCGGCGAAGTGAAGTGGATGCGTATGTCGGGTCTGGTGATGCTGCTGCCCCACGGCTATGAAGGCCAGGGCCCCGAGCATAGCTCGGCCCGTTGGGAGCGTTATCTGCAGCTGTCGGCCGAAGACAACTGGCAGGTCTGCAACTTCACCACTCCGGCCAATTACTTCCATGCTCTGCGCCGTCAGGTCCGACGGAACTTCCGCAAGCCGCTGGTCGTGATGACCCCGAAGTCGCTGCTGCGTCACAAGCTGGTGGTCAGCAATCTGGCGGACTTTGGTCCCGGTTCGCGCTTCCGCCGCGTTCTGCCCGAGACCGAGGCTTTGAAGCCCGACGCTCAGATCAAGCGCGTCATCCTTTGCTCGGGTAAGGTCTATTACGACCTGTTCGAGGAGCGGGCCAAGCGCGGCATCGACGATATCGCCATCGTGCGCGTCGAGCAGCTCTACCCCTGGCCCAAGGAAGCGGTCATGAAGGAGCTGGGTCGTTATCCGACGGCCGAGGTGGTCTGGGCCCAGGAAGAGCCGGCCAACATGGGTCCCTGGACCTTCGTTGATCGCCGTATCGAGTTCATCCTGGAAGAACTGGAGCATAAGTCCCGCAAGCCCACCTATGTGGGCCGCAAGGCGGCGGCTTCTCCGGCCACCGGTTTGAATAAGAACCATGTCTATGAACAGGCCCTCTTGGTCGAACAGGCGCTGACCGGCGCTCTGTTCACTCTGCCCCAGCCTTTCCGCCGGGTCAGCAAGATGTCCAAAATGCAAAATCCGAAGTAAGGCGAGGCGAGGGAACCCCCATGAGCACGAACATCGTGGTGCCCACTCTGGGCGAATCCGTGACCGAGGCGACCATTGCCAAGTGGTTCAAGAATGTCGGCGACGCCGTTGCCGCCGATGAGCCGTTGGTCGAACTGGAAACCGATAAGGTCACCGTTGAAGTCCCGGCTCCCGCTGCCGGCACTCTGACCGACATCCTGGTTGCCGTTGGCGATACCGTCGCCGTCGGCGGCATCCTCGGCGTCCTCGGCGCCGCTGGTGCCGCCCCGGCCAAGGCCAAGCCCGCTGCCGCCGCTCCGGCCCCCGCCGCTGCTGCTCCGGCTCCGGCTGCTGCCGCTGCTCCCGCCGTTGGCTTCCCCCCGGCTCCGTCGGCTGCCAAGCTGATCGCCGAGAACAACCTGGGCGGCGTCGCTATCGCCGGTTCGGGCAAGGATGGCCGCGTCACCAAGGGCGACGTGCTGAACACCCTGGCGTCGCCGGCTCCCGCCGCCGCCCCGGCTGCTCCGCGCGCCGAAGACCCCCGCGAACAGCGCGTCAAGCTGACCCGCCTGCGCAAGACCATCGCCAGCCGTCTGAAGGAAGCGCAGAACACTGCGGCCATGCTGACCACTTTCAACGAAGTGGACATGACCGCCCTGAACGCTCTGCGCAACCAGTACAAGGACGCCTTCGAGAAGAAGCACGGCGTCAAGCTGGGCTTCATGTCCTTCTTCGTGAAGGCCTGCGTCACCGCTCTGAAGGAATGGCCGGCGGTCAATGGCGAGTTCACCTCGGAAGAGATCATCTACAAGAACTTCTATGACATCGGTGTCGCCGTTGGCACGCCGAACGGTCTGGTGGTTCCGGTGGTCCGCGACTCCGACAAGCTGAGCTTCGCCGGTGTCGAATCGGCCATCGCCGGCTATGGCAAGAAGGCCCGGGACGGCAAGCTGACCATGGACGAGATGACCGGTGGCACCTTCACCATCTCGAACGGTGGCGTCTATGGCTCGCTGATGAGCACGCCGATCCTCAATGCTCCCCAGTCGGCCATTCTCGGCATGCACAAGACTATGCTGCGTCCGATGGTGATGCCCGATGGCAAGATCGAGGCCCGCCCGATGATGTATCTGGCTCTGTCCTACGATCACCGCATTATCGACGGCCGCGAGGCGGTGTCGTTCCTGGTGCGCGTCAAGGAATGCATCGAGGACCCGCAGCGCATTCTGCTGGACATGTAATGGTAAATTCGGCTCCTCCCCCTGGGGAGGGGCCGTTTTTCTCTGTGGTAATGAATAAATTCGTGGGGCTTCCATGAGCGAGAATTCTTTTGATGTGGTCGTCATCGGCGGCGGTCCCGGCGGTTATGTCGCCGCCATCCGCGCTGCTCAGTTGGGCCTGAAGGTCGCCTGCGTTGAAAAGCGCGGCACCCTGGGCGGCACCTGCCTGAACGTCGGCTGCATTCCTTCCAAGGCGCTGCTGCATTCGTCGCACAACTACGAGGCCGCCGGTCATCACTTCGCCGAACATGGCATCAAGATCGGTAAGATCGAACTGGATCTGGCCGCCATGATGGCCCGCAAGGCCAAGGTTGTCTCGGACAACACCAAGGGTATCGAGTTCCTCTTCAAGAAGAACAAGGTCACCTATGTGATCGGTGCCGGCAAGATCGCCGCTGCCGGACAGGTGGAAGTCACCGACAAGGGCGGCAAGAAGAGTGCTCTGACCGCCAAGGCCATCATCATCGCCACCGGCTCTGAAGTGACCCCGCTGCCAGGCGTCGAGATCGACGAGAAGACCATCATCTCCTCGACCGGCGCTCTCGAACTGGCCTCGGTGCCGAAGCATCTGGTGGTCATCGGCGCCGGTGTCATCGGACTGGAGCTGGGCTCGGTCTGGCGTCGTCTGGGGGCCGAGGTCACCGTGGTCGAATTCCTCGATCGCGCTCTGCCGCTGCATGACAGCGAAATCTCGAAGCAGATGCAGCGCATCCTCGAGAAGCAGGGCATGAAGTTCAAGCTCTCCACCAAGGTCACCGGGGCCAAGGTTGCCAAGGGCACCGCCACTCTGACCCTGGAGCCCGCCGCCGGCGGTGCGACCGAAGAACTGAAGGCCGACGCCGTGCTGGTGGCTATTGGCCGTCGTCCCTTCACCGACTCCTTGGGCGCCAAGGAAGCGGGTGTGGAGATCGACAAGCGCGGCTTCATTGTCGTCGACAAGCATTTCCAGACCGCCGTGAAGGGCGTCTTCGCCATCGGCGACGTCATCGGCGGCGCCATGCTGGCCCATAAGGCCGAGGAAGAAGGCGTGGCTTTGGCTGAAATGCTGGCCGGTCAGCATGGTCACGTGAATTACGACGCCATCCCCGGCGTGGTCTACACCTGGCCGGAAGTGGCTAATGTCGGACAAAGCGAGGAGCAGCTGAAGGCGGCTGGCGTGGCCTATAAGGTCGGCAAGTTCCCCTTCACCGCCAACGGTCGCGCCCGCGCCATGGGTGACATCGACGGCTTCGTGAAGATCCTGGCCGATGCCAAGACAGACCGCGTGCTGGGTGCCCATATTATCGGCCCCAACGCCGGCGATCTGATTGCCGAAGTGGTGCTGGGTATGGAATTCGCGGCGGCGTCGGAAGACATCGCCCGCACCTGCCATTCCCACCCGGGCCTGGGCGAAGCCGTCAAGGAAGCCTGCCTGGCCGTCGATGGCCGGGCGATTCATATCTGATCCGGGCAACTGGTTCTGAGTAAAAAGGGCGGCCTTTCGGGGCCGCCCTTTTTCGTTGGACTTTCTATCGCCCAGCCTTGCGTCGCTTCTTATCGGCATACATGGCTTCGTCGGCCTGACTGAGCAGGGCTTCGGGTGTCATGCCGTTTTGCGGGTAAAGGGCGATGCCCATGCTGGCGCCGACGCTGACTTCGCCGTCGGGGACTTCGATGCGCACCCGCTTGACGGCGGCTTCCAGGCGGGAGGCGAACAGGCTGACACCCTCGGGGCTGGTGTCGGGGGCCAGGACGGCGAATTCGTCGCCGCCAAGGCGGACCACCAGATCATTGGCACGGGCCTGGGATTCCAGGGCGACGGCGACGGTGGCCAGCAATTGGTCGCCGACACCATGGCCGTGGGTGTCGTTCACCGGCTTGAAGCCGTCCAGATCGATCATGATCACCGCCAGCGGCAGGCCATGGCGGCGGGCGCGTTCGATCTCGCGGGGGAACTCCTCGTCGAAGCGGCGGCGGTTGGCCAGACCGGTCAGGGCGTCGGTGGTGGATTGCTGCACCAGAGCATCGCGGCTGCCCTGTAGTTCTCCCATCAGGCGGTTGAAGTTGTCGGTCAGGGACCGCACCTCGATCAGCCATTGGGAGGCGCGTTCGGAGATGCGTCGGGACAGATCGCCGCTGACGATGATTTCCTCGATATGGCGGGTCAGGCTGCTGATGGGCTGGGCCACCAGGAAGCGGATCTTCAGCAGGACCAGCACCAGCAGGATGGTCACCGAGACGCTGAACACATAGATCATGGTGTTCAGGGTGAAGTTCAGCGGCACCTTCAGGTTTTCGGTGGGAAACTGGATGTCGATGACGCCATTGACCGCGCCCAAGGAGACGTTGCTATGGCAGGACAGGCATTCCTCGCTGACCACTACCGGATAGACATAGCGGATGGTGCTTCCCAGATTGACCAGCTTTTCCTGGCCGCTGGCCAGAACCTCGGCGATCACCGGGTCGGTCTCGCGCATCTGGCGGTCGCTGTCGATCTCGCCGAACAGATCGGCCACCGCCCGACTGCGATAGACCTCCACATGAATGTCGGGAACCGTGCTGTTCATGCGGTCCACCAACTCGGAGATTTCAGCCTTGCTCCAGCCCTTGCGCATTACCGAATAGAGATTTTGGAAGATCAGAGTGGCGTTACGCCGTGATTCGGACAGGGCCAGGGTGGCCACCGAGCGTTCCTTGACCCAATGGGTGGCGATGCCGATGGCGCCGACGGACAAAATGGCGATCACGAGATAGATGGCCAGCAAGGTGCGGGAGATGGATAGCCGCATGGGCCTAAGCCTTTCAGGCAGAGGTAATCATACTTAAGGTTGGAAAACGTTAATACATTTAGAAAAAATCTCAATAAGACTCTATGGCTTTCGTCGCATGCCAGAGGGCAGTTTCTCGACGGGCTCGTTGGTCACTCGCCGGTCACTCGACATCGGCCTCGGCTATGCCTATGGTGCGAAACGATGCCGATTGCCGCCGTTTCCCCTCAGACAACCCTGCCTCCGCTGTTGAGTCCTGGCGGCGCTGATGGACTGACTCTGGGGGCGCTGCCATGAAGCCACCCCACGGCATCAGCCGCCACAGCCGGGTGCGTCAGCGCAAGGTCTTCATCCGCCGGGTTTCGCTGGTGGGGTCGGGGGCATCGCTTATATTGCTGGGCGTCATCTCGGTGCCATCGCCGGTGCCCATCGGTTTCGTGCTGTTCGTCATGGGGCTGTTCATGATGGCCAAAGGCTCGCGCACAGCCCGGCGCACCGTCAAACACCTGCGCCGCCGGGTGCCGCTGTTCTCCCGCAGCCTCAACCACGCCAAGCATCGTCTGCCATCGCATATGCGTGACTTCATCGAGAAGAGCGACCCGGAGGCTTAAGTGTTTGTTTTGGGGCTAGTGGCCCCAAGCAGGTCTCGGGCGGCAGCCCGTAAATCGAAGATGGCGCGAGCCCGTTACTCCTTCCGCGCCCGGGGATGGGCATCTTGATAGATGGCGGTGATCTTGGCGGCATCGACGGCGGTATAACGCTGGGTGGTGCTCAAACTCGCATGGCCCAGCAGTTCTTGGATGGTGCGCAGATCGCCGCCGCCGGCCAGCAGGTGGGTGGCGAAGCTGTGGCGCAGGGCGTGGGGGGTGGCGGTTTCTGGAAGACCGAGCAGGCCGCGCAGGCGGCGGACTTGGCGCTGGACCACGCCGGGATTGAGGCGTTTGCCGCGGGCTCCGACGAAGAGGGGGAAGTCGGCTCCGCCCTTCCAGGGGCATTGGGCGGCATAATCTTCGATGGCTTCGACCACGGCGGGCAGCAGGGGCACGAGGCGCTGTTTGTTGCCTTTGCCGGTGATGACCATGACCTCACCCTTGGGCGTCTGACCACGGTTCAGGCCCAGGGCTTCGCCCAGACGCAGGCCGCAGCCATAGAGCAGGGTCAGAAGAGCGATATCGCGAGCGGCCATCCAGGGCTCGTCCTGCAATTCAGCGGCCGAAGACAAGGCGGCCAGGGCGTCCTCGGAACTTAAAGGCTTGGGGATCGAGCGCGGCGGCCGGGGCGAACGCACGGCCCCCAGGGCGGCGTTATGGACCAGCCCATTGCGGTCGAGATAGCGAAAGAAGCTGCGCAACGATGACATGGTCCGGGCCATGGAGGTGCGGCCCAGGCCGGCGGAATTGCGACTGGCCATGAAGCTGCGGAAATCGGCGGGGGAGAGCTTGACCAGATCTCCCAGGTCCGGCTCGCCGCCCAGATGGCCGGTCAGGAAGGAGAGGAAGGCGGCAAGGTCGCGGCTATAGGCGTCCAGGGTATGGGCCGAGGCGCGGCGCTCCTCGGCCAGCCAGGACCGCCAGGCCGTGACGGCGGACCGCAGCTTGGGCCCGCCGAGAAAGGTGATCATGCCGCCGGACACGAAATGACTATTCGGTCTGCGGCCACCAGCGTGCGATGCAGTCTTCCAGGACGCGGGCCAGGAAGGCCAGCAGCTCGGTGCCCTGGCTGGTGTGGAAGGTCCGCTCGTTGCGCGAGCCCAGGGCCAGCAGGCCGGGCGGGCAGCCGGGCGGGTCGAGGCGGACCAGGGCGAAGGAGCAGACCAGACTGGCGGCATCGCCGAAGATCACCGGGTCGCCGTTGGCATGGCCGCGCAGCATCACCTCGTTGGGGCCGATGACCTGATCCAGCAGGCCGGGCGGCAGAGGATGGACGCCGGGCAGAATGGCCGGATGCTCGCCGGTCTCGAAGCCCAGGCAGCAGACGTCCACGTCTAAAAGCGCCGGATAATCTTCGGACATGACCTGGGCCAGGCCCTCCATGTCGGCGGCATCCATGGTGGTCAGAACCGCCTCGATGGTGCGGCTTTGGATCGACATGTTGCTGCGCGACGTGGTGATCAGATGTTCGGCGCAGCCGCGCATCTGGTCCAGCTCGTCATGCAGACGGCCAATCATGAACTGCTGCAGGTCAACCACCGATCCGCCGTCGAAACGGGTGGGCGGGGCCATCCTGGCGATTAGATCGGGCTGGCGGGACAGAAAATCCGGGTTGGCTTTCAAATAAGCCACCACCTGATCTTCGGTCACCACCGGTTGCTCGCCCTTGGGGCTGTCTGCGGGTTCGCCCTTGCGCGCCATGATCCTTAGTCCTCCAGAATCGACTGGCCGGTCTTGCGCCAATCTTCCATGAAGCCGGCCAGCCCCTTGTCGGTCAGGGGATGATCGTACAGCTGGCGCAGAACCTTCGGCGGAATGGTCGCCACATGGGCTCCCAGCTTGGCGGCGTCAACCACATGCATGGGATGGCGGATCGAAGCCACCAGCACTTCGGTCTGAAGCAGCGGATATTGGTCGTAGATACCGACGATGTCGCCGATCAGTTCCATGCCGTCCTGGCCGATGTCATCCAACCGCCCGACAAAGGGGGAGATGAAGCTGGCGCCGGCCTTGGCGGCGATCAAGGCCTGGGCGGCCGAGAAGCAGAGGGTGACATTGACCATGGTGCCTTCGTCGGACAGGGCCTTGCAGGTCTTCAGGCCGTCGACGGTCAGCGGCACCTTGACGGCGACGTTGCTGGCGATGGCGGCCAGCTTGCGGCCTTCTTTCAGCATGGTCGGGAAGTCGTTGGCGGTGACCTCGGCGCTGACCGGGCCGGGGATGACGGCGCAGATCTCGGCGACCACGTCCAGAAACTTGCGTCCGCTCTTGGCGATCAGCGAAGGGTTGGTGGTCACGCCGTCCACCAGCCCGGTGGCGGCAAGATCGCGGATTTCGGCAATGTCGGCGGTGTCGATGAAGAACTTCATGATCTGTGCGGCTTTCCGGCTGCTAAGACGAATTCTGTCGTGCTCGCCGCTGGCGGCCAGGCGGCGAGGCGGCTAGAGTGTAGACCATGCTCTCCTCCGAAGCCAATTCCCAAGCGCAGGATAAAAAACTGTCACCTGAAGCGTTCCTTCCTGGCCAGCGGGTGGCCGTGCTGCTGCCTCTGCCGCTGGCGGGGGCCTATGACTATATCGTGGCTGAAGGGATGGCCTTGCGGGCTGGGGATTTCGTCCGGGTTCCCCTGGGCGGACGCCATGCCGTCGGGGTGGTCTGGGGCGCGGGCGGGGGCGATGTGGCATCGAACAAATGCCGGGCGGTGATCGAAGCGCTGAATGTGCCACCACTGCCCAAAGCTTCGCGCAAGATGGTGGACTGGCTGGCGGCCTATACCCTGTCGGCCCCCGGCGCGGTGCTGAAGATGGCCATGAGCGTGCCCGCCGCTCTGGAGGTTCAGCCCAAAGTCCCGGTGGGCTATGTCGCCGCCGCCGAAGTGCCCGAGGGAATGAAGATCACCCCCGCCCGCGCCCGGGTACTGGAGATGGCCTGGGCTCCCCATCAGGCCGCCGATCTGGCTCGGCTGGCAGGCGTGAGTCCCGCCGTGATCAAGGGGCTGGCCGATGCTGGTGCCCTGACGCCTGTGCCTCTGCCCCGCTTCAAGGCCCCCGCCGATCCCGATTGGGCCAAGCAGGGGCCGACTTTGTCCGAGGAGCAGGCAGGTGTTGCCAACGAGCTGCGGGCTTCGGTCGGAGCCGGCTTCGGCGTCACTCTTCTAGAGGGCGTGACCGGCTCGGGTAAGACCGAGGTTTATTTCGAGGCGGTGGCCGGAGCCCTGGAGCAGGGCAAGCAAGTGCTGGTGCTGCTGCCGGAAATCGCCCTTTCGGCCCAATGGTTGGAACGCTTCACCCGCCGCTTCGGCTCCAAGCCGCTGGAATGGCATTCCGATCTGTCCGACACGGCCCGGCGGGAAACCTGGAAGGCGGTGGCCGATGGCCGCGCCCGGGTGGTGGTGGGGGCCCGCTCCGGCCTGTTCCTGCCCTATCCCGACCTCGGGCTGATCGTCGTTGACGAAGAGCATGATGCCTCCTTCAAGCAGGAAGAGGGCGTCATCTATCATGCCCGCGATATGGCGGTGGTGCGGGCCAGGGTCGGGGCCATTCCCATCATCCTGGCCTCGGCGACGCCGTCCCTGGAGACCCAGGCCAATGTTCAGGCCGGGCGCTATAAGAAGCTGCATCTGCCCAATCGTCACGGCGGCGCCGAGATGCCCGACCTCGTCCTGGTGGACCTGCGGCGCAATCCGCCGGCGCGGCGCAGCTGGCTGTCGCCGGTGCTGCTGCAGGCGGTGACCGAGACCTTGGCTGCCAAGGAGCAGGTTCTGCTGTTCCTCAACCGTCGGGGCTATGCGCCTTTGACCCTGTGCAACGCCTGCGGCCATCGTTTGCAGTGCCCTCATTGCACCGCTTGGCTGGTGGAACATCGTTCCGCAGGCAAGCTGCAATGTCATCATTGCGGCTATCGTTCCGTCTTGCCCAACCGTTGCCCCTCCTGCGATGCGGAAGACAGTTTCCGCGCCTGCGGTCCTGGCGTCGAGCGGCTGGCCGAGGAGGTGGAGGCCAAATTCCCCGAGGCCCGCATCGCCGTCATGGCCTCGGACACTTTATCTGGCCCCAGCGCCGCCGCCGAGATGGTGGAGCGCATGGCGCGCCGCGAGATCGATCTTCTGATCGGCACCCAGGTGGTGGCCAAAGGCCATCACTTCCCGTTGCTGACCCTGGTGGGGGTGGTGGATGCCGACCTGGGGCTGGCCGGTGGCGATCTTCGGGCCGCCGAGCGGACCTTCCAGCTGCTCAGTCAGGTCTCGGGCCGCGCCGGCCGCGCCGAACATCCCGGTCGGGTGCTGCTGCAGACCTATCAGCCCGACCATCCGGTGATGGAGGCCCTGATCAGCGGCAATGGCGATCGATTCTATGCCGAAGAGGCTAGGGCCCGTTCGGATGCCGGCATGCCGCCCTATTGCAAACTGGTGGCCCTGATCGTTTCGGGCGAGGATCCCGATCAGGTGGATAAGGCGGCGTTGCTGCTGGCCCGCAGCGCTCCGAAGGGCGAGGGAGTGATGGCCTTGGGCCCGGCTCCGGCGCCTTTGGCCCTGTTGCGCGGACGTCATCGCAGGCGGTTGCTATTGCGGGTTCCGCGCCCGGTTACCGTGCAGGCGATGCTGAAGGAGTGGCTGTCCATGCAGCCCCTGCCAAAGGGCGTAAGGGTGCAGATCGACGTGGATCCCTATTCATTCACTTAAGGCCACCACTTAAGGCCACAGGAAAAACGCGGTCTTCGGCCTTTTTTGGGCCGAGTCGGCTTGCATGAGGGGGGCCAGTATGTTAGTAAACCTGCGCACCGCAGACAGACCTGTTATGCGGCTGCCAAAAAATTGTGCGAATTCAATAAGTTTTCGACTAAACCCGCGTTCGTATCGGCAATCTTAAGGGACTGTCCAAGTGTCATCGGAAGCCAATGGCGCGATCGCCGACCGTTACTCCGCCGCTCTCTTCGAGCTAGCCGATCAGCACACCGCTCTGGATGCTGTCGCCGCGGATTTGAAATCCCTTAAGGCCATGACGGCTGAGAGTGCGGACCTGCGCCGTTTGCTGCGCAGTCCCGTCGTCAGCCGTAAGGACCAGCAGAAAGCGGTGAGGGTTCTCGCCGAGAAAGCTGGCTTTAATGGTCTTACCCTGAAATTCCTCGGGCTGGTGGCGCAAAACCGCCGGCTCTTCGCGCTTGACGGCGTGATCGAGGCTTATCTGAGCCGACTGGCCGCCAAGCGCGGTGAAGTCACCGCCCAGGTGGCCTCCGCCGTCGCGCTCACCGAAACACAGGTCGGCGCAATCAGCGCTGCCCTGAAGAAGGTCGTTGGCAGCAATGTCACCCTGGACCTTACCGTTGACTCGAACCTGCTTGGCGGGCTTGTGGTCAAGGTTGGCTCCCGTATGGTGGATGGCTCGCTTAAGACCAAGCTGCAACATCTACAGCTCGCTATGAAAGGGGTCGGGTGATGGAAATCCGCGCCGCGGAAATCTCCGCTATCCTTAAGGAACAGATCGCCAGTTTTGGCACCGAGGCGGAAGTCGCCGAGGTGGGTCAGGTTCTCTCCGTCGGTGATGGTATCGCCCGCGTCTACGGTCTGGACAAGGTCCAGGCCGGCGAGCTGGTCGAATTCCCCGGTGGCATCAAGGGCATGGCCCTGAACCTGGAAACCGACAATGTCGGCGTCGTGATTTTCGGCGATGACCGTACCATCAAGGAAGGCGACACCGTCAAGCGGACCGGCGCTATCGTCGACGTTCCGGTGGGCAAGGGCCTGCTGGGTCGCGTTGTCGACGCTCTGGGTAACCCCATCGACGGCAAGGGCCCGATCGTTGCCGATCACCGCGCCCGCGTCGACGTCAAGGCTCCCGGCATCATCCCGCGTAAGTCGGTGCATGAGCCGATGTCCACCGGCATCAAGGCTATCGACGCCCTGATCCCCGTCGGCCGCGGCCAGCGCGAACTGGTGATTGGTGACCGTCAGACCGGCAAGACCGCCATCCTGATCGACACCATCATCAATCAGAAGGCCGCCCATCAGGGCAGCGACGAGAAGCAGAAGCTTTACTGCATCTATGTCGCTATCGGCCAGAAGCGTTCGACCGTTGCTCAGCTGGTCAAGACCCTGACCGACAACGGCGCCATGGATTACTCCATCGTCGTCGCCGCCACCGCTTCGGACCCGGCTCCGCTGCAGTTCCTGGCCCCCTACTCGGGCTGTGCCATGGGCGAATATTTCCGCGACAACGGCATGCATGCTCTGATCGTTTATGATGATCTGTCCAAGCAGGCCGTCGCTTATCGTCAGATGTCGCTGCTGCTGCGTCGTCCACCGGGCCGCGAAGCTTATCCTGGCGACGTGTTCTACCTGCACTCTCGTCTGCTGGAACGCGCCGCCAAGTTGGGTGACGCTTCGGGCGCCGGCTCGCTGACCGCTCTGCCGGTCATCGAGACCCAGGGCAACGACGTGTCGGCCTTCATTCCCACCAACGTGATTTCGATCACCGACGGCCAGATCTTCCTGGAAACCGAACTGTTCTATAAGGGCATCCGCCCCGCCGTGAACGTCGGTCTGTCGGTGTCGCGCGTCGGCTCCGCCGCCCAGATCAAGGCGATGAAGCAGGTGGCCGGCTCGATTAAGCTGGAACTCGCCCAGTACCGTGAAATGGCCGCCTTCGCCCAGTTTGCCTCGGATCTCGATCCGGCGACTCAGAAGCTGCTGAACCGTGGTGCCCGTCTGACGGAGCTGCTGAAGCAGCCCCAGTTCTCGCCGCTGTCGACCGAGGAAGAAGTCATCTCGATCTATGCCGGTGTGCGTGGTTATCTGGATAAGCTGCCCGTCGGAGACGTCGGCCGCTTCGAGTCCTCTCTGCTGTCGGAAATCAAGGTCAAGGCCCCGGAGATCATCCTGGCCCTTCAGACCGAGAAGGCCATCAGCGGTCCGACCGAGGAGAAGCTGAAGGCTTTCCTCGACTCGTTCTCCAAGACCTTCGCCTAATAGCGGGAAGCCAGGCAGATGCCCAGCCTCAAGGACCTACGGCTACGGATCGTCAGCGTCAAATCGACGCGGAAGATCACGGCTGCCATGAAGATGGTCGCGGCGTCCAAGTTGCGCCGTGCCCAATCTTCGGCCGAAGCGGCCCGCCCTTACGCGGTTCGCATGGAACGGATGCTGGGCGCTCTGGCCTCCAGCCTCGCCGGCCAGTCGGGTGCGCCCAAGCTGTTGGCCGGTACCGGCCAGGACGATGTCCATCTGGTGGTCGTCACCACCTCGGACCGCGGCCTGTGCGGTGGCTTCAACGGCTCCATCGTTCGCTCGACCCGTGCTCTGGTTGCTGAACTGCAGGCCAAGGGCAAGACCGTGAAGCTGCTGACCGTGGGCCGCAAGGGCCGCGATCAGCTGCGCCGCGATTTTGGCCACCTGTATGTCGAAACCTTCGAGGGCATCGGCCGCAAGGGCGTGACTTTCTCCGAAGCCAACAACATCGCCGAGAAGATCACGGCGATGTTCGAGGCCGGCGAATTCGACGTCTGCACGGTGGTCTACAACCGCTTCCAGTCCGCCATCTCTCAGGTGGTGACCCGTCAGCAGATGGTGCCCTTCCCGGTGCCGGAGCTGAAGGAAGACGGCGATGCCGCCAGCAAGGCCATCTACGAATTCGAGCCGTCGGAAGAGGCCATTCTGGCCGATCTGCTGCCGCGCAATCTCGCGGTTCAGATTTTCCGCTCGCTGCTTGAAAGCAATGCCTCGGAGCAGGGCGCGCGCATGACGGCAATGGACAATGCCACGCGCAACGCCGGCGACATGATCAACAGCCTGTCGATCCGCTACAACCGTAGCCGTCAGGCCCAGATCACCAAGGAACTCATCGAAATCATTTCCGGCGCCGAAGCGCTGTGACGGTCAATCAGGAGCACGCTCTTATGACGAAGAAGAATGTCGGCACCATCACCCAGGTTCTGGGCGCTGTCGTGGACGTGCGCTTCGACGCCGAACTGCCCTCCATCCTCTCGGCTCTGACGACCGAGAACCAGGGCAAGTCCCTGGTGCTGGAGGTGGCGCAGCATCTCGGTGAGAACGCTGTCCGTACCATCGCCATGGATTCCACCGACGGTCTGACCCGTGGTCAGGAAGTCGTGGACACCGGCGCCCCGATCTCCGTGCCGGTCGGCCCGGAATGCCTGGGCCGTATCATTAACGTGATCGGCGAGCCCATCGACGAGCGCGGCCCCATCGGCAACACCAAGACCCTGCCGATCCATCGCTCTGCTCCGGCCTTCATCGAGCAGTCGACCGAGACCGAAATTCTGGTCACCGGCATCAAGGTCATCGATCTGCTGGCTCCCTACGCCAAGGGCGGTAAGATTGGTCTGTTCGGTGGCGCCGGCGTCGGCAAGACCGTGCTGATCATGGAACTGATCAACAACATCGCCAAGGCCCACGGCGGCTACTCGGTGTTCGCCGGTGTCGGCGAGCGTACCCGCGAAGGTAACGATCTCTATCACGAAATGATCGAGTCCAACGTTATCAAGCTGGACGGCCCGGGTTCCAAGGTCGCCCTGGTGTATGGCCAGATGAACGAGCCCCCGGGTGCCCGCGCCCGCGTCGCCCTGTCCGGTCTGACCGTCGCCGAATATTTCCGCGACGAAGAAGGCCAGGACGTGCTGTTCTTCGTGGATAACATCTTCCGCTTCACCCAGGCCGGTTCCGAAGTGTCCGCTCTGCTGGGCCGTATTCCGTCGGCCGTGGGCTATCAGCCCACCCTGGCCACCGAAATGGGCCAGATGCAGGAGCGCATCACTTCGACCAAGAAGGGCTCGATCACCTCGGTGCAGGCCATTTACGTGCCTGCCGACGATTTGACCGATCCGGCTCCGGCCACCTCCTTCGCCCACTTGGACGCTACCACCGTGCTGAACCGCGCCATTGCCGAGCTGGGCATCTACCCGGCCGTCGATCCGCTGGACTCCAGCTCGCGCGTTCTGGACCCCAAGGTCGTTGGTGACGTGCACTATCAGGTCGCTCGCGACGTGCAGCGCATTCTGCAGACCTATAAGTCCCTGCAGGACATCATCGCCATTCTGGGCATGGACGAACTGTCCGAAGAAGACAAGCTGGTCGTGGCTCGCGCCCGTAAGATCCAGCGCTTCCTGTCCCAGCCGTTCCATGTGGCCGAAGTGTTCACCGGCAGCCCCGGCAAGCTGGTGGCTCTGGAAGACACCGTGAAGGGCTTCAAGGGCATCGTCGCCGGCGAATACGATCACCTCCCCGAAGCCTCCTTCTACATGGTTGGCGGCATCGAGGAAGCCATCGAGAAGGCCAAGAAGATGGCGGCCGAAGCCGCCTAAGAAAGGTGAACCATGGCTGAGAAGATCGAGTTCGAGCTGGTATCGCCTGAGCGTCTGCTCGTCTCCGAGCCCGTCGACATGGTTGTCGTGCCGGGCACGGAAGGCGACTTCGGCGCCCTGGCCCGCCACGCTCCGATGATCACCACGGTTCGTCCGGGTGTCATCGATATCTATGAAGACGGCAAGGTGCGCGAGCGCATCTTCGTCGCCGGTGGTTTTGCCGAGGTCAATGAGACCCGCGTGACCGTGTTGGCTGAAGAAGCCATCAAGGTGGCGGAACTCAACCAGGAGACCGTGGCTACCCGCGTTCGTCTGGCCGAGGAAGCCCTGCAGGAGGCCGATACCGACCTCAGCAAGGCTCAGGCCCAGCGCGCCATCGTGATCGCCCGTGCCTTGCAGGATGCCCTGCATGCTCCGGCGGTTCACTGATCGCGTCAGCCGACGAGGTTGGATTATTGGAAAGGCCGGGGTCTCCCCGGCCTTTTCTTTTGCGGGGCTTAGGGAATGATGCTGATTCCCCTTGCCGGAAGTGATCCGCAACCCATTATAATCGCTCGTGTCAGCGATATTACAGTGAAGAGGACCGCACTATGCCTCGGTGGACTCCCGACGATATTCCCTGGGCGCAATTCGATCGCAGCAAGCTGAACCCTGACTTGTTGGCCTTGGTAAAGGCGGCGAGTTTGACCGAATATAACTCCGGTCATTACACCAAATATCTGCGCAATGTGTTCAAGGGCGACGCGGAGTTTCAAACGATCCTCGGCGACTGGCAGCTTGAGGAAGAACAGCATGGCCGTTTGTTGGGCCGCTATGCCGAAATGGCCGAGCCGGGTTACAACTTCGAAGCCACCTTTAAAGCCTTCACCGAAGGCTATGTGATTCCCATCGATTTCGACCAATCGATCCGTGGGTCTCGGGTGGGTGAATTGCAGTCTCGCTGCATCGTCGAGACCGGCACCAGCAGCTTCTATTCCGCCATGGCCGAAGCCACCGAAGAGCCGGTGCTGAAGGAAATCTGCAAGCGCATCGCTGCCGATGAATTCCGTCATTACCGCCTGTTCCTTGACGGCGTGCAGAAGTATCAGGAACTGGAGAGGGTCAGCTTCTTCAATCGCCTGAAGGTGACCATCGGTCGCCTGAAGGAAACCGAGGATGACGAACTGGCCTTCGCCTATCACTGTGGCAACGAGCCGGACGTGGCTTACGACCATGACCGCTGCAACAGCGCCTATGCGGCGAAAGCCTATCGTATGTACGGCTTCCATCATGCCCAGCGGGCGGTGGGAATGATCTTCAAGGCCACGGGCATGAAGCCCCATGGCTGGCTGGGCCGCAAGGTCACCAACTGGGCCTGGAAGAAAATGCGAAGCCGCAGCCGAGCGCTGCAGGCGGCCTAGTAAAATAAGGCGGGGCTCATGGCCCCGCCTTTTTACTTCGCCATGCGGGCGATTGTGCTGGTGGTGCTTTGCCCTTGGATCAGCTCGGCCAGGAAGACCTTGCCGCCCCAGCTTTGCACCAGATCGGCGCCCACCACCTTGTCGACGGTATAATCCGCACCTTTGACCAGCACATCCGGCTTCAGAAGCGAGATGACCTCATAGGGGGTGTCTTCGTCGAAGATCACCACCAGATCGACGCTGGCCATGGAGGCCAGCACGGTGGCGCGGGAGGCTTCCGACTGCACCGGCCGGGTCGGGCCCTTCAGGCGCTGAACCGAGGCGTCGCTGTTGACCCCCACCACTAACTTGTCGCAAGCGCCGCGAGCCTGGGCCAGCAGCGAGACATGGCCGGGATGGATCAGGTCGAAGCAGCCATTGGTGAAGCCGACCTTCAGGTTCTTATGCTTCCAACGGCCGATCAGATCGGCGGCGGCGATGCGGTCGAGGACCTTGGTCTCGCCGGCGGCGATGTCGGAGTGATGTAGGGCCGTGACCAGATCCGAGGAATAGACCACGGCGGTGCCGACCTTGCCGACGACGATCCCGGCGGCGACATTGGCCAGCTTGGCGGCCAGGGGTAGGGACATGCCGGCGGCCATGCAGGCGGCCAGGGTGGCGACGACGGTGTCGCCGGCGCCCGAGACATCAAAGACCTCGCGGGCTTCCGCCGGCATATGCACGACGCTGCCATCGGCGGAGATCAGGCTCATGCCGTCCTGGCTGCGGGTGGCCA
>Ga0302187_10001219_pt1 | contig 22086 bp, 18 predicted proteins | sample II_Bog_E1_3_FD_202120 | JGI IMG/M metagenome (GOLD analysis project Ga0302187, IMG submission 202120) | Peat permafrost microbial communities from Stordalen Mire near Abisko, Sweden - II_Bog_E1_3 | ecosystem: Environmental > Terrestrial > Soil > Wetlands > Peat | place: Sweden: Abisko...
GTCATAGCGGGCGTTCACCGTGATACCGGTCTTCTTCTCGAACGCGGCCACGAGTGCCTGCGTCGTCTGCACGTGTTGCCCGCTGTAGAGCGTGATCGAGTCGGAGGACGATCCGGCTCCTCCACTGCAGGCGCTCAAAAGGGTGGCGCCGAGCACGGCGCTCAAGCAGGCGGTCAGAACGAGGCGTCGTCTCATACGGCGACTCTCCGGCAGACATTGGAGCCAGGCGCACGGATCTGACCGAGTGCCGCCATCTGGCTCAGCGCGTCGATCACGGGATCCGCGTCCGGATCGCGACGGAGACACCCCACCTGCTTCCCGCCCGCGCAATACCCGTTCCACCAGCCATCGATCGGACCCTCCGTGTCATTTCTTAGGTAAGCCTAACCTTTTATTCGACAGGGGAGCCAGCGACCTTCGGCCACCGGGAGGGCGCCGGGCGAAGACTTGATATCATCATAACTATTATGGTTGTAAAACCACCCGTGGCAACGGTGACGGGTCCCGACGAGATGAGCCGGCGGCGGCGCATCGGGGTCCTCGCCATCTGCTCCATGAGCCTGCTCATCGTCGGCATCGACGTCACCATCGTCAACGTCGCTCTCCCCTCCATCGGGCACGACTTCCACGCCTCGCTCTCTGGACTGCAGTGGACGGTCGACGCCTACACCCTGGTGCTGGCCAGCCTCCTGATGATTTCCGGCTCGACCGCCGACCGCTTCGGGCGACGGCGGACCTTCGTCATAGGGCTGTGCACCTTCGCGGTGGGATCGCTGCTCTGCAGCCTCGCCCCCAACCTCGGCACGCTCGTCGTCTTCCGCATGGTCCAGGCCGTCGGCGGGTCCATGTTGAACCCGGTCGCCATGTCGATCATCACGAACACCTTCACCATTCCCCGCGAACGGGCCCAGGCTGTGGGCATCTGGGGCGCGGTGGTGGGCGTCTCCATGGCCCTGGGCCCGGTGGTCGGTGGAATCCTGGTGACGTCGGTCGGGTGGCGGTCGATCTTCTTCATCAACATCCCGATCGCGCTGGCGGCGGTCGTCCTGGCCCTCCGGTACATCCCCGAGTCCAAGGCGGCCGTGGCGAGAAGGGTGGACGTCCCCGGCCAGTTGCTCGTGATCGCGTTCTTGTCCACGCTGACGTACGGCATCATCGAATTGCCCGCAAAGGGATTGTCGTCGGTCGTCATCATCGGGGCCTTCACGATCGCCGCGGTCTCGCTGGCTGCGTTCTTGATCTGGGAGCGCCGCGCGGTTCAGCCGCTCGTGGACCTGCGCTTCTTCCGTTCCGTGCCCTTCTCGTCGGCCACCGTGATCGCCGTCGCGGCCTTCGCCGCGCTCGGTGGGTTCCTCTTCCTCAACACCCTCTACCTCCAAGACGTGCGAGGGCTCTCCGCCCTGCAGTCAGGGATCGACACGTTGCCCATGGCCGCCATGACCATGGTGCTCTCGCCGATCTCGGGGCGCATCGTCGGCCGACGCGGAGCCAGGATTCCTCTCTTGGTGGCCGGCCTGACTCTCACGGCCTCTTCGTTGATGCTGGTCGGACTGAGTGCGACGACCCCGTTCACCTGGCTGTTCACGGCGTACGTGATCTTCGGCATCGGCTTCGGGCTCGTCAATGCGCCGATCACCAACGCCGCCGTCTCGGGTATGCCACGAGCCCAAGCAGGTGTCGCCGCAGCCATCGCCAGCACCTCGCGCCAGATCGGTTCGACGTTGGGCGTCGCGGTGACGGGATCCCTCGTCGCCGCGTCCCTCCAGAAGGGCAGCCACCTCGATTTCGCCCTCGCCAGCCGCGCCGGCTGGTGGGTCCTGGCCGGCTGCGGCGCCGTCGTGCTGATCCTCGGGCTGGTCGCCACGTCGGCGTGGGCCCGGGCCACGGCGCACCGCACGGCCGAGGCCATCAACCCCGAGTTCTTGGAGGCGCGGGCCGCATGACGAAGTCGAGCGGGCGTCGCGACCGTGCGGCACGGCAGGCGTGGCAGGCCATGGCCGATCTGGTCCTCCACAACGAGCGGCGGCGGGAGGTGAGCGAGGAGGTGGGCCTGAGCTTCGGCAAAATCCGGGCACTCCGTCGGATCGCCCGGCGACCCATGCCGATGTCGGAGCTGGCCTCGCTGTTGACCGTCGATCCGCCCAACCTGACCCCCGTGGTGGACGACCTGGAACAAGCCGGACTGGTGGAACGCCAGCCGCATCCCACCGACCGGCGGGTGAAGCTCGTCGTGGTGACCCCCGCGGGAGCTGCCATGGCGCAAGCAGCCAACGAGATCCTGGCCCGGCCCCCGACCCGCCTCGGCGCGCTCCCCACCGAGGACCTCGAGAGCCTGGTGCGGATATTGGCGCAGCTGCAAGGGGATCCCACACCCGACCCATGAACGGCCAGGGTGGACTCGACCCTCCGAAGGTCCGTCAGGGCCGGATGACCTGCGCTCCGGGCACGTCGGATCCGGGGGACCCGTGCAGCACTCCTTCGAGGAGTTCCACTCCCTCCACCACCCGCGGTCCCGGGCGGGAGAAGTAGGCGTTGGCATCGACGGCGACGATCCGGCCCAGGCCGGCCGCCTCAGCGCGGGCCAGGAGCGTCGGGGCCTGTGCCACGGCGCCCGCCAGGTCGAAGCCGCAGGGCATGAAGATGGTGACGTCGACCCGCACTGCCGCGATCTCCTCCCAGGTGAGGCGGCGCGAGCGGGCGCCGGCCGTGGCGAGGACCGCCTCGCCGCCCGCAGCCTCCACCTGATCCGGAACCCAGTGCCCCGCATTGAACGGGGGGTCCGACCACTCCAGAACGAGCACCCGGGGCCGGCCCCGTCCCCGGACTCGTCGGCGCACCGCGTCCACCCGAGCGCGCAGGCTCTCCATGAGCGCGTCCGCGCCGGCCCCGGTACCAGTGACGGCTCCCACCCTCCCGATGCAGGCGATCACCTCGTGCAGCCGACCCGGGTCGAGGGACACCACCTGCGCGTGACATCCGATCACGTCGAGGGCCTCTTCCACAGCACCTGATGGCACGGCGCAGACGCGGCACAGGTCCTGCGCCAGGATCAGATCGGGATCGATGGCCCGGATCTGCGCGTCGTCCAGTGTGTAGATGGACTCACCCGCCGCCACGCGTGCGCTGACGGCGGCGTCGATCTCGGACGCGCTGAGTGAGTCGTCAGTGGGCAGAGCTGTCCCCGAGACGATCGGCACCGAACGGGCCGCTTCCGGGTAGTCGCACTCGAAACTGACGCCGCACAGGTCCTGACCGAGACCGAGAGCGAAGACGATCTCCGTGGCTGACGGCAGCAGAGAGACGATCTTCACTCAGCCACTCTCGACCGCGGGGATACTGCCTCGACAAAGTCGATCTGGGGCTCGAAGACGGCCCGTCGTGCAGCGCGGCGCAGTGCGGCCAGCACCGGGCGACCGAGCACGAGGATCAGGATGGCGCACGTCACTGCCCGCGTGAGATCGAAGCCCAACGAGGTGGTGAGGTCGAACAGGATGAACCGGTGCAGGTTGGCGATGGTCCCCAGCCCTGGCACAAAGGAGTAGTTCGTCGTCGACCCCACGAACGGCCAGAACCAGAAGTTGATGAGCAGTCCGTACACGAGGGCCGACACCACGCCGTACCCGGCGAGCAGCAGCCGCTCCGGGACACCTCGCATGGGGGGCAGGCAGCCCGCACCGAAACCGACCCACCCCGCCGCCAGCATCTGGAACGGCAACCACGGGCCCACGCCACCGGTGATCAGGGCGGAGGCGAAGAAGGCGACGGCGCCGAGAACGAACCCGAAACCGCGCCCGAAGACACGCCCGGCCAGAATGAGCAGGAACCACTCCGGCTCGAATCCGTTGATGCCGGGACTCGCCACGCGCAGCGCAGCGAAACACGCCGCCAGGATACCGAGCAGCGCCACCGCCTTTGCGTCGATGGCTCCTTCGGACAGCTCGGCCATGACGATGGCCAGCAGGAGCGGGAGGAGACCGACGAAGATCCACGGTGCATCGCCGCTGTGGGCGGTGTTCTGGCCCGCGACCTGGTGGATCAAGAGCGGCCAACCGAACGCGGCCGCGCCGAAGACCGTCGTGAGGAACAGCAAGAGAGAGGAACGAGAGCCGAACCGGATCGCCGGCGTGAGACGGTGTCCCGATGGCGCCGTGGGTGAAGACACCGACACGGTCATACCGGGACCACCTCCCCGAGCGCGTGGCGGACCTCGTCCACGGTGAGCCATTCCTCCGGAGCGAGAACCTTGGCCACCTGGGGGGCGAAGATCGGCGAATGGCACACCACCTGGCGGGCCGGGCCGTCGGTGATGACCTGCCCGTCCGCCAGGACCACGGCACGGTCCGCCACGCGCGCCGCCAGCTCCACGTCGTGGGTGGCCAGCACGACGGCGTGACCATCTTCGGCCAGTCCGCGCAGCACGTGGATGAGTCGATCCTTGCTCGGGTAGTCCAGACCTCGTGTCGGCTCGTCCAGCAGGAGCAGCGCCGGTGACGGGGCCACGACGATGGCCAGCGCCAGCGCCAGGCGCTGGCCCTCCGAGAGATCCCGTGGGTGGCGATCCTTCGGCATGCCCGGCAATACCCGGTCCAGCGCGCGCCACGTCGTCCCGGCCGCCAGAGCGGACGCTTTGTCAGCCGTGTGGCATTCGGCTCGGACACTTTCGCCATAGAGAAGGAGACCCGGGTCCTGCGGCACCAACCCGACATGGCGGACCAGATCAGCGGCGCGGAACGACTGCGGATCCCGGCCGTCCACCATGACGGCACCCCGGGTCGGCCGACGCACCCCCGACAGCGTGTTGAGCAACGTGGACTTGCCCGAACCGTTCCTCCCCATCAGGGCCAACACCTCGCCGGGCATGATCGTGAGGTCCACCCCGTCGAGGGCCACCACCGGTCCGTACGAGACCGTCAGCTCCCGCACCGACGCCGCGGGCGCGTGGACGGCCGTCGGCGTCAACGGTGCGGGCCGCTGCGGCGGCGTCAACGATGCCAGCCGCTCGCGGAGCGGCGCCGACTTCCGGCGGGCGTCCCGCACGGAAAGGGGAAGCGGGTCCCACCCGACGAGGCGGCCCAACTCGACCAGTGGCGGGGCGACCGAGGAGGTCTGCATGATGGCCTCCGGTGTGCCCATGACCAGCGGCGCGCCACCACCGGGCACCAGGATGATCCGGTCGGCGAACGGCACGACCCGCTCCAGACGGTGCTCCGCCATCACGACGGTCAATCCGAGATCGTGCACCAGGCGGGCCAGCGCGCTCAGGACCTCTTCGGCCGCCGCCGGATCGAGCGCCGAGGTGGGCTCGTCGAGGACCAGCAAGCGCGGCGACGAGGTCAGCACCGCCCCGATCGCCACCCGCTGTTGTTGACCACCCGACAGGGCACGCAATGACCGGTCGCGTAGGTCCTGGAGGCCCAGGAGGTCGACCGCATCCTCGACGCGTCGACGCATGGCGTCCGACGGCACCCCGAGGTTCTCCATCGTGTAGGCGAGCTCGTCCTCCACGGTCTCGGTGACGAAGCTGGCGAGTGGGTTCTGGCCGACGAAGCCCACGACGTCAGCCAGATCGCGGGGTCGGTTGTCCCTCGTGGTCCTCCCGTCGACCGTCACGGTCCCGGCCAGGGTCCCGCCGCTGAAGTGCGGGACCAGGCCGTTGACGGCGCGCAGGAGCGTGGACTTGCCTGTCCCGGTTTCCCCGACGACCACGCAGAGCTCCCCTTCAGGGACATGCAGATCGACCCGCTGCAGCGTCGGGCGTTCGGCCCCGGTGTAGGTGAAGGTCACCTGGTCGAACGTGATCATGTCGGCACCCCCGTGAGGTCGGCGTCGACCGGGTCAGAGTGCCGGCGAGCCGTGACCGCACCGGTCTCGCCTGCTGCAGCCCCGCCGTCGAACCCCGACCGGGCGACGAGGTGCGGGCTCGGCGCGGCGATCGCCGGCACCAGGGCGAGCAGGATACCCACGACCGGCAACAGGGGGATGGTCGGGAATGCTAGGGGGGAGAACGAGACAGTGAGGCCCGGAATGTCGAGGGCATGGGCTACCGACATGGTCACGAGGGCAACAAGCCCCGAGCCCGCCACTATCCATTCCGGCTGCCGCCACGGGTCGGGCCGGTAGCGCGAGCGCGCTGTACGGCGCCCCCCCACCGCGAGACCGAGTCCACACAGCACGGCCGCTACGGCGAGTACCGGCAGACCCAGGCCGAGGAGAGACCCGCCGTCGATGACGCCGTAGATCCCGACCGCCATGAGGAGCAGCCCACCCATGGTCGCGACGCTGGCCAGTCGCCGGGACTTCTTCCCGAGGGAGATCCGTCGGCCGTAGCCCCGGGCGTCCATACTCGTGGCGAGTTGCAGGGAGCGGTCCAGGGCGCTTTCCAGCACTGGCACGGCCACCCCCCGCATGCCACGCAGCCCAGTGGTCGGGATGCCCCGCTGACGCCGCGCCTGACGCACGATCCCGATGGACTGCACCAACTCCGGAGCGAACGACAGAGCCACCGTCACCGCCACGCCGGTCTCGTACAGCACCGCAGGGAGCGAGCGCAGCAGTCGGTAGGGACTGGCGAGCGAGTTCGCTGCGCCGAAGCAGAGCAGAATCACGGCGAGCTGCAATCCGAGAACGAAGGCGTCGAGGATGGACTCCAACGTCACAGGACCACCGATGCTGACGGCCGCGGCCCATGAGGGCAGCGGCACTTGCGGCAGAGTGAAGAGCACGTGTCCGGGGACGCCCCGCTGGCCGAAGAGGATCTCAATGGCGATCCTGATGACGATGACGAGCAGGCCGACGCGAAGGAAGAAGGTGATGGAGCGCGACCACGGAGCACTACTCCGTCGCGCCGACACGACGACGCACGCCACGACACCGATCAGGGCCAAGAGGAACGGGTTGTTCGTCCGCATGGCGCAGATGGCCAGGCCGGCCGCCCAGACCCACCATGCCACCGGGTGCAGAGAACGGCGCCGGGGGACGGCGGCCCGCGTCATTCCTCGGCCGGCCTCCGCCGCCATCGCCAGAGCGCGAAGGCACCCAGCGCGGCAACGACGACGGCGATCAGCACGCCCGGGAGGAGGTTGTTCGACGAGCCTCCGGTCGTACCGCCGTGCGAGGCCGCGCTGGCAGCAGCACTACGGCGCACATCGGACGATCCTTGGCCCCCTCCCGCGGTCCCAACCGGAGCACCGGCAGCCAGGGTGGTGCTCGTCCCGCCCGATACCGAGGTCGTGGTGGTGGTGGACCCTGCGCCGGTCGATTTGGACCGGATGCCGACCGCGCTGGTCGTCGTGGACACTGCACCCGATCCCCCAACCGCCCTGGCCGTTGTCGGCGTGATGGACGGTGTGGGTGCCGCCGCAGCAGCCGTCGTGGGCGTGGTGGGCGAGGCAGACGAGGTCTGAACCGGTGGCACCTCGGTCGACGCATTGCAGATCTGCGCGTACGAGGGAGCGACGGCCGGGGTGGGGTCACTGGAACTCGCCGGCTCGTTGGTCTGGAAGCGCAGCCCCTCCACATCGTCCGCCTGACTGGAGACCGATTGCTCCGCCGGACCATTGCTGGCATAGACCCAGCTGCCGGAAGCTCCGTGCCAGTACGACCAATAGTCGTACTGGCCGTTGCCGACACTCTGGCCACAGTTCTGCACGCCGTTCACCGGATAATTGTCGATGGCGCACAGGAGGCCGGACCCGCTGTACGCCACGTTGGCGGACCCGACAGCTGCAGCCAGCGCGTCGGCGTCGTGCGCGTTCGACGCCACGGGCACGCACTTCGACACCGTCGTCATCGAAGACCCGTTGCCGAAGTCGATGACGACCGCGACGTAGACGTCATTGCCGACCGAGTCCGCCGAAGCGATAGCCAGCTTCAGCGGGACCAGAGCCCCGGGCCCGATGGGAGCGAGCACTGCGGCTACAGCGCCTGCGAAAAGCCCCCACATGAGCACCCGGGCCCGGGCTCCTGCGCCGCGCACCCTACGAGGCGCTGCCCGCTCCGCCCACCGCGCCGTTGGTGGCGGCGAGTGGGGCGGCCGAACCCGAGAACAGGGCGTCGCCGTAGTTGAAGACGCCGCCGTCGGAGGCGATCAGCCAGTAGCCGCCGCCGTCACGGGTCCCCGCCATCCCGACGATGGGCTCGTGCAATGCGATGCCCCCGGTGGAACCCTGGAACACGGCGTCGCCGTAGTTGAAGATGCCGCCGTCGGAGGCCACGAGCCAATAGCCGTTGCCGGTGGGCGTCGCCGCCATCCCGACGATCGGCTTGTTGAGCGGCTGCCCGCCCCGGGAGCCGAAGAAGGCGGCGTCGCCGTAGCTGAAGATGCCACCGTCGGACGCCACCAGCCAATACCCGCCGCCGTCGGGTGTGGCCGCCATGCCGACGATCGGCTTGTTGAGCGGCTGCCCGCCCCGGGAGCCGAAGAAGGCGGCGTCGCCGTAGCTGAAGATGCCACCGTCGGACGCCACCAGCCAATACCCGCCGCCGTCGGGTGTGGCCGCCATGCCGACGATCGGCTTGTTGAGCGGCTGCCCGCCCCGGGAGCCGAAGAAGGCGGCGTCGCCGTAGCTGAAGATGCCGCCGTCCGAAGCCACGAGCCAGTAGCCCAGCCCGTTCAGCGTCGCCGCCATGCCGACGATCGGCTTGTTGAGGGTGGCCGGCAACCCGTAGGTCTTCGCCGCGCCGAACGGGTGGACCGAAGCCGTGGCCGTCACAACCCAGTACGAATTGGTCGGCCCGAACCCATTGATGAGGCCGGCCAGGATCGGCACGTCCTGAAGAGTGGCGAGGATGTTGCCCGAACTGTTGTCCGTGTAGCCCAGCGCGCCGGCGTCGCTCCCGGAGGTCACGACGAAGGACAGCAACGCGCTCACCGGTGAGTGTCCCGAAGAGGTGTAGGTGGCAGTTGTCGGTGAGAGGCCGAGTGCGAGCAGGGCCTGGATCACGAGCCCGGTGGACTGCGAGTCGGTCTGCTGGGGGTCCGCTGAGGTGTTCGGGTAGTCACTCCACCCGCCGTCGGCGTCCTGACCGGACGTGAAGTAGGAGAGCGCGCTCGCTTCGATGCCCGCCGTGACAGCCCCCTGGGCGGAGAGACCTTGCACGACGACCGAGGTCGTTTGGTTGTCCGGACCACTGAAGTCGGTGGGATCTTCGGTGCATCCTCCACCGACGGTCTGGTCCGGTATCGTCCAGCCGCCGCCCTGACACTGCTGATTGGTCAGCCAGCTGATCGCTGCCGCATCGACCGTCTGCCCGGCAGCCTTGAGCGCCGAGAAGGCGAGGCCCTGAATGAACGTGCCGGCGTAGTAGTCGCCCAGTTGCTGCTCTGTCCCGAACAGTCCGGCGTCCGGTCCCGAGGTCTGTTCCGTAGCCAGCAACCGCGCTACGAGGTTGGTCCCTGCGAAGTTGGTCGGGTCGACGCCCATGGCGTGCGCATCAAGAATCAGATTGGCCAGCCGACCGGGTCCGTCGGCGTTGTCGACCGTGATGTACGAGCTGGCGTTGGCTTCGAGGTAGGTCAAGGCTGCCTGCGCTCCCGACGTGTCGACGTGGGCGGCCGCCAGGGCCAGAATGCCGCTCGCTGTGGTCGAAGCGGACCCGCCGATGCTGCCGTCGGTCGCCTGTTGACCGGCGACCCAGGTGGCCGCCGCCTGGGCTGCGGCGAACTGTGGAATCTGGGGTTGCACCGACGCGGCACCGGCCGCGGCCGGGAGCGACGTCAGTGTGGCGGAAGCCAACAGCACGGCGAAGCCAACGGAGGATGCACCCAAGAGGGTGCGGCGGATGATCTGCACGGTTCTCGCTTCCCGGACCTCGACCCGGAAAACTCCGCACGCGCGGGGTCGCACCGAGCCCCGGTCCCTGTGTCTCGACGGTGGGAACTCTCCTGACCTTGAGGTATCCCGGCTCATGATGTCGCCTCATCGGCGCACCATTCACGGTTGCGGACCAGCGCCGGATTTTCACCGGCTTCCCCTCGCGGGCAGTACAGCTACAGCAGGTCTTGCTGCCGGTACGGTACCACGGCCCTCCGGCCGAGCCACCGGTGATCGAAAGCGTTGCGCCCACATGCCAGGCCCTCGCCGAAGAATTGACGCCGGAACCGGGCGCTGGGATCGTGACCGCCATGGCCATGGGGCATCGCCCGGAAGTACAGACGGCGGGCAGACCAATCGTGGCGCTCGACGTGTCGTTGCTGGCGGGACATGTCGCCACCGCCCTGGCGCGGGTCCCGTTCCGCCGTCCCTTCACCGGCGTGTCGTCGCCGTGGTCCAATCTGGGCATCACGGTGACCCGCGAGGTCATTCGCTCCTTCATGGGCTACAGCTCCTCCCTGCGCATCCCGGAATTTCGATCGATCGAACTGGTGCTGGACGACATCTGCAAGCGGATCATGCCCCCCATCGTCCGCTCGCTCGATGTCGAGGGCCGTCACGCCGAATTCGGCGGCGTTCCCGGAATCCTCTACATGCCGCGCCACCAGACACCCGAGGGGGTCGTGCTCTACCTGCACGGGGGCGGGTACATCGGTACGTCACCCACGATGTACGCGTTCTTCACGGCACAGGTATGCCGGCAGACCGGCTGCGCCGTGTTCGTGGCGGACTATCGGCTGGCCCCCGAATTCCCTTACCCGGCCGGCGCCGAGGATGCCTCGGCCATCTACACGGCCCTGCTCGAACTCGGCATACCCTGCGAGCGCATCTTCCTGGCCGGAGACTCAGGCGGCGGCGGGCTGGCCAACACCGTGCTCCTCGAAGACGCCGAGACGATCGATCCCGTCCGTCCGGCGGGCCTCTTGCTCTTCTCGCCCGAGGTCGACCTCCGCCTCGACGAGGACTCCATCACCGACAACGCCGACCACGACATTCTGCCGTGGAACATCCCCACCGCGGCGTACCTCCACGGCTTGGACGTCACCAGCAGCGTGGTGTCGCCCTTGAGCGCGGACCTGAACGGATTCCCGCCGACCTGTGTCACCTGGGGCGGCGACGAGATGTTCCGTGATCCCATCCGTCGCTATGTCGACCGCCTCCGGGCCGCCGGGGTGCAGACCGACGCCCGTGAGTTCGACGGGATGTTCCATGTGTTCCAGATCCTGATGCCGTGGGCGGACAACAGCCGGCAGGTCTTCCGTCACGTCCACCAGTTCATGCAGCGCGTCCTGGCGGAAGCGCCTCCGCTGGGGTCCCTCGACCTGGTTGCCACGCTCGGCCTCGCCACGGCACCTCCGGTCCCTCCTTCAACCTGAAACACCACGTCCCCAACTAGGGTTGTAGACACGTACGACCGAGTGGGAGGCAGCATGCACCAGAGAGCGGCTGTTGCCGGGCTCGTCACGAGTGGCCTGCTCGCTGCGTTGGCGCTGGGCGCCTGCTCCAACAACAGCTCACCACCCACGACCTCGACCACCACGACGTCGACTACCACCGCCTCGACCACCACGACGTCGTCCTCCGCGGCTGTCGCCTGCACCAAGAGCCTGATCACGGCCGCGGCCGAAAGCTCCACCAGCATCGGCTCGGTCAGCGCGGTGAACGGGTTCGGTTGTTCGGGTTCGTGGGCCTACGCCGACGTGACCGTGGGCTCCGGCTCAGCCTCGTTCGATGCCGTCATCGTTCTGCAGGCCCAAGGCTCGAGTTGGTCGGTGGCCGACCGCGCCAACGCCTGCAACAACCACTTGGTCCCCAGCGCCATCTACACCCAGGCCTGCACCACCAGCTGACCCGCCACTGCCCGGATCAGGCGAGGTTCAGACCCGGCCCAGCTTGTCGGCCGCCTGGCGCAGCTCCCGGCGGAAATCCGGGTGGGCGATGTCGACCAGCAGGTGCGCACGTTCGCGCACGGTGCGGCCGGTGAGCTCCGCCGCCCCGAACTCGGTGATGACCACACCGGTGTGGTGGCGCGGCGTGGACACCACCGTTCCCTCCGTAGGCAGACCCGCTATGCGGGAAATCACCTGGCCGTCGCGTACGGCCGTCGAACGCAGGCAGATGAGGGAGCGTGCGTCGAGGTGCAGCTCGGCCCCCGCCACGAAATCCTCGTGCCCACCGACGCCTGAGATCTGACGGCCGTCGATGCTGTCCGCCATGACCTGACCGTAGAGATCGACCGAGAGCGCGCCGTTGATAGAGACCAGGTTGGCGTTGCCGGAGATGACCGTGGGGTCGTTGACCGTTTCGACGGGAAGGAAGGCCACATCGGCATTCCCGTCGAGCCACTGGTACAGCTCGGCCACACCCAGCGCGAACGTGGTCACCGACACCCCGTCGAACATTCCCTTGGCGTCGTTGGTCACCTTGCCTGCTTGGTGGAGCCGCATGAGGCCGGTGGTGAACATTTCGGAGTGGACGCCGAACCCGCCGAGCGGCCCGCGCGCCAACTCCGCCGCCACGATGTTGGGAATGGCGCCGATGCCCGTCTGCAGCGTGGACCCATTGCGCACGTAGGCGAGCGCGTGACGAGCGATTTCCTCATCCACTTCTTCGGCGGGCGGGTCCACGAGTGCGAAGGGTGCGCCGTCGGACTCGACGAGCACGTCGATTGCATCAAGCGGAATGGTGTTGTCGTAGGCGGGGGGCAGGCTCGCGGTGCGCGGGAGCTGCGGGTTGACTTCGACGATCAGCAGCCGTTCGGGATCGCGCCCGGCGCGCAGCAGCTCGTCGCGAGTACCGCCGACGTGCAGGGAGAGGTTGACGGTGCCTCGCTCGTCAGGCGGAGCCCCCTGTACGACCATCACGCGGGGAGCGAACCGGGCCATGATCGGCCCCATCTGCCGGAAGCCCCCCGGCACCAGATCAACGCGGTGGCCGAGCGAGTGGTGGAGTCGCTCCGCCGGCCCGAAGAAGCCACAGCGGTAGGTCACCCCGGACTTCGTGAACACGTCATACAAATTCAGGCAGAGGGCACCCCCGATCTGCAGGTCCTCCCAGTCGGTACGGGCCCCCAGAGCGGTGAGCAGGCCGTCAGGGATGCCCGGGCCGAGGCCGAAGCCGATTCGATCGACCGGCTGGACCAGGGCAATGGCCTCCTCCATGGTGCACAGCTTCGGCATGGTCCCACTCTCACACGCCACGACGCCGTGACCACGGACTTCATTGCTGGCAGCCCGCTGTGGACGGGCAATCCATGACTTTCGGCTCTACCACCACCAGGGGTGCGTCAACAGAATGACTGGAACACCCTCCTCTTCCCAGACAACGGTGCTTGGAGAATGGCGGCCACCCCCCTCGGTCGCCATTTTCCAATTCCGGAGTTGTTTGCGAACCGGGTGCCCACTCCAGTACCCCTCGGATCGGGATCTCCGGCCCTCCCGTGCGTCCCCTCGGTGGCACCGCCACCAGCTGCCGCATTTTTGGGCCAAAACCCTGCGACTTGCTGGGAGAAGGTCGCGCCGCGCCTCTGTATGCTCACGGCAGTGAGGCCTGCCGCGTTGGAGACAGCGAAGACGCGACGCAGCACGCCCCGCATGCGAGTGCGGGCGAGGCCCAACCACAAGATGGAGTGTGCAGACCTATGACCACCGAACCGTCGTCGGGCGCCGGCAGGATCGTCGTCGGCTTCGACGGCGCTGACTCTTCGATGAACGCCCTCGCGTGGGCCGTGCGCCAGGCCGTCCTCACGGGGAGCACCCTCGAGGTCCTGATGACCTGGGAGTGGCCCAACAGCTACGGGTGGGCCGTTCCCATCCCCGACGATTTCGACCCCGAGTCAGATGTCCGCACCGTCCTTGACACCGCGATTGCAGGGATCGAGGCCGAACATCCCGGCATCAAGGTGGAAGGCCGGTTGGTCAACGAGCATCCCGCTCCGGCCCTGGTCGAGGCCTCCAAGGGCGCCGACCTGCTCGTGGTCGGCAGCCGCGGCCATGGTGAGTTCGTCGGCATGCTGGTCGGCTCGGTCAGCGAGTACTGCGTGACCAACGCGCACTGCCCGGTGCTCGTCCATCGCGTTCCGGGCTGATCCGCGCCACCCGGAGAACCTCCCCCGGGATCGTCACGCGGCGGCCCGCCCGAGCAACGCGCCGGGCGCCACTTTCCCTGACGCAGGCCGCGCCGTCGCCTCGCGCGTCAGTCACGTGTCATCTGCGTGGAACGTGCCTCCCCCCCTCGCCCCTACGCTGACGAGCAGTGACAGAGGTGATGCAGGCGTGGGTGGTCGACCACCCCGGCCCGGCCGACGGCCAGCGACATCCGCTGGTGCGGGTGGAACGACCCGTTCCCGAACCGGGGCCCGGAGAGGTGCGCGTGCGCGTGCGGGCCTGCGGTGTGTGCCGTACGGACCTCCACCTCACCGAGGGCGACCTGGAGCCCCGTCGCCCGCAGGTGACGCCCGGTCACGAGGTCGTCGGGATCGTCGACCGCCTCGGCCCTGGGAGCACGCGCTGGCACGAAGGCGACCGCATCGGGGTGCCTTGGCTGGCCCACACGTGCGGGACCTGTAATTTCTGTGTTACCGGGCGCGAGAACCTGTGCGTCCGACCACGCTTCACCGGCTGGGATCTCGACGGGGGGTACGCGGCGTACACGGTGGTGGACGAGGCCTACGCCTACGCGATCCCCGACGTGTTCGACGACGTGGAGGCAGCGCCCCTCCTCTGCGCCGGGATCATCGGCTACCGCTCCTTGTTGCGGGCCAACCTTCCCGAGGGAGGGCGGCTCGGCATCTACGGCTTCGGCGGCTCCGCCCACCTGACGGCCCAGGTGGCCCTGGCGCACGGCGCCCGCGTCCACGTCATGACCCGCTCACCGGAGGCGCAACGGCTCGCCCTCGAGCTCGGCGTCACCAGCGCCGGGGGGGCCGACGCCACGCCTCCGGAACCACTGGACTCGGCCATCCTGTTCGCGCCGGTCGGCACATTGGTGCCACCCGCCCTGGCCGCCCTGGACCGGGGGGGCACCCTGGCCATCGCCGGTATCTACCTCAGCGACATCCCGCCCTTGCAGTACCAGGAGCACCTCTTCGAGGAGCGGTCCCTCTTGAGCGTGACCGCCAACACCCGGCGTGACGGGGAGGAGTTCCTGGCCGAGGCCGCCCGGATCGGCATCCGCGTCTCGGCCGTCCCGTACCCGATGGATCAGGCCGATGTGGCGTTGGCGGACCTACGCAACGACCGGATCAACGGTGCCGGGGTGCTGGTTCTCTGACGCTGGCCGAGCCACTCGGAGTCAGGGCACTGGCATTGCAGCAAGGGCCACGGGCAGAGCCGTCACCTGTGCGGAGACGAACAGAAACACCATCTGACCAGGGAAAACACGAGAGAAGAAGAAACGCCGACGGTGCCCCAGTCGATTCACGTCAAAGCGCTGTCACAGGACCCTTGGCGATAGGTCCTGGAGCTCTCGACTGGGGCACGCACGCCGGCAGTGCGATCAGGCGGTAGATCGCTAGAGCCATTATTCCCGATCCGAAGGACGGTAAACACGCAATTTCAGAAAAATGTCGATGCGTTTAGATGACAGGTTCCACCTGGTCAGCGGCCATCAGTACGGCAATCAGCTCTTGGTCCCGCGCATACGACAGCAATCGGCTCCCCTCTTCGAGGGGCAGCCAGCGCAGTTCGTCGACCTCTGCGTTGGGGCTGAACGACCCTCCGGTGGCCGCCATGATCCAGTAGGCCACCGTCTTCTGGCGGCCCTTCCGGTCGACGTACTCGGTGTGCCCGATGAAGCGCAGGAGATCGCAGGTCATGCCTGTCTCCTCCCTGACTTCACGCAACGCAGCGACGTCGAGGGTCTCCCCCGCTTCGAGCTTCCCCTTGGGAAACGACCAGTCCTCCTGCACCGGGCGGTGCACGACGACAATCTGGAGGAGTCCGCTCTGGCGGCGCACGACCAGTCCGCCTGCCGCCTGGACCACATCAGTTTGGGGAGGGAGCTCGGCCGTCATTGATCGTCGCGCCACTCCTTGCAGGTTACCGGCGCCCCGCCGCCCCGCCGCGGCAATGGTCGCCCCCAGGAAACCGATTCACGTCCCGCAGTAGCGTGAGCGCGATGTCCGAGTCCAAGGAAGACGGGGTCGACGACCACGACCCGGTCGAGATCGAGTGGCAGTTCGATGCCCTCGACCTGCGTCCCGTGGAGCGGTGGCTGGCCACGCTTCCCACCCTCGCCATAGAGACCGTCGACGGAGGGACGATCACAGCGCTCGCCCGCCCCCCGCGGCGCCTCGTCGACTCCTATAGGGACAGCGACGATTGGCGGATGGCCCGTGCCGGCTTCGTCGTGCGCACCCGACGCCGCGGCCGCCACGACGAAGTCACGCTCAAGGACAACCGTCCCGCCCAGGGCAACGGTCTGCGCCAGCGGCTGGAGGTCACCGAGGTCCTGCCCGCGTCCGGTCTGGACGCATTGGGCGACGACGGACCGGTCGGGCGCCGCCTCCGCGCCATCGTCGGCACGCGTCGGCTACGTGAAGTGCTCCAGGTCCGCACTCGTCGGCGCCCCTTCGCGCTGCGCGTCGGTGGCGTCGATGTGGCGGAGATCGCGCTCGACGACACCATGATCGTGGTCGGGACCGGCCAGCGCCCCATGCAGCTGCGACGTGTCGAGGTCGAGGTCCTTCCCGACTGGCTCAACGCGCTGGAGCCGATTGTGGAGCAACTGCGCGTGACGTGCGGGCTCCAACCGGCCCGTCTCTCCAAGTTCGAAGCCGGCCTCTTGGCCCTGGGCGCGGAGATTCCGGGCACACCGGACCTCGGGCCGACCGAGGTGTCCGCCACCTCCACCATGGGGGAGGTCGCCTACGCCGTGCTGCGGCGCCAGCTCGCCGTGGTGCGGGCCAAAGAGCCCGGGACGCGCTTGGGGGAGGATCCCGAGGAGCTGCACGACATGCGGGTGGCCACGCGGCGACTCCGAGCCGCTTTCTCGTTGTTCGAAGGCGTCCTCCCCGTGCGCGCCCAGGTGTTCCGCCAAGAGCTCGGTTGGCTGGCCCGGTTGCTCGGTGCCGTGCGCGACCTCGATGTCCAGCTCGAGAATCTGGCGAACATGTCGCGGGAGAACGCCGACACAGCCCCCGGTTCAGCCGATGACGGCCGCGATCCCCTGGCCGAATTGGCAGCGCTCCTCGAACGCGAGCGCGAAGCCGCCCGGGCCGACATGCTGAGCGGGCTCGACTCGGTCCGCTGGGATCGCCTGGCCAAGGGGCTGACGGTCATGGCGCAGCAGGGGCCGGCGCGGCGCTCCCTCGCCACCAGGGAGCCGGCGATCATCGGCTTGCCCGAACTGGTGCTGTCGCGCCACGCGAAGGTCACCAAGGCCGCCAAACGGGCCAAGCGGTCCGGCGTCGTGACGGACTTCCATGCGTTGCGCATCCGCTGCAAACGCCTGCGTTACGCCCTCGAGTTCAGCAGCGACGTCTACGGCGGGCGGACGTCCCGCTTCGTGCGTCAGCTCACCATGTTGCAGAACGAACTCGGCGACATGCAGGACGCCGAGGTGGCCTCACTGCAGTTGGCCGCCCTGGCCACGGAGGACACCCAGCTGCACGCCACCACCATCTTCACCATGGGTGGTGTCGCCGAGCGCCACCGGCGCGAGGTGACGCAGTTCCTCAAGCGGCTGCCCGGCGAGCTCCCACGCACGCGCGGCAAGGCCTGGCGCGAACTGCGCGACCTCATGGAGCGGCGGAAGGCGGAAGCTGAGGCGGAGCGGCCACCGGTCCGCACCACGCTGCGCGCCCTGCCGCGGCCACTACCCGAGTCCGGCTCCACCGCCGCTCCGGCACCGGCGCCGACGCCTGCGCCCGTACCTCCACCCGCTGCCTCGATCCACCCCCCGGGGATGCCGAGCCTCAGTGCCCTGGCACCTCCGGCGGAGCCGATCCCGTCAACGGAACCCGAACAGGTCACGCCACCCAGCGAGTCAAGCCAGGGGGAATGATCCGGCGTCGTCTCCCATGACCACACGGGGATGCTCCGTCATGACGAAGTGCAACTTGTCGGTGTCGAGGAAATTGCTGATGTCGGTCCAGATGTCAGGGAAGTCGGGCTCGGCCATGTGGGCCCGGTAGGCGTCCATGTCCTCGAACCACTGCACCGTCACGCCGTCGAACCCGGGGTCGTCGTCGCCGATGTAATCGTCGAGTGGCCGTGGGTGCTGCTCGTAGCGCACCACGTGGCTCCCGCTCTTGCTCTGCGCGATCAGCGGGCCGTGCACCTCCTGCCAGTAGGCGTGAAATGCAGCCGGGGTGAGACCGTCCTTGCGACGCAGCAGGCACGTGAGCCTGACCATGGGACCTCCTGTCCGGTGGGGTGCCGACACGGTCGACCCGGCCGGCGTCCACGCAGGCTATCGGCGACCGCCGCGGCGATGGACTGGAGCCGAGCGGCGAGGTGTCATCACCACCCTCGCGAGGGAAGAGTCAGGGTCAGGCCCGGGTCCGAACCGCTCGTGCGGACGCCGACGGAGATGCCGCCCACCGAGACCGGTGGGTTGCTGACCGGGACCGGCAGGGATGGGAGCGGCACCGTCACCGTGGGGGTGGTGGTGGTCGTGCCGGTCGTCCCGCTCGACACGTTGCCCGGGGCGCTTCCCGTCGGCGTCGACGTCTTGCCGCCGCCCGAAGCCGTGACGGGCAGGCCGGGCAGGCCCGGCACGGAGCCGAGAGGGAGTGATGGCAACGAGGGCGACGTCGAACCGGCACCGGTGGCGCCCGTCGCCGCCGCGGTCACGCCATTGAGTGGTGCGGCAATTCCGCTCGTGCCCGACAACAGGGTGCTGGCGGCGTCACTCGCACCCGGCACGCTGCTCCCCACCGAGCCGAGCGCCCCGAGCCCACCGAGCCCACCGAGCGCCCCGAGCCCACCGAGCCCACCGAGCCCACCGAGCCCGGGAACCCCCGCAATGGCAGGCAGGGGCAGAGCAGGTAGGCCGCCGTTGGGCAGGGAAAGCGGCGAAAGCCGCATGACCGAGCCCAGGTCCGCCAGCAAGCCCACAACGTCCGCGACCACAACGGTGAGTGAGGGAGCGAGGCTGCTGAGCTCTTCTGTGGGGTCGCCCGGGAGGGCGCCGACACCGCCGGACCCGACATCCGTTCCGGTGCCCGTCGTCCCGACGCCCGGCAAGCCGGTGAGCGTCGCCGCCGCCGTCCCGGGCAGCGCACCCGACTGCGCGGTCAACCATTGCAACGGCGCTGCATTCTGCGTCAGCGAGCCCGACAGTGACGTGAGTGCCGCCGCGACCACGGCCCCCGTGCCGCTTGCCGTGGCTTCGCTGCCGTTGGCCACAGAGGCGGTGCCGGCCGCCGCCTGATCCGTGGTGGCCGAGGACGCCAGTGGGTGCGCCGCCGCGGGGGCGGTGCTGAAGGAGCCGCCGAGGCCGCCGAGAAGAGCACCCACCGCGGCGCAGGCCACGCCACCGGCCCCCACGACGGCGGCGGTGCGGTAGCGCGCGAACCCCCTCGGCCCCCCGCCCTCCTCGTGCGCTTCCTCCACAGCCGCTGGCGGTGCCTGCGGGTCGAACTCGTCATGCATAGGTGCGGCGCCAGCCGCGGCCGCGTCCGCGTCCGTGCCCGTGCTTCTGGGGCGGAACTCCCCCCTGAGCATTTCGTCGTACATCTCGTTCTGGCTCGCTGTCATGCATCCTCCTCCCCGACGCCCCTCCCGGGGATCTCATGATGAAAACGGGCGACCGCACTCGCCCTTGCGGTTTGCCAAGCGGACCGTTTCCGACCCGGGACGCCACGTCCCGTCACGCGAAGCTCCAGCTCCCGATGGTCACGACCGAGCCGTGCACCGGGAGAACGACCGTCAAGACGTGCGCGCCGGGCGCGGACCCCCCCGAGAGGGTCACCGAGGTGCGCAGGACCACCTGGTCGGGCGTCCCCCCCGAGGAGTCGATCTCGACGTTGAGTGGAGCATCGTGCCCGGTGACCACCGCCCCGGCGAGCTCGGGCGGCATGGGCAGGTCGGGCGCCACGGCGGCCCACCAGGCGGCCTGGTGCTGCGCGGCGCTGTGCAGCCCCCCGAAGTACGTCTCGAGCGCGGCAGCCTCCAAGGAGAGTGGTCCGGGTGACTGGGCGAAGGCCACCGAAGCATTCACCAGGTTCATCGTTCCCATGGGCGCCTCGTTCTGCTCCAGGGTGAGGCCTTCCGCCTGCAACGCCGGCGGCGCCGACGTCGTGAAGTCGGTGGACGAGACCGTCTTCACGAACTCGGCGCCCGGGTCGAGTGTGGCGCCTTTGGTGGCCGCACCCACCTCGGTGGCGCGGATCAGCAGACGATCAGGGGTGAAGAAGAGCGCGTCGGGCGGCCAGCACGTGTCGAGCACCAGGCTCGGGTCGGTGGTGTTCGACACCGGCGAGCCGGCGGCGACAACCTGCTGGCCACTCACCTGGAACTTCACCGTGTTGCAGGCGGTCTGGTAGATGAGCACGTCCCCCGGCTTGAGCTCGTTGAGGTGGACGAAGTAGCTGACGTCGTGGGCCAGGAACACGGCGGTGCCGTCGACGCCCGGCCACACCGACTGCGCGTCGTGCCCGACGGCCACGTTGAGTTCCTGGTCGTCGGTGCCCTCCTCCACCGGAGCGCGCAGGTCGAGCGCCGGGATGGTGAGGATCCCCGAGAGCTGGCCGGAGCTGACGCCGGCCACCTGGCAGGACGCGCCGTGGCTCTGCGTCGCCACCTTGGCCATGGCCGCCCTTTCGCTTCCGATCAACACCGCTTGCGCGTGGTGCTGGTGTTCCTGATGGGCCAGGGCGTAGCTCCCCGCGAAGACGGCGCCGAAGAGCAGGGCCACACCCAGGGACGTGATGCCGACCCCTCGCAGCTTGCGGACGGCCTTCATCAACTTGCCCCCTCCCTCCGCCGTCCTCCGAAGATCTGTCATGCGGTCCCGCCCTCGCGGCGTCAGTGGTCGTTCGTGGTGTCCTGCGCGAATGGCCACCGGACCGGCCCCCGGGACCGGAAGGGGAACGGAGGAGGTCCCGGAGGCCGGGCCCGGTGGCGGTCTGCCGCGCAATCCCGAACGGATCGGTACCGATGGCTCACGAGCCACCACGGCGGCGGTCAGGAGAACGGAGAGTGCGAGCGAGCAAGGCGATGCGGTGCCGGCCGATGAGCAGCAGGCCGGCCACACCCATGCCCGCCAGCACCATGATCGGGAGCAATCCCGCCCAGTACTCACCGGTGTGCACGGTGGTCACGTCGGGCACCGCGGTGGGAACGACCATCGGCGCGGCCGCCGCGGTCGCCGTGGCGGGCGAGGTGGCCACCGCCGGCGTCGCCACCGTCGCGCTCCCGGTGACGCTGACGTCGCCGACGTGCACGTCGATGCCGCCCTGCAGAGTGCCGAGCAGCCCGAGATCGAGGACGCCCACCTTGGCGCTGGCCGTCGGGCCGGGGGCCGAGGTGTCGCAGCTGAGCAGGTTCCCGGCGGGCGTGTAGTCGATGATCCCGGTCAGGAGGCTGACGAGCGCCGAGCCCAGAGCGCTGCCGGCCACGACCTGGGCCAGGATCTGGTTGACCAGGCCGGTCAGTTGCGTGATGTTCACGAAGCTGGGCAGCGACCCGCTCGTGGAGTACGAGACCGGGCCGGCGTTGCAGCTCGGGGTCACGGTGCCGGTGCTGCGGTCCAGCGCGACGGACGCCGTGGTCGGGGCCACCTGCAGGTCGGCCAGCCCGAAGAGATCGACGTCGACCGCGTGCTGCGTGACCGAGTCGGTGACGACGTCGCCGCTGGTGCGCACCGCCGACGTCGAGCCGCCGAGGTCGATGGTCAGGGGCTCCACGCCGGCTGCGTCGGCGCCGGTCAGGCCGAGCACCTGGTCGAGGATCCCGGTGACCAGGCTGGTCACCGGTGACGTGCCGCCTGCCGCATTCAGCTGGGTCAGCAACCCGCTCAGGACGGAGCACTCACCGCTCAGGTCGCTGCCACCGGCCACGCTCGTCGGGTTCAGGGCCAGGTTCGCCGGCAGTATCGCGTTGACGGTGCCCAACAGAGACTGCACGGTCGGCGACAGCGGGTTCGCGTTGGCGCCCGCCGCGCCGGAGGCGGCCGCCACGCTGTTGCAGACGGACGAGGCCGACGGCAGCGGACCGCCGAGCAGGCTCTGGAGGACGGCGGTCAGGCTCAGGCTGATGGAGACATTGGC